>JAABUL010004302.1_pt1 | contig 19293 bp, 18 predicted proteins | sample 5559151 | NCBI WGS metagenome assembly JAABUL01 (sample SAMN10711876, study PRJNA513368) | rock metagenome | isolation source: Antarctica rocks | place: Antarctica: Victoria Land, Pudding Butte sud | reverse complement strand
ACATCCATGATGGTCTCGGGCAGATGATCGTGAGCGCCTACCAGTACCTACAGGCGCACGACTACTCGTTGCCGGAGGGGCACCCGCGCGAAACGTTCGCACGCGGGCTCTCCGTCTTGCAGCAGTGTATCGGTGAAACGCGCCGCGTCATGAGCGACCTGCGGCCCTCCACGCTCGACGACTTTGGGCTGGTCGTGGCCCTGCAGCAACAACTCGACGCCGTGGCGCGCGACGCTGGTTGGCACGCCACGTTCGAGGTCGAGGGGCCCGTGGCGCGCCTCATCCCCGCCGTGGAAACGACGGTCTTCCGCGTCGTCCAGGAGGCGTTGAACAATGCCCGCAAGCACGCCGCCGCCACGCGCGTTGCGGTCACCCTGGCCGCTCACACGGACGAGGTGGTGGTGGTGGTGCGCGACTGGGGCCGCGGCTTCGCCGTCGACGACGTTACAGTGCGTCCGGAGCGTGGCGAACACCTTGGCGTCATGGGCATGCGCGAACGCGTGGCCTTGCTCGGCGGCGGCGTCACTATCATTAGCGCCCCTGGTGAAGGGACGACGGTGCGCATTACGCTGCCTGTCGATAGTAGTCAGTTGCCAGTTGCCAGTTGCCAGTAGTCAGTTGCCGCGCACGATTCTTGCACCAGACGTATAGTGACGAGAGATGACTCGTAGTAGCTCGTCTCGTCATCGTAGGCCAGTGTTAAAGCGTCACTGGCAACTGATAACTGACAACTGGCAACTTGGGAGGCCATCATGTCGCCGACGCCGCTAACATTCTACTTCGATCCTACCTGTCCCTGGGCCTGGCGCACATCGCTGTGGATACGCGAGGCGCAACGCCAACAGCCGCTCGACGTGACCTGGAAGGTGTTTAGCCTTGGCATAGCCAACGGGCGTAGCGATCCCGCCCATCGCGACTACTTGCGCGCGCTGGTGCTGGCGCGCCGCGAGGGCGGCAACGACGCCATCGACCGCCTCTATCTGGCGATGGGAAAGGCGGTCCATGATCGCCGCGAGGACGTCAAGAAACAGGACGTCGTCGAGTCCATCCTGGAGCAGGCCGGCTTCGACCGCTCGCTATACAGCCGCGCGCTCGACGATCCCTCGACGGAAGAGGAGGTCATGGCCGAGCATAATGAGGGTCGAGATAAGTACGGCGCGTTCGGCGTGCCCTGGCTCGTCCTCGATGGACAGGACTTCGGGTTCTACGGTCCCGTCGTCGACGAAGTTCTACAGGGCGCCGCCGCGCTGGAGCTCTGGAGCCATATGTCATGGCTGCTTACCCAGCCATACCTATACGAGATCAAGCGTGAGCGGGCGTAGCAGTCGTCAGTCGTCAGTTGCCAGTTAAACTTATGCGGCTTACACTCATGAGCGCCTGCGCGTGTTAGTAATGATGTGCCCCTGCTACGCAAACTACTACCCTGTTTCTGGCAACTGGCAACTAGGGAGGCTACATGGCCGAGTTGGCGCGTGTCGGGGAGGAAGTGGCGGAGGCGCTGGCCGCGGGGTGGCCGGTGGTGGCGCTTGAGACCACGTTGATCGTGCATGGCTTGCCGCGCCCCGATAACTTGGTCGTGGCGGCAGAACTGGAGCGCATCGTGCGCGAGGAGGGCGCCGTCCCGGCCACGATTGGGGTCGTCGAGGGCGTGGCTGTGGTCGGGCTCTCGACGCCGGAGATAGAGCGCCTCGCCACGCGGGACGGGGTGGCGAAGTTGAGCGTGCGCGATCTCCCGATCGCCCTGGCGCGCGGCGCCGACGGCGCGACCACGGTGGCGAGTACGGCGTTACTCGCGGCCCGCGCCGGGATCACTCTGTTCGCGACCGGCGGGCTCGGCGGGGTGCACCGCGCGGCGCGCGATAGTTGGGATGAGTCGGCCGATCTCGTCACGCTCAGTCGTACACCCATCGCGGTCGTCTGCGCTGGCGTCAAATCGATCCTCGACGTAGGCGCCACGCTGGAGCGCCTGGAGACGCTCAATGTGACGGTGTTGGGCTTCCGCACGGACCGCTTTCCCGGCTTCTACCTAACCGACTCGGGCCACGCGCTCGATTGGTCGGTCGACACGGAGGATGAGGCCGCGGCGGTGATCGCGGCGCAGCGCGCCCTTGGCGCGCAACCGGCCGGGTTGGTCATAGCCAATCCAATCCCCGTGGAACAGCAACTGGACCCGGCGCTACACGACCGCGTGCTGGCCGCGGGACTGGCGGAGATTGGGCGGCGCGACGTGCGCGGCAAGGCGGTCAGTCCGTTCCTGCTCGACTATTTCCAGCGTGCCACGGCGGGAGAGAGCCTGCGCGTCAACCGTCAGATCGTGTACAACAATGCGCGCCTAGCGGCGCGCATCGCGCGGGCGTGGGCGCTACGGGCCGATCGCGACGCCGCCGCTGCCGTGGGCGCCGGCCCAGGGTGAGGTAGTAGATGGCCGTCGCCGCCCCCATGATTGTCGTCGTGGGCGATGTGATCACGGACCTGATCGTGCGTCCGCGTGAGCCTATCGCGGCGGCCAGCGACACGCGGGCGGCGATCGCCGTCCGCCCCGGCGGGTCGGGCGCCAATACGGCGGCATGGCTGGCGGTCCAGCGCGCGGAGGGGCTCAATCTGGCCGTGCATTTCGTCGGCCGCGTGGGCCAAGATCCCTTCGGCGTCTACCACGACGGAGAGTTGCGCCGGCACGGGGTCATGCCGCACCTGACCATCGACGAAAGCCGCTCCACGGGGACTATCGTAGCGCTCGTCGATGGCACGGGGGAACGCGCTATGCTCACAGATCGGGGCGCGAACCTCGGACTGCGGCGGGATGATCTGCCGCCGGAACTCTTTCGCCCCGGCGCGAATCTGCATCTCTCGGGCTACACCCTGTTCGAGCCGGAGACGCGCGACGCCGCCTTGACCGCGCTAGCGTGGGCGCGCGAGCGCGGCATGACCATCTCCGTGGACCCCTCCTCAGCCTCTCTCCTTGCCGCGGTCGGCCCCGCGCACTTCCTGCAATGGACGCGCGGGGCCGATCTGTGCTTCCCCAACCTCGACGAGGGGCGCATCCTCAGCGGGGAGACAGATCCCGAGGCGATCGCACGGGCATTGTCCGCGTGGTATGGCGCCGTCGTCCTCACCATGGGCGCCACGGGCGCCCTGTGGGCCCGCGCTGGAGAGCCGCTCCTGATGCGCGCGGCGGAGCAGGTAGAGGTCATCGACAGCACCGGCGCGGGAGATGCTTTCTGCGCCGGCTTCCTCGCGCGGTGGCTCACGGAGGCGCGCCCAAGCGACGCCCTCGCCGCTGGCGCGCGCCTGGGCGCCGCCGCCGTGAGTTGCATTGGAGCGCGACCAGGGCCGCCTTTAGTCACATAACCAGACGGGTGCGCGCCACTTTTTGGCGCGGGTCACCGAGGCACACGTCGTATCTACTGGGACCGCCGCCGGCGCTCCCAGTAGACGCGAAAAAGGGGCGCGTACCCTAAACAGACGTACGACTAACCCATAGTAGAGCGGCCGTGCGGGGCCAGCCAGTCCATGGCGGGACCTTTGGGCACGAGGCGCGTGGGGTTGAGCTTATCGTGCGTCATGTAGTAGTGGCGCTTGATGTGGTCGAAGTTCACGGTGTCGCCGAAGCCAGGCGTCTGGAACAAGTCACGGGCGTAGGGCCACAGGTTGGGGTAGTCGACGAGACGGCGCAGATTGCACTTGAAGTGCACGTAGTAAACCGCGTCGAAGCGCACCAACGTGGTGAATAGGCGTACGTCGGCCTCGGTCAACGCGTTCCCCACGAGGTAGCGCTGCCGCGACAGTCGCTTGTCCAGCCAGTCGAGCCGCGCGAACAGGGCGTCGAAGGCCGTCTCATAGGCCGCTTGCGTCTCGGCGAAGCCGGCCTTGTAGACGCCGTTGTTGACGTCCTCGTAGACGACCCGATTGACCGCGTCGATCTCCTCGCGTAGCGGCGCGGGATAGAGGTCGCTGTCGGTGGTGGCGAGCGCGGCGAATTCAGTCTCGAACTGCGTGGTAAGCTCGGGGTAGTCGTTGGTGACGATGCGGCGTGTCGCGCGGTCCCACAGCGCGGGCACGGTATAGCGCCCCTCGACGGTGGGGTCGGTGGCGTGATAGGCCTCGCTCAGGAAATGGAAGCCATTGACTGGATCGGCCGAGTGGCCGGGTCCGTCGCGGAAGGCCCAGCCACGCTCGTCGCGAATCGGGTCGACGACGGAGAGCGAGATGACGTCTTCCAGACCCATCAGGCGACGCACGATGATCGCGCGGTGCGCCCATGGGCAAGCCAGGGAGACGTAGAGGTGGTAGCGGCCGGGCTCGGCTTTGTAGCCGCTAGAGCCGTCGGCGGTGATGCGGTCGCGGAAGGCGTTCTGCTGGCGGACGAAGGCGCCGTCCGTACTTGTCTCGCGCGGTAGCTGTGGCGCGTGAGGCGCTGCGGTCATGATGTCTTCCTCCTAACGACAAGGTTGATGATGCGGCTACGACGAGGCGCGCGGCAACACAATAGTGACCGTCGTGCCGCGGCCCTCGTCGCTCTCAATGGAGAGCACGCCGCCGTGCTGCTCCACGATAGCTTTGGCCCCCGAGAGGCCGATGCCGCTGCCCGCGATACCGCGCGCCGTCGAGGCGCGATAGTAACGCGTGAAGATGCGTGGCAACTCGCTCGCCGGGATGCCCACGCCCTCGTCGCATACCGTGATCACGGCATCGCTGTCCCCCGCGCGGACGCTGACGAAGACCGGGGCGCCGCGCGGGCTGTACTTCATGGCGTTCCCGACGATGTTATGCAACACGCGTTGCAGGCGCGCGCTGTCGCCCCGCGCCGTCATGGGTGCCTCCGGCGCGTCGAGCACGATGGGCGTCGCTTCCACGCCGTGCGCCCCCAGCCCCAGGGTCGCCTCGTCGACCACCACGCGCGCCAGTGCGGCCAGATCGACGTCCCCCATCTCCAGTTCTAGCGCCTCGCCCATCTGCACGCGAGCCATATCGCCAAGCTCACTCACGGTGGCGAGCATTCGTTTGGTCGAGGACGAGAGCGACTCCAACTGTGTCTCGAGCCATGGCGGATCGACGTTCTGACCACGCGTCAATCGCCGCTCGACGAGTTGGATACGGCCGAGCATGTTTGTCAACGGCGTGCGCAGATCGTGCGCGGCCACGGTCAGGAAGTCGTTGCGCAGCCGCACCGCGGCCTCGGCCTGAGTCTGGGCGCCCTGCGCGCGCGCCAGCAGTTCTTCGCGTTCCGCGGCCCGCGTTGTCGCCTCCCACGCCGTCACGCGCAACTCAATCTCCGTCATCACCGCCGCCGCCAGGTCGTTTAGGATCGCGATATCCTGTGCGGTCCACACGCGTGGTTGATGGTCGATGACACAGAAACTGCCCAGGACGTGTCCATCGGACGTGACAAGCGGGATGCCGGCGTAGGCTACGACTCCCAAATCGGGAATAGCCGGATTGTCGCGCACCAGGGGATGCTCCCGCGCGTCGGCGATGATCAGGGGCGCGCCGGACGTGACCGTGTGCTGGCAGAAGGAGTGCGAGAGCGGTGTCTCCCGCTCCGACGCTACAGGTTCCGCTAGCCCGATAGCGCTCTTGAAGAATTGGCGGTCGGCGTCCACGAGCGACACCAGGGCGATCGGCGCACGGAGGATCGTGGCGGCAAGGCGCGTGAGGCGGTCGAAAGCTTCCTCACGACCGCTATCCAGGAGGGCGGTATGCCGGAGCGCGTCGAGCCTGTGTGTATCTCGTATGGCGGCATCAACAGACGTCGCCCTAGGGGCCTGCTCCAGGCGCATGATGATGTCTCCTCTCGAACCATTCACCACAAAGTATAGCAGTGGCGCCCCTCCAGATCTTGCGTCTAGTTGAGTTCGCGCGAGAGCAGCACGAGTTCCTCGATCTTGGCGCGGCTAGGCAGCGCGGCGATCAGCAGGACGCAGTCGGCGACATCCTCGGGTTGCAGCGACGCGGCGCGGGTCGCGGCGTCGGGCGGGCGAGGGCGCTTGTCGAGCAGTGGCGTGTTGGTGTCGCCGAGCACGATGACGCCGCTGCGGATACCGTTGCCCTTCTCCTCGGCGTTGATGGTGGCGCTGAGGGCGGCGAGCCCCGCCTTAGCCGCCATGTAGGCCGCGCCGGCGAGCGGGCTGGGGCGGCGCGCGGACAGCGAACCGATGTGCACGAAGGTCCCGCTCTGCTGTTTGCGCATGATCGGCAGTACGGCATGGACGCACAGGAACGCGCCATCGAGGTTGGTGTTCATGATGTCGCGCCAGCCCTGCGCATCCAGTTGATCAAGGGCGCGCCGCGGCACGTTGAAGCCCGCGTTGTTGACCAGGACATCGATGCGCCCAAACGCGTCCATCGCGTCGCCGACCATACGCTCGACCTCGGCCTCTACCGTCACGTCGCACACCGCGATGCGTACGCGCTCACTCGCGCCGCCCGGCGTCTCCCGCGCCAGCGTGGCGGTCTCTTCCAGCGACGCCCTGGTGCGGCCGCTGAGCACGACCGACGCCCCCGCCCCCGCCAGCGCCACGGCTGTCGCGCGACCGACGCCGCTGCCCGCCCCCGTCACGAGGGCCACCTGCCCCGTCAATAACGCCATAACAATCGTTCCTTTCCGTGTTGGCTGAATCTCTACATGTTCCTTTGAGCGCGCCGCAATATGTACTATTCCATGTACTCTCTGAAATCCTCTAAAGGAGCGTCGAAGTCGTCGGCCATCGTGATCAAACCTTTGGCGCTGCCTGCTACTCGGCGTCCCGCCTGTTTTACCGGCACTAGTCGCACAACGCGCTCGGCATCCATGACAATGAAAACGTCTTCGCCGCCGATCGCCGCGTCAACCAATGCGGCTAACCGCTTCGCCGCTTCGTCAATATCGACACGTTGCACAGCTATCTATCCGAGCGTTGCTACAGGGTATTGCGCGAAAACTCTATCAACGGTTATCAGCGTCGCGCCTTCGCTGTTCGCCTGAGCGATAAGCATACGGTCGAAAGGGTCTTTGTGGAACAAAGGTAGAACTTGTAATGCCAAGACGTGCGTCAACCTAATAGGCAGGATAGTGATATTGTTGGTCTGTTGTTGGCTAGCGATGAACTGCTGCAAAGGGGAATCAAGCTGAAGCTTGTTTAGATGAAGTTTGATCTGTATCTCCCAGACGCTCGCTACACTCAATAGCAACGTATTAGCGCTGTCTCTGATAAGGGCATAAACGCGCGGCGAAAGCCAGCTAGATTCACTAGCCCACCACAGGAATATATGCGTATCAAGTAATAGCCTCATGCCGTGCCCAGCCAAAACTCGTCGGGCAACGGATCATCGAAGTCGTCACTAATCCAGATCGTGCCCTTGTTCAAATCCGGTACGCGCTCTTTTTTGTCCTGGGGAACCGGCACAAGCCTTGCTAGTTGCCTGTCGCCCTCCACAATCAAAACTTCATCACCCGCCGCCATTAAATCCAGCAAGTCGGACAGTTGTGGCTGCCCGTCACGAATGTCTATGGTCATGCGACGCCTCCAGTCGGTGGGGATCACTCCACATCATTTGTCTTGACTCCTGACGCAACCACGCCAACCCAGCGGCGCCATAGCAAACGATCGGGTCAGTCAAGCGGGTCGGCGAAGACATCGGCGACGGGATAGGCGAAGCCCGGTACCACGTCCTCGCCGTCGAGCGCGCCGCCCATACCTAGCGTCGCGGCGGGATGGTCGAGGTTAGCGGGGCGCCACACATCGACCTGTGTCCGCGCGGGCCACACGACCCACACAAGCCGCGTGCCGCCCCGCAGGTAGATGCGCGCCTTGGCGTCCATGTCGCCTTGCTTTTGTGAGGGCGAGGCAACTTCGACGGCGAGGTCTGGGGCGAAGGGGACGGGCTTGGTCCGATCGACGATAAGGGCGCGGTGCGCGGCGACGTAGAAGCCGGCATCGGGGACGAGCCCTGTCTCCGCGCCGGGGAACTTGTACACCCCGTCGGCGCCGGTGACGACGCCCAAGCGGCGCGGCCGCACGAAGACGTACAGTTCGCCGACGATGGTCGCCCCAATGGTCGTGGCCTCATCCCCGCTACCGGCCACGCGGACCAACACCCCATCCACCAACTCGTAGCAATACCCGTCGTCGTCCGGCCAATCTAGCAGGTCTTGTACCGTCATGGGATAGGGCGCGCCACATACGACCTCGGCCCACGGCGCTACGGGGTCTGGTGGATGCGCGCGTAGTGCTGCCATATATATCGTGCTCCCCGTTCATCAGTCGCAGTCTATGAGCATGTTCATCGTCGAGTCTTTATCATCATCGGCAGGATCGATACAGGAGGCGATTCAAGCTCCGTGGCGCCGCGCGGTCCGTCCATCCTACTCCACGGGTAATACCAAAGTATAGCAGTAGCTGGCGCGGGCGGTCACACCGCCTGTCCGAGCGCGCGCAGCAGGTACACGTTGAAGTCGACGGCGCGGGGCAAGTCGCTCAACCGGATGTTCTCGTTGGGCGCGTGCGCGTCGCTGCCGCCGTAGATTGGATTGCCCGGCGCGCCGAGCCCCGGCACGCCCACCAGATCGGGCAGCGGCCCCAACAATCCGAGCGTGCCGCCTGAGAGCGGCTGCGTCAGCGGCGGGTGGCCGGGGTCGTAGGCGCGCACGATCGCGGCGACGCGACGCGCGAACGGGTCGTCCAAGGGCGTCAGGACGGGGACGGCGTCCCACAGCACCGTCATCCGCACGTCGTCGTACCCACCGGCGTCGAGATGCGCGCGGAGCGACACCGCGATCGCCTGCTCGCCAACTCTATGGTATCGCCCGGCCCATACGCTTGATACGTTGTCCATCCTCGCTCCGTGCGCCGGTACACTTCAACGGCCTGGTACTTGGTGGCGACCAGGGCGTACTCCTGAATTGTGGGGCACGCGCGGTAGTAGCCAAACTTGTCGCCCCGGTCATAGGCCTCGGTGGAGTCCGAGAGTACCTCGACGATCACGCGGGGAGCTTGCACCTCCGTCTCGCCGGTCGTCGCTTGGTCGCGCGCGTCGCATGTGACGGTTATGTCAGGGTACGTGTAGTGTCGCGGCGAGAGGCGCGCGGCCACATCCGAGTTGTAGACGTCGCCGGGCCTGTCTACCACCGCCAAGGCGTCCTCGATCACTCGAATACCGTCGCTGGCGATGCGTCCATGGGCGCGACTACCTCCTGCCATGAGGTACACATGCCCATCGATGTATTCGTGCTTGGCGTCGTGGCTGCGGCGTTCCAGCTCACGCCACTCATCGACGGTCATCGCGCGCGGCGCGTCTTCCTGAGCTACCATGTACTACCCTCCCTGAGCGCCATCGGCCTGTGCTCTCCTTCTCTATATCCTAACACTCGCCCGCGCCCAGCATGAACCGGAACGCCGGTTAAATCGTCAACGCCCTCGCGAACCTATCGCCAACCGGCAACCCACCAGTCCGCATGCGGCATACCACTGCGCAGAGCCGCGCGTACCACCATGTCTACGTCGATAGGCGTGCGCCGTAGTTCGACGTTGATGGAGCCAGCGCGCCACTCGACGATGCTATACTCGGCCCAGGGCGGATTGCGCGACCCCTCCCCCGTCAGTTTATAGGGCAGGCCAACGCTCCCCGGATTCAGGAGCAACGCCCCTTTGTAGCCACGGATAAACGGCGCGTGCGTGTGGCCGCAAGCCAGCACCGTGGCGTCGTAGCCGGCCAGCATCCGCGTGAGCGCCGTGTCAGGCGTCGTGGCGACGATGCCTTCGGTATTGTTGCGCGGCGAGCCGTGGAAGCAGAGCAGCGTCGCGTCGTGGCCCAAGGGCATGGTGAGCGTGGGCTGGAATGTGCGCATGTACGCCAGGTCTTCCGGGGTGAGCCGTGCGGCGCACCACTCATCGATCTCCGCGAATCGGCGGCCCTCCTCGTCCGTGGGCGACAGCCGGATGGCGCGGAAGGACGCGGCGTCGGTATTGCCCATTACGACCGGGCAGCCGGTCACCCGCAGCCGCGCCACCGTCTCGCGTGGTTGTGGGCCTGTCGCCGCCACGTCGCCCAGGCAGACCACTCGATCTGCCCTCGTATCCTCCAGGTCGGCGAGCACGGCATCCAGCGCGGTCAGGTTGCCGTGGATGTCCGCGATGATCGCAATGCGCATGCATCCCTCCCTTATCTTTATGCGCGGCGCACTGTATACATGTTACTGGACCGACGCCTTGGCCTCCTCCTCGGCGATGATCTGATTGCACAAGGCGATGCACTCGTCGCAGATAATAGCGCTCGTCGGCGGAGGTCCCGCGATCATGCGGTGGACTTCCTCGTTGCGCTTGCCACAGAACGAGCAGATGCGAATAGTCTTCCGCGCCTCGTCCGCGACTGCCTGTTCTTCCGCTTTCGTCGCCCGTTCGTTCGCCATGACCACATCCTCCTCTTTCATCGCTCGTTCGTTCACCATGATCAAATCCTCCTCTTCCCCCAGGACGCGCAGGCGCCCACGCAGCGCGCCCCGCGCTTTGTGCAGCCGCGTCCTAACCGTACCCTCCGCGATGCCGAGGAGGGTTGCCGTTTCCCTATACGAGAGCCCCGAGAGGTAGAACAGCCGTACCGCCGTGCGTTGCCCGCGTGGTAAGGCATCGACGGCCTCTCGCACGCGCGCGGAGAGGTCGGCCAGCGCGGCCCGCGCCTCCGGGTCGTCGCGCCCTCCACCATCGGTCACGAGGCGGAGGACGCGGGCGCCAAGCTCCGTGTCCTCCGCCCCGGCGCGACCGCGTTGCTCGATGGTCCGATTCAGCGCGTCCCAGGACCAGCATTCGCGGGCGCGTGAGCGCAGCCACATGCGGCAGACGTTGAGCCCAATCCCCGCGAGCCAGGAGCCGAAGCGATCCCCCCGTTGTAAGCGGTCCAGATTGAGTAGCGCCTGCAGCGCGGCCTCCTGCGCGGCGTCCTCAGCCAGCGTGGGGTCGCCGAGCGTGCGGCGGCACAGCGCCAGCAGCACGGGACGATGGCGGACGAGCAACACAGCGAAGGCGCCCATGTCACCGTCCTGTGCTGCCCGCGCTAAAGCGGCGTCGTTATCGTCGTCGCGCATGCGGTCTATCTTCCTCCCACTGTAGTTGCATCAGCAGGATAGGATGTTACCCGACGACAATAACCCAGCGCTTTTAAGGGCGCCTCCCCCTCTCCCGCGTCAGGGAGAGCCGGTTGGGCTGTCGGAGCGGAGAGAGACCAATCCGCATGGGGTGGGGGTGAGGGCCGACCCCGATTCAGGTGTCAGGGCGTGGGGACGGTGAGCGCCGGCACGGCGGCCACGGTGGGGAGGGTGAAGTCGGCGAGGGCGCGCGCCAGGACGGTGGAATCGCGTTGGCTGATCGCCTTCATGATGCCGTAGCCGTAGGCGTTACGATCGATGTTCGCGCCGACGTGCGTCGGATTCGCGTCGGGGCCAAAAGCTCGATGCGAATGGCTGATGAGCGCCAGGACAGCGTCCAGCACACGCGACGACTGGTAGAGAGCTTGCCACTCCGCCGCGCTGATCCCGTTCGCCGCGAGCAAGCGGCGCAGCGGCGTGAGGAACGGCGCGAATGACGCCATCGTGCTGACGTCCGCCGCGTAGGACAATCCGCTCGCGGCGCTGAGGTTGGCGGATAGGACCTTGAGAGCCACATCGTCGAATCCGACGTTGACCACTGGCTGCGCGTAGGTGTAGGCGCGTGAATAGAGGGCGCCCGAGCCAATGGCGAATCCGTGCGCATAGGGCACGAGGACGGCGTCGCCATGGTAGTCGGCCACGTTGAGGTTGAGCGGCGTGTTCGACGCGTTGAGCCGCAGCAGCAGATCCGTCAGCGTCCAGCGCAGGGCGGCCAGCGGGTTGGCCGGCCGGAAAGACAGCCCACGGCCGTAGCGCGCCAGCCCCGCGGTCGTGAACAGCGGGTACTCCAGCGAGAGCAGCGCCCGGTTCGCCGGGAACAGGACGACGCCGGCGCCATCGCGGATGAGGATGGGCGCCGAGGCGGCGCGCACGCGCGCCGGGGTCACGAACTCCACCGCGCTCTTCAGATGGCTCTCGTCGAGCGGCGGCGCGGAGGCTGAACCAGCGGCGCGTCCAAGCGCCGACACCCACGCCGCCACCAGCGCGGCGTGCCGCCGCGCTAAGGACAAATGCGTCGCTAGATCACCGCCAGGATACGACGACTCGGCTTGGCGCAACTCATGCGCGCTGGCTTGAATCACGCCAACAGAAACGGACATGTACTCTCCACCCTCGACTAGCCGGCCCGCCACGTGGCGCTGCCGCATCATAAATGATAAGCGCTTCTCACTACTATCTACGGCTTGGTCAGCCTCACGGATCACGCGGGATAGCTTTCGAGACGCGACACACGGGCAACCAACCATATCCGACTCGGCTTGTCGGACATGGCTCCGTCATGCTACCATGATAATAGATAGGAACCATATGGGTGGCGCCCGCCTCGACCGCCGCGCAGGATTCCGCGTTCCGTGCGAAGAAGCTGGAAGGGTAGTGAGGTAGCGGTATGTTAGGCAGTTTTCTGATCTTTCTACGCGAGGGCATCGAGGGCAGCATGATCGTCACGATTATGTGCGCCTACCTCGCCGCCGCCGGACGCCGCGACCTGTTCCGCCCCGTCTTCGCGGGCGTCGCCGCCGCCCTGCTGGGCTCGAGTGTCGCCGCCCTGGCCCTCTACGCGGCCATCAAGAGTTCGTTCATCAACTCCACCGCGCAGACGTGGTTCGAGACCGGCACTTTCGTGCTTGCGGTCGTCGTGCTGACCTACATGACCTTCTGGATGAAACGGCACAGCCGCACGATGGGCGCGTCGCTGAAGGCGCAGGTCAACGCCGCCGTCACCGGCGGCTCGGCCTTCGCGCTGGGCCTGCTGGCCTTCGCGACGGTGGGGCGCGAAGCGATCGAGACCGTCATCTTCCTGCTGGCTATCGCTTTCCAGAACTCGCCGCTGGCATTACTGGGTGGCGCGGTGCTGGGCCTGGCCGTCGCGCTGGCGCTCAGTCTCGCCATCTATCGCATGGGCGTCAGGATGAACTTCAAGCGCTTCTTTACTGTCGTGGGAGCCGCACTCATGGTCGTCGCGGCGGGGTTGCTGGCTAACGCGATCCAGAACTTGCAGGAACTGCACGTCCTACCTGGCAGCGGACAGACGGTGTGGGACACCAGCCGCGTCATCGCCGATAATAGCGCGCTCGGCGACATCTTGCACGGGTTAATCGGCTACGCCGCGTCGCCTACGGTGCTACAGGCGCTGGCGTGGGCGCTCTTCCTCGTCATTGGGCTCGTCGCCTTCCTGGGCCTGCCGGGCCGCTCCTCCTCGTCGCGGGCCTCACGCCACACAAATCAGCCTGCCGCATAACCACGATCCACGAACGATGTGCAAGGAGCGGTCATGGCACAAGCTATCACCACGAGGCTTGCCACGCCGGCTGACGCCCCATCCATCGCTCGCATCTACAACGAGGGCATCGCCGAGCGCGTCGCTACCTTCGAGACCACGCCGCGCGCGGACGAGCAGATCGTAGCGCAACTCGTCGAGCGTGGGGAACGCTACCCAACCATCGTCGTGGAGCGCGACGGACGAGTGATAGCCTGGGCGGCGGTAAGCCCGTACAGCGCGCGTCCCTGTTACGCTGGCATCGCCGAGTTCTCTGTCTACGTCGATCGTGACGCGCGCGGCGCCGGGTCCGGCCGCGCGGCGTTGGAGCGCCTGATCGCGGAGTGCGCGGAGCGCGGCTTCTGGAAACTCGTCTCACGCGTCTTCCCCGAGAATACGGCCAGCCGCGCGCTCTGCCGTGCGGTGGGCTTCCGCGAGGTCGGCGTGTACGAGCGCCACGCCATGCTCGACGGCGCGTGGCGCGACTGCGTCATCGTGGAACGCCTGCTCGGCAACGCCAGGCATGACGGGCGCTAACAGCTACAACTCACACGTAGACCGAGACTGGCCGCGACGCTCTCGATAGTCGCATGAACAAGTAGCACACGGCCTTGAAAACCGCGCGCATCCGTGTTATGGTACATATCAGCGTGGGCGAGGCCCGCGTGCCGTGGATGCAAAGAACCGCAGCCCAAGACAGGGCGCGCCGCCACCGGGACTCAGAGCCATGTTAGCTCTACCCCCTCCCGCTGACGCCTACCTGCGTATGGTCACCCCGGCTGCGGGGAGCGCCTGGTGAAACCGGCCACGACTCTCGTATCGTGCGCCGGTTTTTTGCATGTCCGGCGCGGCGAAGGAGCTCCATCATGACCCGTTCCCGTTGGGTCCTCGTCAGTCTGTTGGTCTTGGCGCTTGGTGGCGGGATCGCGCTGCTGTGGCCAAATACGGGCCCGATCGTCAGCTTCGCGCCCGTGGGCAAAGACCCGTGGCCGCTCACCATCGACGCGCAGACCTCGCGCGCCTTCGTGTACAACCGCACCGACGGGACGGTCAGCACGATCGACACCACGACAGGCGCATTGATGCGCACGGTCTCGGCCGGTTCAAGTTTCGCCTTCATGGCAATCGATCGGCGCACGAGCCGCGTATTCGCCAGCAGCGGCGGCGATGATACGATCTACACACTCGACGCGCGGAGCGGCATCGTCCTGCATGCGGTCACGGATACCGACGCGACGACACGGCAACCCGCCGTGGATGAGGCGAGTAACCATGTCTTCGTCGGCCACCGCGATATCGCGACGATCACGATGCTCGACGCGCGCACCGGCGCTATTATTCGCCACATCCCCGCCTGTAGCGGCTCCTTCGCCCTGGCCACCAGCGCGCGCACAGGCCACATCTTCGCCAAGTGCAACGACGGGACCGTGGATATGCTGGATGCCCGGACGGGCCGTGTGCTCCGGACGATCCCCATCGCGCCGGGTAACTTCGGCTACGTGTTCGTGGATGAGCACACCAACCGGGTCTTTAGCTGTAGCAACGACAACCCCTCCACGATCGACGTGCTCGACGCGCAGACAGGAGCGCACCTCCACACGATCACGAATGTGAACGCCGTGACCACCCCGGCCGTCGATGAGCGCACGGGGCGCGTCTACGCCGCACTCGGAGGCCCCGGCATCCCGAGCGCGAGTGTGACCACGAGCCAGATCGCGGTGCTCGATGGGTGGACCGGGGCGGTCGTGCGGCGGATAGGGGTCGCCGACAACCCCACGGCCGTCACCGTTGACAGTAGGACGGGCTACATCTTCGTCGCCAGTGTCGGGGCGGTGGGCCTGAATAGTGAACCGACAGGCTATGGTGTCTTGAGCGTCCTGGAGAGAGCGAACGGAGCATTACGACACCGTATGTCTATCGGGATCTTTCCCTCAGCCATGGCGATTGATCCGGTGGCGCGGCGCCTCCTTGTCGACAACGAAACGGTTGACCTCAACGACTTCTCGTCTGGCTTCTCAGGGGCATTAACGACGAGTCCGCCGGAGACAGGGTGGGCGCGGACGAGGCGGCAGGTGTTGCGCCTACTCAAGAGCGCGCTACCCAGCTGGCTCCCGTTCAAGGTGACGGTGCCGTCGCCGCCATCGCCGCCGACTAACGGGACCGTCACCACGCTCGACCTGGCGCGGTTATAGCGCCTCACGGCTCATTGCTTTCCGGCCTATGTGGTTAACGCAGCGAGGAGGCGACGCGCACGAGGTCGGCGCGTGAGAGGTGTGAGGCGCCCGCGTCGGTGCTGACGGTGTAGCCGACCCCCGAAGCGTCGGTCCACGTCAGGATCAACAGATCGGTCGTGCCGGCCTTGAACTCTTCAAGCAGCGCGACGCTGCCCCCGACGGTCGTCGTCACCGTTCCGGTGCTCCTGACGAACGGGAGCGGATTGGCGGACTGGTTGATCTGGAACCCGCTCGTCGTCACAGGGGTCCTTCCGTGCGATGTCGGCGTATAGGTCAGGGTGCTGAAGCCGTTGCTGACGCCGCTCTGTCGCGGCGTTACCGCGAGTTGGACGGGCGCGTAGCTATGGGGGGCGTAGCGCGGCGACTTGATCGTGAAGGGAACCTGACCGCGCACTTTGGCGATGCCCGCGCTGATGCTCTGGCCCGTCGCCACTAGTTGCTTGCCGACGTAGACATTCACCGGCTTCAGGGCAATCGTCTTCGCGGGAACTAACTTAGCCACCGCGGTCGGTGCGGGCGTCGGCGTGGGCGGCTTCGACCGGCTCGGTGTCGCCGTCGGATGCGCCGCGCCGGGCTTGGCCGTAGCCTTTGGTGTAGGCGCCGCCTTGGCGGACGTGGTCCTCCCACCCGCGGCGCTAACCACCATCGGCGCGCCGATAAGGCCGGCCGCGATGAAGGGCAGGGCCAGGCGAACTATGTTCTTATGCATCGAATCACTCCTTAGCATAGGGCGTCACACGACGCCTATAATATGGGACCGCCGGCATCCCGCCGGCCTATAGGCCGGCGGGATGCCGGCGGTCCCAATGATGAACATTTGCGGCTACCTTGACTGATAGCTATCGATCAATCGTCGGCCGGACGTAGCGCGCCCGATTCAACGCGCTACGTCCGACGTCCGACTATCGACGTCCGGTTACTGCGCGGGCAGCGCGCCCTGGTTGCCCGTGTAGCTGCGGCCGTCCGTCGTGTTGGCGATGTTCGTCGCCACGAACGAGTCGTTGGCGCCCGCGCTCGTCACGGTGAACGTCGCCCCCAACGCGCCTGCCGGCAAGCCCGCCGCGTCGGTGTTGACGTTGACCGTCACGATGTTGCCGGCCGGAACGCTGTAGACCTGGCTCTTGCTGCCGTTCCCCGAGTAGTACGCGCCCGTCACCGTGATCGGCGCGCTCGTCGGGTTGTATAGGAACACCGTCTGCTGCTCGGCCTGACCCGCCGCATCGACCAGGTTCAGGTCGGGGAAGGCGGCGCTCTTCACGCCGGCCGGCGCGCCCGTCGGGGCCACGCCGGGGTGCGCGCCCGCGTTGGGGCTGCCGCCGAAGTACTGCGGCTTCTCCGCCACGAAGGGGCTCGCCGAGGTCAGCACCGTGGCGTAGATCGAGGCCGTGTTGCTCACCGCCTGGTTGGCGTTGAGCGTCTCGCGCGTCCCAGGAGCCACCGCGAGTGAGGTCGAACCGATGTTACGACCGAGCGCGTCGTAGAACTGCGCCACGATCGTGGACGAGACCGGCGACGTGCCGGGGTTGAGGACCGTCACGAAGGACTGGTCGCCAGGGCGCTGCGCCAGCCCGGCGCCGCCGGCCGAGCCGTAGGCGAAGAGGTACTGGTTGCCCACGGTCTGGATGCCGGCCTTGGCCGTCGAGCCGTACTTGGCCGAACCGTCGCCGTCGCCGAAGTAGAGCACGCGCTCCGCCATGACCGGCTGGTCGCTGGTGACGACCAGGCCAAGCGACTTGTTGGGGATGCCCAGCGTGTCGCGGCGGATGTTGCGCGTCACGCGGCCCTGCGGAGGGATCTGCAGCGTGAGCGTCTGCGTGACGCTGCCCGTCGCGCCCTGCGGCGCGAAGTTAACCGTCACGTTGGCCGTCGTATTACCGGGATTGGCCAGCGTCAGGTACTCCTGGAAGGAGGCGCCGGTGTAGCCTTCGGCGAAGTAGAAGGTCTTGCCCAGGCTGGGGTTGCCGAGCGAACTGTTGGCGTCGAGGACGCCGGCCGCGCCGGTACGGCGAATGATGCGCTCGGCGGTGACACGCGAGGCCGACGAGACGACGGCGGCGACGTTCTTGTCGGAGCCGACATCGGTGTTGACCGACTCGCGCAGGGTACTGGTCGGCGCGATCGAGCGCGTGACCACGACCGGTGAACCGCCCTCGATGAGGTACTGGATCTGCACCGTCGCCGTGAAGGGGTTGGCGTTGAGGATCGAGAGCGTCTCGTCAAAGGTGGCCTTGTGGTTGGTGGCGAGCAGGCCCGTGTAGCCCTCGGCGAAGTAGAGGGTGGTGGGGCCATTGTTGGCATTGAAGGGGAAGGCCACGTTGAACGCGCCCGCGCCCGTGTTGCCAGAGCGGTCGGTCGCGGTGATCGCGGCCGTGCCGGTGATCGCCGTCGAGGGGATGACCGTGGTCGTAGTGAACACGCCCGCGGCGTCGGTGCTGACCGTCCCCGAGATGAGGTTGGTCACATTGGCGCCCTGGCCGAAGGTCAACGTAAGTGGCTGGCTCACGGCGAAGCCCGTGCCAGTGACGGCTACGGTCGAGCCAGGCGTCGTGTTGGTCGGGCTGACCACGACAGTGGGTGCGCCCGTGCGCGTCACGGTGAACGATGTCGTGGCGCTGTTGTTGTCGCGGTCGCGCGCGGTGAGCGCGGCGGTACCGGCCGGCGCGTTACCGGGGACCGTGACGGTCGCCGTGAAAAGCCCCGTGTTGGTCGTCGTGATCGTATTGGTGGACACATCCGTGACCAGCGCACCCTGCGTAAAGGTAACGTTCACCGGCTCGTTGATGGCGAAGCCTGTGCCGGTGATGGTGGTCGTCGCGCCGGGCAGGCTCGTGTTCGGCGTCGCGCCGATCCGCGCGGCGCCCCCAACCGTGAACGCTGCCGTGGCGCTGTTGTTGTCGCGATCACGCGCGGTGAGCGCGGCGGCGCCGATCTGCGCGTTGCCAGGGACCGTGACGGTCGCCGTAAAAAGCCCGGTGTCGCTCGTGGTGAGCGAACTGGGCGTCAAATCCGTGACCAGCGCGCCCTGCGTAAAGGTAACAGTTATCGGCTGGTTGATGGCGAAGCCTGTGCCGGTAATCGTGGTCGTCGTGCCGGGCAGGCTTGTGCTCGGCGCCGCGGCGATCTTCGTCGCGCCCGCGGCGGGGCGCACGTCGAACGCGGTGGTCGCGACGGCGCCGCTGCTATCGGCCGCGACGAAGGAAGCGGAACCGGCAGGGGCCGTGGCCGGCACGACGACCTGTAGCGTGAAAGCGCCGCTGGTGTTGACCGTGGCCGTCTGCGGCAGCGTGGTGCGCACGCCCCTGGCGTCGGTGAACGCGACGGAAACGGTAGGCGTCACCGTGGTCGTCGTGGCGTTGTAGTTCGCGCCGGTCAGCGTGATCGTCGCGCCGGCCGGCGCCGCGTCGGGGTTCGCCGCCAGAGTGGCGGCAACGCGCGGCGCGATGGCGGCGTGCGCGGCCGAGGGCGCCGCGCCGGCGATCGCGGCGGGCAAGGCGCCCAGCAGCAACGCCGTCATGAGCAGCAGCGACAGGCGACGCGCGCCTGTGCGTGTCCTAAACATTCGTTTCTCCTACTGTGTTGTCCGTGTCAGGGGTCGTCCATGTCAAGCTGGCGCTCGTACGCGTCAAAGGACGCGGATAGGCGCGGCCTCTCGGCAACCGATACGAAAGATGATAGGTCGTGCGGCG
>JAABUL010004300.1_pt1 | contig 19296 bp, 18 predicted proteins | sample 5559151 | NCBI WGS metagenome assembly JAABUL01 (sample SAMN10711876, study PRJNA513368) | rock metagenome | isolation source: Antarctica rocks | place: Antarctica: Victoria Land, Pudding Butte sud | reverse complement strand
TTGCCGTTGTGCCTACTGTTGTGCCGGTTGTGGTGCCTGTTGTACTCGACCCGCCATTATCGGTTTTTGTGGTACCACTGGCATGTGAAGCAGTAGAACTTGTCGTACCCGGTTGATTATTGCCTGTGTCTGTCGTAGCTTGGCCAGGACTTGTTGGAGATGAAGTACTAGGCTCTGTGGTGCTGCTCGGTGTCGTGCTTGTTCCAGTGCTTCCCCCACTGCTCGACCCTGTACTCAACAACGTAGATGGAACATTCGGCAAAGTCAGGCTGGTTTGGCTCGTGCTCGTTCCAGTACTCGCTCCGCTGCTCGTTCCGCTGTTCGATCCGGTATCAGTGGAGCTGGTCTGGGCTTTACTCGATTTAGTATCAGTGCTGCTCGTTTGAGTTGAGCTTGATCCAGTATCAGTAGTGCTGATCTGGGTTGTAGTTGATCCGGTATCGGCGATGGAGGTTTGGGTCGTACTTGACCCAGTATCAATAGGGCTGGTTTGGGTTGAGCTCGACCCAGTACCAGTGGTGCTCCTTTGACTTGTGCTCGTCTCAGTACTCGCTCCGCTGCCCGTTTCGCTGCTCGATCCAGTATCAGCGATACTTGTTTGGGCTGTACTTGATGCGATAGTCGTGGAGCTGCTTTGAGCTGTACTTGATCCCGTGGAGCTGGGTTGGGCTGTACTTAATCCAGTATTCGTGGAGGTGGTTCCGCTACTCGATCCAGTATCAGCGATGCTGCTTTGAGCTGTACTTGATCCCGTGGAGCTGGGTTGGGCTGTACTTAATCCAGTATTAGTGGACGTGGTTCCGCTACTCGATCCAGTATCAGTGGTACTGATCTGGGTTGAGCTCGGTCCGGTGTTAGTGGAGCTGGTTTCGGTTGAGCTCGATCCGGTATCAGTGGTGCTCGTTCTGGTGCTGGTTTGGGATGTACTTGATCCCGTTTCAGTCGTCGAAGTACTGGTCGTGGGAAGCGAGACCAATGCCGTACTGGGAGTAGTTGACACCGAAGTTGTGGAAGGCTGCAACGTTTCCGATGTAGTGGTAGGAGTGGTAGACGTCGTTGAACTTTGAGAGTCCGAAGACGAAGTCCTGGTCGTGGATGTAGTCGTACTGGGCGAGCTCGATGACGATGCATCAGTCGTCGACAGTGAAGTTGTGGTCCCGGAGGTGCTGGACAGACTTGACGTTGTGTCGGTAAGCGAAGTTTGCGAAGTGCTATCTGTTGTCGTCGATTGCTCCGTGGTAGATGGAACCGAGGACATTGTATTGTTCGTCACAATCTGACGTTTGATATGTCTTGGATAGTAATATCTTGGTCTTTCAACTGGCGCGACGCCTGCTGGCGCCGCTGCAGCAAAACATATTGCCGGATTAAATATTGAGAGGATCGCCAGGCATACCGCCAGAACTAGAGAAGGCCTTCCAATCATAATTGCTAATTATTTGACAATTTTCAAGTAGGCCTTTATTAATAGATGGTCGAGATAGTGGAAGAATCGAATGGCAGCAGATTTCTATAACCATCAGATGAATCCCATAGATTGTAGGCCATAACTACTTACTGACTGGGTCAAATATAAACGAGTGAATATGACAAGCCAAATCTGAAAAGAATGTGGCTACAAGGCACAGGGTTAGTCACATTTTCCCAGACCAGAGAGTGTTGAAGTGGATGAGCAGGAGAGTGCATGTGTGGAGACTTACTGACGCAGCTGAGCTCGCTTCAACAAACACCAATATTTCTAAATGAGTGTGAAGGGACAACAAAGGTCCTGAAAAGAAAGCGACTAAAAGCCGCGATGCCGGTACCTGTGTCCTTCACAGGAGTCTTCTGATAACTAATTCTGACTTCGAGGTAAGGATAACTCTCCCACAGTGTACTCGGATCACAAAATCGTGTTCAAGAACAGATGTCGAATTCAAGTCTGGCGACGTCGTTGAACCTGGTTCAAGACGTCCTACCCTTTGTTGACAGATCCAATTCAACCCTTTGTTCGCATACGTCTCATTGCGATCGATTTGGCGGTTGTACTTTGGGTTCTCACGTGGATAGCAAGGACAGTTCAACAAAGAACTTCCACCGTGTCTTCCAAGAGCAGATCAAGTGCGACGAAGTCCAGAAGACGCCAAAAGCCTCACGATTGTTCCTCCTGAGCTTGTTGCCTCCTTCACTGATGTTGTGATTGAAAGAGGATTGTACTGGACGCAAGGAGTTGCCGGGTCGTTTCGTGTGGCCGAGACAAGGGGATTTCGGATTGGCTTTCCACCACGTTACTGATCCCTATCAAAGGCCGTCAATACCTGAAATGTCGCGACTGAGGGAAGTCGTAAAACGAATGTGGTGTAAGCTTCCTCTGGGGTTAAAAGAGCGTGGAGGAATTTAAGGTCGCAAAAGTATAGCCTTAGGTTGGGTTGTCGGAAATTAGGTCCACACACCCACTCCCTATCCTTCTCAAGCGACGGGACTGATTGCCTGCGCGATCGAACACGTCGCACGTTGCTGTCATCCAATATAGGGCAGTTGATGGCGACGAAAAGACGTTGGCGGTGGGGGGAGGAGGGCGGTGACTTGGTTGTTGAGGGAGAGACTCTTAGGGTGGAGACAGGAGATTGAGGGAGGAGAGAGGTTTGCTGCAGCGCCAGTCCTCGTCTACCCAATCAAGGCAAGGAGCATGCTGCTTTTACTGGAGCCTGCCTTAGTGCTGGCAAGCACCCTGGCTGCTTTGGGGGGGGTGGAATACCTGATGGCGCACAACCTCTTCGGATCACGGGGCGGATGCGATGAAAGAAATGCATTGAGGTGGCTGCATAACTAAGAGCGGCGACCACGGTTCTGGGGCATAAACGGTACACTACTTTTGCGTGCCGTATTCTTTGGGAGTGACAACAGGTACCAGTACCACCGAACCACAAATATTTTAATACTGGCGCTTCTGGCCCAACTAAAGTAGTGACTACTTCCTTACCGTGCTTTCGGGCAGTGTCGACGTCTATACATGGAAACCAACCATCAACCCTTCTGGTCCCGTTTTTGCAGTGGGTACGAATCGCGATGGCTGTGCTCAACCTCATGACAAAGACATCGCTTTGTCCGTCTTGCATGTCTAGAAAAGCATGAAGATTCAAGAAAGTGGGCGGGTCAGTCAAGAGTGTCAAAATTGGGTCGGATCACCATCTGCTACCTTGAGTGGAAATTACCTTACCTACTTAGGGTGACTTTACGGTACATGTGCATCCAGGGACGAGGTGAAGGTACTCATCTAAAAAGCAGCGACAGATGCACTATCAAGGCTCAAAGCGTAAGCTTTCTACAGAATAGCATTAATACACCAATCCTGGAAGGGCCAGCCCCGCGGGTTGATTGCCGCCTTCTCATAATCCGCAAGAAGGTGGACCGCCAATTTTGGCAGCGTCCGGAGAGGAAGATCTCAAAAGCGGGAGGACTCAGGACTGTGGCTGTCCAGAAGATGGAGTTGACGGATCTTTGCAGCGTTTTGCAAGGGCACTATCTCCGTACGTAGTAGTACACTCCGCTATGCTGGGATAGTAGAAGCGCGACACAGCGGGAGATCACACATGAGTGGTCCGGGTGTTGGTCTTATTGAGATGCAGGGCCGTGACTGGCTGGAATCAGAAGCGCATTGAAGCACAAGGCTGAGCTGGAAAAGGAGCAGCTTGCGGCTTTCTGCTCCGTAAATAGATGGCCGTTTTCCCTTCCTTCGCACTCTTCGAACAAAGATGATGCGATTGCCATAGACGCGCTGCGAGTATTTGTCACCTCTTCATCGATGCGTAAAGTATTTGAAGCGTCAAGCGACAAGGAGGTGTGGAATCGTCTTCAACGCTTAGAAGACGGCTCGGAGAACCGAAGGCTAAGGTAAGGGAGACGGTAATGTACTTCTTTCTAGCTGCTTGTAAAGGTTGATTGTCATTTGAAGCTGCAGCCAGGTAAAGTGATCCGTACGGGGCATACGTACAGTACTTGAGCGAGGTACCTAAGGTACAGTAGAATACAGGACTCTGTTATCTTCAAGAGCATCGGAACGATGGACGAAAAGAATGTTCATATCAATCAAGCCCGTACCGTTCTGTTGCTTTCATGAAAATGAACCTTCGTCCTTCGATGCAATGCGCCTGCAGTACCTTAACCTTTCCAGTACCGGCCTTTTGGACTGCCGCTTTAATGGTAACAGTTTAAAGCCCCTGTCCTGTTCCTGGACCGGAACCCCGAACCGAGGGCCTGCTCGGACACGTGTTACGTCGAAATACTTTGTTGAGCCTCGCTCAACGACATTGCGTGCTTCTGACGTGCAGATTGCTGTTGTACAACGTGGGAGCGGAAATAGGTACATGGACAATCATGTGAGATTGAGGCGAGATCTTATGTTTTTGAGATGTCTTGTTGAAAAGGCGGTCTAGTCGATCGGTCCATTCATGGATGCATCGATCGTTGTGAGGCAGCAATGCAGAAGTCCAACTCAAAACGTTGAGCGCACAGCAAGCACATGGTCCCAAAAACAGCATCTGTCGGCAACACTGGCTTGGTGAATTTGAAGAACTAACCTGATCATACTGATGCTTCCTATCTAAAGCGGTATATCCATGGATGAGATGAGAATCTTCCCGAACCAGGAGCACAAACCTTGCGTTCCATATTGTAGGCCACGCCAACTGTCGACCCAGCGCCGTGGTATTCCCTTACATTTCCCCAGTGTAACCCCCCATATCCTGACCAATCACAAGATCTAAACACCGTCCTGTTCCAGCCCTTACCCATCCCTATATCCCAGAGTCGTGAGTCAAGCCATTCACGACGACTCAGACCCAACTCCTAAGCTCGCCATCCTAAGAAACGTTGCTTTGCTACGCTGAACCCGGAAATGCTCAGTCGCCAAGCCAACCGCATAACAGCATGTTGCTGTCCAGACTCCAACCCAGACCATACGCCTCCATGTTCTCTTGCGTCTTGCTGCTCTTCGGAGCCTGCTCTTCAGCTTCGCTTTAGACTTTGGCCCATGATCATAATCATCTTGCCAACGCGTGCGGGCAGAGCCAGAGAACACTGGTTCCTCCCGTCGTACTTTTTCACCGGATTGAACTTGCTTGGAGTAGGGCACTTCTTGTTGCTCAAATTCTGGAGCCGAAGGAGGGAGGACGGCATCGTGGTTGACGAACCCAGTGGGCGAAGCAAAATTGCCCGTCTGGGTTGTTGTGCCATCAATAGGGTTCGCGTGTCTCGTGGTGGCCTCGGAGAATGCATGCGAGTCATCTACAGCCATCGCCGAAGCGTTCTGAGATCTAATGTTCTTAAACACCAGGATGTTGGCGCCGCCAGAGATGATTTCATATCCGAGCTTGTTCAAGGATGCAAAATATGGGACGAATTTGGCAGGATTCGTGAGGTTGGAAAGTGCCTCGGAAAGTGTGAGAGGTTTCTCGTTCGGCGAACCTTTCAACGATGTAGTCTTCGCAGTAGTCACCTTCTGCGTATATGGATCATAAGCCAGAATCCTATAAACGTTTGATGGGCCTTGCTGTGCCATTGGTGGTGATTGAGAATTTCCTTCGGCAGTTTTGGACGCATTGGTTGCAGTATCCCTATTCGAGCTTCCGTCCATATGCTGTTTTGGCAAAGCCGCACTTGTGTTGAGAAGAGCCCATGCAGTCTTCAGAGTGTGCAAGACTCTCTGTTCGGATTCCTTCAAGCTCTGTAGTAGGTTGCTGGATTCACCCTTTGTTGGAATACCCTCCAATTGTATTTTGTGGGCCTGGAAGAGACTTTGTGTCTCATGCAACTCTTCAAATAACCTTTGGATCATAGCCATCCCTTCGAGATTGGGTGGATCACAATTTTCTGGTGTCTCTGTCTTGTTGCGCTTGGATAAGGTTTCGTGTTCTTCTGAGGTAATACCATCTTCGAATGACGGCTGCTTCTCATAACCGACTGTATGCTGTGCATTGCGTTCAACACGATTCTCTGCTGGTAGAGTACAAGACTGCTGGCGGTGTTTTGTGTCAATAACACCGTATGTGTCTTCGTAGATGCCTCTAATCTCGCAGAACAAAGCCCTATCTTTGGCGGCTTGCATAGTCCTCGCTTCTGACTGCTCTATCGCATGGGGGGCCCTCCGCTTGTACCAACGATCTCTACCAGCAAATTCATGAACATTGCTAGCCATGTCACCTTCACCTGGCTCTGGCCATTGTGCTACTGCAGGTTGCACTTCCAAACCTTTTGCGGTGGTGGTGTTTTGTGATTTTTCATCCTGAGTATTGCGCACCTCAGTGAAAGCTTTTCTAGATGCATGCTCAGCATTAGTTACGTCCTCAAGCATATTATCGAGTGTATTTGGATTTTTGAATCTGAGCGCTTTGAGAAGGTCTTTGAAGCTTTGTATCGGCATTTTTGGTTTGTCGTTCGCATCATTAACGTTGCTTCCTTTCGCATTGTGTGCTGCAATTTCTTCCACAAATTGCCTTTCAAGGCTTTGTACACGATTTTCGTAGTCAGCCGTAAGACTATTCCGTCGTTCTTGCTGTTCCTCTGCCGTCTCTTTGGGATTTCTTCCACGTAGACCTGAAGCTGCTCTCACATCACTAGGTCTGAGCAAGTCAACATCTTCCGTTTTGTTTTCCCTGGCGTCGTACTCCAAATTTGAACGACTGGTGGGCTTTCTTTCGAAATAAGACTCATGCCTCCTCAGATGCCGTTCTAATGCACTCTCAATCTTCGAAGGCGATGACTCAGTTTCTATATTCTTACCCGTCTGCAACTCGGTCTTTGGATCAACTGCGGGCATACTAGCTGCTTGACCTTTGGCGCCAAACCCTCCCTGTGCAAGCCAATCCCGGGTATGATGATCTGCCTGTGAATTCGGTATCGCATTGACTTGGGAAGATATAGGCTTGTCACTAGACGGTAGTTGAGAAGAATTACCCTTCAAGGGTTCTGTCGAGCCGCGGCCATGCACCGTCGAAGTCGCCGGTACGAAGCGTTTGACAAGAATGTTGATACTCTCATCGCGGTTTTCACGAGCGCCCAAACCAGCTAAATCTGAACAGAGAGCCTCCTTTGGCACCTTTCGCATAGTTATAGGATCAATGTCGTATCCCTCGTCTGTGGGTTTCCTGGATTCAGACCAGGCGCCAAATGCTGAAGGAATCCGGGCATTAGTACTTGAATGGCAATACTCTATATCCGTCTGATTCTTGCTGGCATTGTTCAAGTTCTCACGCCGCTCGGCCGGGCAGGCTTGGTTTACAGAGTTGGCCTTCGGTGTCTTCGCCTCGGCTTTAGCGGTCTTGGGATTGATGGAAGATCTCCACTTCCATGGATATAGTTCCTCTAATCTTCGACCAAATAGTACTCCGAAAGGATCACTATCAATTCTCCTCTTGATTTCTTCGAAATGGTCCATGCTCTGTTCAATTCTCTTCAGTTGATCAGTATACCAATCATAGTGTTTCTCCTCGTCACCCTTGCTTTTGTCCTTGGGCGGTTTGTTCGCGCTTCCCCGAGAGCTCGAGAGACGCCAGCCGTGGCCTGAAAGATACCGATTGATGAGATGTCCAGTATAGGAAGAGGGCTTGGGATGGAAGCTCTTAAAAGCCTGGCTTGTAGATGGATAATATCGGGCTTCGGACCGTTTATAGATCTTTGGCTCTTTGCATAAGCTCCACTGGCGTTTTCCATTGCAGGAGAAGTGGCAACGACTGAGGAGATTAGAACGAGTGCGCAGGAGGCAAGGCTGAATAGATTCGACATGGATGAAGGTCAGAGCACCGAAGTTGGAAGCATGATTCGCAGTGCTGACGCTTAGACCATTGGTCCTCCCAGGCATGATGACTTTACGTGGTGGAAGCATGTTGGCGGTTTACTAAAGCATGCTCAAGCTGTCACTGATTAGCAGAATCGGCCCGCTCTAAGGATGAAGACATACCTTTCAAAGTCTGTTGTTATCGAAGTCAAGGACATAATGCAAATACCACTCACATGACTATTTTGGACAGTGTTCTTGTATGCACCATTCAAGAGAAGAGTGCGGCGGTCGGGAGCGTGCCAAAGGCGGGGACTGATCGAGTACCCGTGGATCTTATCGATTGTGGGCACGCCAATTATCCTCCAATATCTACGTATCTACCTTGCCTTCGCTGACAACGATACAGTCAACTGCAATATTATCGAAGCGCTGTAGCAGCCAAAGGATCTAAGTATTTAATAGCCCAGCAAGAGCGCCGAGGATACCACTGGACTGATTCCTTGTCAGACGAGACATGCTGGCCTACCAGCAACCAATCCAACTGTATTGGAAACTTCTTATTGCATAAAGGACTCCACATGGACTACAACCAAAATACACGCACGGCTGCACAGCTGTGTGCTTGAATAGGTAGGACGGGAAACATTGTGTGTGGATTCCTACCTTACCATTCTACACTGTTTCCATAGCCCATCTTCCCATCTCAACCTTTTCCACTGCATAACTACGAAACCTGCATCTGTGGACCATGAATTGAGCTTTGCAACACGTGACCATTGCTTTTTCTTTACTATAGCATTTCACTTAGCACCAACAAGAGCCCTCAACTTACGCCCTGTATATAGTCGGCAGCTGGGGAGGTTCGCTTCTCTTTGGTTGAGTCCCAACTTACTGCCAATGGCCCACCGCGCAAGAATGGACGAAGCCTTTGTCAAAACAGGGCTTGATTAAAGCAGATCGAACAAGGATGAACGAACAATGGCTTTGTATTTGAGATTTGAGAGAACATAATATATCCTCTGATATTATTAATGATATCCTTTCTCTTACATTCACCAACAGCTAGCTACCTCCTTGAATCTTCTGCACAATAACACACAACATTCTGGCGGATTGATACCACATCAGCCATGTGTATAGCATACGAAGAAGCATATGTGGGGTGTAACCATGTCAAGGCCACTGTGTTTATCGAACGATGTGAAGACGCCGAAGGCGACGGTTGTAGCGGTGCCGGCATCACGGTCATCTGGACTAAGCAGCTGAGTGAGCCTTCCCTCTGCGTTGACTGCTACCGGAGCTACGAGATAGGAATTTTCGCGGAGTACGAAGCAAATATCGCATACCACAACAGTGAAATCCAGTGCCTAGGAGAGAGTTTGAAGAATGCTCTGAACGTGAGTACACACAACTTGCTCAGGGTAAGTATAGCTGAGCATGAAAAGACACGCAACATCAATATAGGACAAAGGACTAAACGCCTACAACTATTCAGAGAAGAGCAGGGGGTTTGGGGAGATGGGTAGGCTCTTTGCTTGCTCACAATCTAAACGGCTGGTGCTTACATTTTGCAGGAGGCGATCGAAGAGTACACTGAGTAGCGGTGAGTCGAGAGGAACAAATGTTTTGGATACAAATCGATCTTATCAAACCCATACACTAGTTGCCTTGCAGCGTTGTTTCTTGTTCACGTCTGTTTTTGTCAGTTGTGATCTGTCCACTCTTTCTCACTCTCATCCCCCCCTTTTCATTTCCGTAGTAGTTACATAACAGCCTCTTAGTCGCATCGAAAGACTCGACTCGGAAAACTCTATTTCCATCCCCGGCTACCTGCGTGACTTCCTGCACATGCAATTGGGGTCCGTTACGGATTGTTCTTCCGGTGGTTACACAGAAACGCTGATGCATGGCACTGCTTGTTCTGCCGTTACCCGCCGCCCCAGAACAGGCTACTGCAGCGAAACATTGGAGCCCCGATGCATAAAAAGATCTGCATGTCATACCGAGTACATATTTGGACAGGATATCCAGCAGCGTGGCACTGCCTGTTTTGCCAGAACCAAGACGGCTCACTCTGCGAAACATACGCTTCGAGATTTAGAGAGGCGTGCAAGGCTTTGGTGTAGGAAGACGATGGTCCTACAGTAGCGAGTTTTCGATCTGGTTGTATCGTAATGTCGAACACTGGCTGTCTTTGAAAGATCTACAGATTATACTTTGGTGTGACTAACCAGGGAAGACAACGTTTGTGCCAACTATTTTGTTCGAGCTTGGATCACAGCACGGAATCTGGCCGTTCGAGTTCCTTCTCCGTCTGCACGTCGAGTCTTGACGATTGATCTAGCCTCATTTCGATGGCTGCTCTAACCGAGTGAACACTTTATTGTGCTCATTGAACGACCATAGGACTATAACCTCATCCTGGAATTGGTCCCGTGTATTCGTTAACCAACCATAGATATTCACTTTCGCCCACACTTGCATCCAATTTTCCTTTCTCTGCAAAGAAACCTCGGCCAACGCCAACCACTACCTCCTGCGGCGTGCCGTTCATTGCTAGCCGATGGACTCGCCACTTTGGGCTACATGACCGTTCATCGCATATTCAGGCATGGCCATCTGCCGGACGAAGAAGCCGAACCCGGAAACGTCTTGGTCCATCTAGGAATGGCTCCGATTTTCTTGCGTGAGTAGGACCTGCGGAGCACAATTTGGACGTCCCACTGTAGAGCACAAGATCAACATTCTTCAGCGTCCCGAGTGACTGGAAAGACATTAATCAAATCACTCAAGGCGGGAATATAGTGATGCACGCGCAAGACCATCGGGCCTGCACAACCAAACATTTGGATACGAAGGAAGATATATCCTTTCGATCCAGTTCCTGTGGCAACGCAAACAGTAAACCCTCCCCACCTCCTCACCGAAAGATCATCTCACCCCTGCCTCCATCTCCCCCTTTCTTTTCCCCGCTTCCCGACAAAACAACGGATAACGATATTGTTGCCCTTGGGTATTTCCATCCCGGGGCAAAACTTCATCGTTGTCATCGTCGAGGCTCCAAGGCCTTATCCCATCCATCCTCTTTGATTTCCTTTTCTCCCCCCTCCCCGCACCGAACCCCCCTTCGCATACCCCCATTGCCGAATCCCCCCCCCCTTTCCAAAAATCCGCCTTCTCGACCCTCGGCTTTTTATTCCAGCGCTTTTCGGTTTCGGATTTACCGCGCTGGCAGGTATGTGCCGAGGGTTTAAACAGGTTGGGTTGGGGGGGCTTCGGAGTGAATGTCTTAAGAAGATGGGGATTGTGAGGAGAGATGGGGATTAGGGGGGGGGAGGGGGAAAGGGGGGAGGGGGTGTCTGGGAGATGAGGAAAAGGGAGCGTTCGTTGGAGGGGGAAGGGAAAGGGGATTTGGTAGAAAAGGGGGGGGGTTTGAGGGTTTGGGGAGAGATGTGGAAGGATCCGAAAGATTCAGGAGAGCGGATGTTTGGAAGATGGTAAGAGCTTGCTTGGGATTACTGTAGGTGGTTGAGTTTTGGATTTTGGATTTTGGATTTTGGGTTTGGGTGTGTGTTTGGGTTTGCGAGACGTTGGATTTTATTTTTTTTGGAATGGGGAAGCTTGTGTGGTTTAGTGGTCTTTCTTTTTCTTTGCGGATATCGAGGTATTACGGTATTTATAGATATCATGCAAAACCAGTGAGACCGAGTAAAGAAATAGACTATAGGAAGAGCAAGTAGAGTCTAGACACGCAACAATATCTTATGCACCTTCACAGTATGATTCTTGAAAGCCATGACACTTGACAGAATCAGTTTGACTGCTTTGCATTTCGAATGTGAACAAGAAACCTTGTCATCTGATGCGAACTTCTTCAAACGCTTCTCAACCTCATTTCTCATCTTGTTTGTCGTACTATACTTTCAAATTCGATTCTTGTAAAGCTTGCTTTTCTCGTTCAGACGAAAGATGCACTGCTTTGACTTGCACTCAATGAGAAATGAATCCGTAATATTCTCTTTCAAATCATCTGAAGACACTTTTGATTCTTCTTGTTCGACGCTTTATTTTGATCGATCATGACGCTGAATTTCCTGCCGATAATATAAGATCGCTAGAGCTTCTATGCCTCTGATTCTTCGAGTGAGTATTTTCTCATCTGTGAGGTCGATCGTTGACTGACATATTCATCGCACAATCTTGACTCGTTCAGAAATATTGTATTTACAACGCGTCGCAGATTTCTTAGTTATTGAGTTCTTTTGATTCAAAGAGGCGAAGAACCGTGAATTAAAGACGATTGTATCGATCTTTCAAAAATGTCGCTTTCGATTCTTTTTGATCATAGATTGTCGCAGTCTGACTTTGTATGAATTCAATCATGATTGTACTTTCATCTTCTGTTCATACAGTGACGTTTCTTTTGCAATACTAAAGTCAAAGATACAGATCATTGCAATCTTTGACGAGTTTTTTCATGAAAAGTGTACGAAGACGAAACTGAATCTCAAGACGTTTGATATACTGCACGAAGTCAAGCGATCAGTCAAGTTTCTTCTGATTTTAAAATATATCTTACATTGCGAATGTCTCTCTTGTCGCTCTCACTGAAGACTCGATCAGTCTTATCAAGAATATGCATTTGTAGAACTTGTCAGTAAATTTTCAGGCTTGAGGCTGCCTATATTCTCTTGTACTTATTCATAATTCATAACAAAAAGACTTTGAGATCTGATATCTCTGCTTCTTTCAAGAAGGTTTTCGAATGCTTTTTGAGTTCAAGACAATGTCTAGTGTCTTCATTAGTATTAACAGTCATGACATCTAGAAGATCAAGAATATTCTACTTTTTGATCTTTACTATTACAGACTTCAGACTCTTCTTCGTACTGTTGACAGATCTAGAAGAAGTTCGTTTCTGCTCTGCGAGTTTCTTACGCTGTTGAATGTAAAAGCTGAAAGGCAGTCTGACAGTTTTTCGTCGTGCTTGCATAATGTATGACTGCTATCGCGAAGAACAAATAGAGCATTTCGCGGAAGAGCAAGATAGTGCGGCTGTGAACTCTGATGGCAGGCTTGCGACCAAAAAAAATAACGACAGCGCTCGAGGTGTGTTGTACAGATGAGTAGATAAAGAGAAAAAGAATTGCACAGCGCTGTGGTTGAGGGTAGAGGAGAATAGAAGAATCCAGGGGAGAAGGAACGATACAACATGATGAAAGGATATCATATCCTGTAATTGTGTTCACGGCCCCAAGACACGTTCGGCGGTAAGAAGGGCAGAACGTCGTTGCAGCTGCAAGTCAGAAATGGTGTGCAATTCATGAGAGAGCGCAAATTCTGCGAGAGCGCCTGAGACTAACAGATTCTTGTTCACTCATCGAGTTCGACTTAACAGTTTTACCGGTTCGAGTCTTTTGGCCTCGATGTTTTGGCATCGCAAAGAGAAAACGTACGAGCAAAACTGTCATCATTACGTGCAGTGTGGCCATCTCATCGCCTACGACTATTCTAAGTGTGCCCCAATCGGAAATTGTGTGTACTTCAAGTGGGTCGATCCGAGAGCTTCCACGGGCTCTCGGTGTGAGAGATCAGAACCTGCCTGGAAGGTGCTCACCTTGCTTGGGCATAACAACCCGAAAAGCGAAAGGAACAATATCCGCAGCATCGGATCAGTCATGATGGAGTCAATGGAGCCCGAAACCTTCATCCTTGAACCTCATTTCATCGTGCTCAAGAACGCGGATGAGTGCCAAGGTGACAGAAATCTGCCCCGGCCGCACCCCCCTCTGGGACTGGGGTGAGCGCCGCTTTACCATCGGGGGACGCGGGTGAGGGTCGCCCGAGCCGGGGTGATACAAGGTGCTGCCTGGGGTGCTGGCGCCTGTTGTCTAATGGCTGCGATCTAGCGGGTTGGAAGTCCTTGCGAAAGCCTCGAGACCACGTTCAGCTTGAGGTTGATAAGGTCAAGACGAGGTAAAATGGTGGCGAGGTCGAACGTTCAAAATATGAATTTTTTTTAAAAATTGTCAGGGGCTAGCGTTGGGCGGCGTGGTCACGAGGGTGCTGCGTAGGTTACGCATAGGTAGGGTGGTTCGTCGTACAAACTACTCCGTTGTCCTTCTAGAATAGGGGCACTCTATGGATATATATGTACTCAGGGGAAGCGCCGCGATAGCGCGGCTGAGGAGACCCCTAGGCATAGCTAGGGCGTGGCTTCCTCAGTGGCCGCTCTACGCTAGCCCCTGACAGTCGCGAGAAAGAATTTTTATGTTGGGCCGAGCGCCGGGTAGGTCAGCTGAGGTTTCTCCGGGAGGTCGGCTTACCTGCATCCTCATAGAATTGCTGAATCTAGGAGATATAGAGTTGTTGTTTCAAGGCAGGAGGGTTTGTTAAGTTGTGCGACTGACGCTGCTGATCCTTGTTGAGCCAATTATAGCGCGTCAGTTGCGGAGCCTAAGTTTGGTCACGTGGTCTGGTCTCCGACACTGTGACTCCCAAGTCGGCGCATAAAAGTTCCAGATTCCGTCGACGAAAAATCTCCGAGTCGATATTGAGGACCGCACAGAGACACAGCAATGTCTTCCAAAGACAATCACACGTCTTCGAAAAAGCGATGCGGTATGAAGCCCATTCCACTGGTCATTATGAAAGACATTGACTCACATTTCCCAGGTGTTTTAGGAGCAACTGGAGCGGTGGGAACGCGATTTATTCTCCTGCTCGCTCAACATCCGCTGCTAGAACTGGTAGCCGTAGGAGCTTCCGAAAATTCAGCCGATAAAAAATACTCTGATGTCGTGCGTTGGAAGCAGTCGACCCCAATGCCCGCACAAGTCGCAAATCTGATTGTCCGACGCTGCGTACCCACCGAATATCCAAATTGCGACATAATCTTCTCCGGCCTTAATTCTGATGTGGCTGGCGATATTGAAATGGCCTTTCTTAAAGCAAACTTTGCCGTCTTTTCAAATGCTAAAAACTTCCGATTGGCACCTCTGGTTCCGCTGATTGTTCCGGTGGTCAATCTAGGACATATTGAGTCAATCCTAACACAGCGTCGGCATTACCAACTAGATAAAGGCCTTCTTGTGTGCAATTCAAACTGTGCGGTCATCGGCCTCGTCATCCCAGCCGCAGCACTTATTCAAAAGTTCGGACCTATCGACCAAGTGAGCATGGTGACTATGCAGGCCGTATCAGGAGCAGGCTATCCTGGCGTCAGCAGTAAGTGATCAAGTCTTCTGCCCATAAAGCGCCCAGGGCCCGGTATATTCTACAAATTATAGCTAACCGCGTCAGGCATGGACATCCTTAACAATATCATTCCATACATCCCAGGAGAGGAAGCCAAGATTCCAGCTGAAGCTCGCAAGATTTTAGGTAGCTTGAGTACGGACCTGCCTGGATTTATCGATCAACCCCTCCACGTTTCCGTTGCCTGTAACCGTGTCCCGGTGCTTAATGGCCATACAGTGTGTGTGTCGTTACGATTCGTAAACCGACCTCCGCCGACCGTGAGCAAGGTCTGTAATGCGATGAAAGAGTACACCTCAGAGGTGCAACTCTTAGGGTGTCCTTCGGCTCCACAACACGCCATTATCGTTTTAGACGAGGCTGATCGACCGCAGCCTCGCCTCGATATAGAGACGGAAAGAGGATACGCGTGCACCGTCGGAAGAATCAGGGAGGACGAAAGTGGTATCTTTGACATCCAGTTCGTGGCCTTAAGCCACAACACAGTTCTGGGGGCTGCCGGGGCATCAATTTTGAACGCGGAGAGTGCAATTCTGAAAGGCTACATATAGCTTTTGAGTAAGTTGGTCTTCAATCTGAGTATGGCATGAGAATACGCTCTGTTCTAATGAAACTTGAAATATAGAACTTGTACTTGGACATTTTCTAGCTGAGGTATTCTCTCTCCATTCAATCGATATCATCTCCCGACGCTCTCATCGATTTGTAAACACCTATCGCGCTCTCAAAATCACATCTGTTTCCGCGTGAAAATCAGGCCACCGCTGCTACATTGGAGCAAAATGCAAAATCAGGTGGGGCTTCTCGTTCAAAACAAGCTCACACGTGACAAGCTGCTTCCATGAACAGTTTCGACGAGAGAATAGGTATACGAGAAGAACATGTGCATGGTCGAAGATGGTCTTCGACATGGACTCAAACGAGTAAAAGCTGTGCAAACCTCTCCATTGAGTTGCACGCTCTACGCATGAAAGCGTTCCCATTTAGTTAGATGTCAGTCTATCGACCCAATTCTCGGTTTCCTGGTGATGGGAGACCAGAGATGGGTCAACCAACCAGTTCTCCAGAGTCTGCTGAGTGGGTTTAATATCAGATTCCAGCCTTCCAGGACTGCCGATTGGTTTGGCAAACTCTTCAAACGCCGTCATGATAAGTCGGGTTTGCTGACAATCCACTAAGGCTCGATGATTACGCCCAACCAATTCATGGTGGGGAAATAGAATGGGAAATATTGTGGATAGAGTCGCAGGGAAGGGTTTCCCGTTGTGAGGAGGCACATTCGCGCGAACGTGAGGCACCAGGCGAACACAGTTTGCCCTCGATGGCAGCGCCGAATTAGCTCCAGCAGATTCCAAGAAATTGTCCAACAAGGTCAGATCGTAATACGTTGAATGCCAGACCAATATGACGGAATCTTTTGTAACTCCAGAATTTTCAAGGACCTCTGCGATAGCCCAGACATCGAGATCTTGATCAGTGTTTGTACCAGAAGAATCGAGCTTCCTGGACCACAAGTGATCGATTAAACCTCTTCTCCAAGCTAATTTCAATTGAGAGAGCTCTGGAGGTGCTTGGGGCTTGACCAATGTGTTTAAGAGGACCCGTCCGGATACGTACTCGATAAGAGCAACCTCCTTAACCTGACCACTTCGACAGAACTCAATATCCAAGATAACCAAGTCAGTGCCTTGTCGATGACCTGCTCTAATTTCAGTGGCACGAGACATCGCAAGCTGAATGTCTTCGCTACTGGTCCACTGTTTTGAAGCTGCTGACATGAAATGCGATTGTCGACCTCGGAACTCAGAGCTGATTTGGGCCGGATCATATCGTGGCACTGAATGCCAATTTGTGCCCAACTCATCGTCGGCATGACGGTAACAGTATCGAGTGCCGAACCATCTTGTCTGAAAGCAACCGGTCTTGGCGCAGGTGCTCTGTTGATCCTCTGCACTAGCAAAGAGTTGTCGAGTTGCCAACACCACCGTAAGTCGATGACGAGCCCAGCAAGACACGCATCTTTTGCTGAGCTTGATGGTGTGTGAATCGCTCTTGGTTAAGGTGCTCATGTATAGGTATGAATTGTCAAGGTCCAAAATGGTTTGAAAAGGACAGTGATTTTCCTCTGTCGCTACTCTCTTTCCTTCCAATGGCATTGGGCCGATGCACTTGAGTCCGACGAGTCGTATGTTTGCAGGTCGATTTTGCTTCTGACGTTTCCAAGCTTCAATAGATTAGCCAATAGTCTGAGAAGATAGAACATTTCTTACACCAGAACTCGATATTCATCTCGAGGATTGACTTGCGCATCTTCTCATCTAATAAAATGGAGCCAAAGACATGCTGATTTTCTCCTGTCAACTGACGTGTTTCCTGCCAGTGAGAGCGAACATTGTCAGGAACGAAGTCAGCTTTCGAGTCATTAGGACTTCTATTGCAAGCGTAAGTTGAACTCCTTATTAAAGGTTAGCGAATCGTACCTAGGTAATTATCAGAGCAGTAAGCACATACCCAAAGCTGATGTTTGAGTCTTCTTTCGAACCGCTCCCCGAGTCGTTGCTCAACCCGTCTTCCATGTTGTCGTCTGGGCCCTCTTCCAGGTCATCAACTAGTTCATCGCCCAGACCGTCTTCAGAACCATCTTCGGAACCATTTTCGGAGCCATCTTCGGAGCTATCCTCCGTACCATTCCCTGATACGTGTCGGCCTTGGAGACTGGGAACATCGGCCATCTCTTTCAAAGAGTAGTCTCTCGCCCCTATAACTTTATCATTCAAGTTTTCGGTCCAGTTCATGTCTATGTAGGCATCTTGAATGATAATATCGTACAGATCGCAACGACGTGCTTGTTCTGGCTTGATTTCCTGGACGATCTCATCTCCCGTCATCTCTCCTCTCTGCTGATGTTTTCGAAAATGGTGGGGGGACTTGTTTTTTTGGAGCGGAGTCTGAGAAACTGCCAGTGGACAAGTCGAAACAGGACAAAGAAGAAACTTCTCCATATGGCTTTCAGGCTCATTTACATGAGCAAGAAGGCGGGCACATGTTTCAAAGCGCGCCATGCACCCTGGAAGCCAGCAACCAAAGATGGCTTGATGGTGCCTGTGCACATGCCTCCGAGCCTCGCACTCCAACTTGAATGTTGTAGAGCAGTTATACTTTTCTGCCGCGGGACAAGGATAAGATATTCCTTGGTGCACGTCAATATGGTTGCGAGCGTCGGATTCTCTGCGGAATGTTAGGGAACATTGAAACTGTTCTGCCAAAGGACAGGGATAGCCGACGCCCTCGTGCTTCCATCGAGCATGCGCGCATGCACTACGCTTCCGAGTGAAGGTTTGGGAGCAATGGAATTGATCCGCTAAAGGGCAAGGAAATTGAATTTTGAGATGCTGGGATTCAGCATGTAACCGAGCTTGCTTTTGTGATAGAAAAGTTTGAGAGAAGCATTGAAACCGGTCGGCCAAAGGGCAGGGGAAGCGGATCCCTAGATGTTGGCTTTGAGCATGCAGCCGAGCAGAAGCCACATCAGCAAAAGTTTGAGAGCATTGGTAATGATCTGCGACCGTGCAAGGGTAGCGGATACCAGAATGTTGAGCTGCGTGATTCTGGGCAACCCACTTCGTAGAAAACGTTAGAGCGCATTGATACCGGTCCTTCAATGGGCAAGGATAACGGATGCGGGACTCAGCGTGCGCTTTTTTGTGGTTGCGAGCAGAGTCCTTGCATGCGAATGTCCGTGTACAATAATACTGTTCTGCCAATGGACAAGGGTAGCGAATACCGGAATGCTTGGATTTGTGTCGATTTGCACTGGCTTTGGAACTGAATGTGGTAGTGCAATGGTGCTGTTCTGCAAATGGGCAAGGATAACGAACTAATCCCTGCAGGAATTGAGCAAAGACATCCGCGAAGCAATCTACTTTACATACCATTTTTGAGGAACAATGCAAAGGTGAACAGATTCACCTTATTTTGTTCAACGGGAGCTTGAAGAGGGCAGTCGGATCAGAGGTTGCAACCGTGCCCCATAGCGGGTTTACAGTTGGTAGGGTTTACATATCTGCAGTGTATGATGAATGATTGATTGATGATCTACCTTGCTATGCGGAGATTTATTCATGGGTAAATCCTGGTATAGGTGGATGTACATGGAGGGATAATGGATGGCCAGGTAATAAGACTTTGCATGAGGCCTACCACCAACCACTACAGGGTATGATAATAATTGAGGCTCTTGTCTGGGCAGTAAGAAGGGTGTCTGATAAGTAGCTTATTAGGTG
>JAABUL010004297.1_pt1 | contig 19316 bp, 2 predicted proteins | sample 5559151 | NCBI WGS metagenome assembly JAABUL01 (sample SAMN10711876, study PRJNA513368) | rock metagenome | isolation source: Antarctica rocks | place: Antarctica: Victoria Land, Pudding Butte sud | reverse complement strand
TAGACTCCTCCCTTATATAATAGTTATATTATAGTTTAAGGATAACTTAATTTAAAGGATAGTTAATAATAAGATTTCTATATTAATATTAGAAGTATAATTATATTTATTAATAAGACTCTCTTATTAATTAAAAACCTTTATAACTATTTATATAAGACCTTATTAATTATAGTTTATAAGATTAATAGTAAAAGGATTATTAATAAGTATATAAATATCTCCCTTTTTATAACTAATAATAATAGCATAGTACTCTATCTTAATATTAAAGTATTTATAACTAAAGGTATTAAAGTAAGAGTTATTTTAAGTAAAGATAAACTAAGATAACTAGAAGATAATATTATCCTATAACTTAATTAGAAGATTATATATATTAAAGATATTAATATACTTATTAACTTTATATTATTAGGTAGTAAACTTATAACCTTTTTTAATAATATTAATAATATTAGTTAGGATAATATATACTAAATAGATATTTATAGTCTTAGTAATAATAATAGTAAAGGGCTTATTAAGGCGCCTAGTTAAAAAGGGCTTAAGGATAAGAAATATATTAAAGTCTAAAATCCTAGTAAGTAACTCCTTTTAATCTTCTAGGCTTTTTAATTAATTTATCTAATAATTTATCTAAGATCTAAATAAGTAATATATAGATAATACTTATATACTTATAATATAATAACTATCTTATTAATTATATCTATTTCTTACTAGGCTTTTAGATATACTTCTTCTCTATTATTAGATCTATTTTATTACTCTATTATTACTATCTTAATCTTATTATTATTATAGGAGTAACTTAACTTTTAATATTAATTAGTAGAAGGTTAATTTTATATTATGTTTTATTTCTCTTATTCTTATATATATAGTAATAGATAGATATATTATTATAGTAAGGTATAGTATCGATTATAAGGTTATAAAAGCTTACCTTACTATCTAGTAAAATATATCCTCCTATCTTAATAAGTTAAGCTACATAAGGTATAGCGCTTTAATAGCGTATACTAACTATAATAATATCCCCTGAAATAGTAAAAGCTAGCGTCCTCGCTAATTAGCGTATATAGTAAGTAATATAAGATAATACTTAATATAAGGTAATAGGAATTACTACTACCCTTATCTTAGATACTTTAGTAGATACTTTAGATAAACTCCTTCTTATTCTAACTAAGTCTACTTTATAATCTATAATTAATTCCTAGGCCCTACTTAAATCCTTAATATTATACTACTAATTATATACTAGTCTATATTCCCTCTATCTTATAAGGTATTCTATTATAAAGCCCTATCCTTATCTAATAATATAGTAGTTTAAAAGTTATTTAACTTCATAAAATTATTTATTTATAAATATAGTAGGAGGATATTTTATATCTAATCTTAAATAATTAAATAGATCTTAGGATAATAGTAGGACTAGTTCTAATTACGTAATAGTAAAGATAGGGTAAACCTATTATTTATTAGAGGTTTAAAGTAGGTAGGCGAGGTATCTAATTTAATCTAATACTTAGAAAGGATCTATATATTATATTATAAGTTTTTTAGTAATTCCTAGTATTACTAGGATTTTATAGCCTTTATAAAGATAGATTAATACTTAATTCTTAATTCTTAATTCTTAAGAATATTAATCAATATTAATAATTATAATAATACTTATTAGTTATCTAAGTAAAATTAATAATATCCTTCGTAGTTTACTACGCCGTAAAGTAGTTAACTTAAAATAGATTTTACCTAATTAAATCTAGTAGCCTATTTAGTATAAAATTATAAGTAATTTTATTTAATATATTACTAAAAGCTATAAAGTTATTTAATAATACTAATATTCTTAGTAAGGTTTCTAGCTATATTAATAATTTATTAAGAGAATATATATAAAACTATAAAGTAATCTTAGTAGTTTAACTTATATAATTACTTATACTATCTATCTAGGAATAATATACTATAAAGTATAATAAGCTAATATTAAGGGCCTTAAAAAGGGTAGCTTATAACTTTAATAAGAACTTAGGATTATAATTTATAATAATAACTTTAGGAATATCCTAGTTATTAATATTAAGATAGTCTAATAACTACCTTACTTACTTAGCTACTAAATATATAGACTTATCTAGAATAAGTATTATATACTTTATAAACTTATAAGTTACTAATATAATAATATCTAATAACTTTATTAATAATAAGAAGGTAAAGATAAAATTAAGAGTTAGAGTATAAAATAGGATTAATAGTATTAAGATAGATTATAAGCTATTACAAGATATATAATAATATATCTAAAGGATTAAGTATTCTAGATAATACTAAATATATTCCTATAGCTAATAAGTAAGACTATAAATATATTAGGAGGCTATAATAATTTTATAAATTCTCTAGAAACCTAGGTAGCTATTAGTATTATATATAAGGCCTAAGATATCTTTAATAAGATATAATAGGATATAGAGTTATTATATCCTAGATATTCTATTAATATAGAAAATAAGTTTATTAAAAGATATTAAGGAAGGTAGAACTTCCTTACCTATTAGGTCTAACTTATAAGCATTATCTATAAACCTAGGGCGTAGGCTAAAATATAGATTAATACTTATAACAGGTAAATACCTCCCTTAAGTAAAATTAAGTAATATAATATTCTTACTTAAAGTATTATTAATAATAATTTACTTACCTATCTTAATCTAGAAATTATTATCCTAATATCCCTTTAAGACCTTATTATAGAATTTAATATTAACTTCTATTAAGGTAGTTATAAATAGTATATCTCTAAAAAAATTATAGGTATTAAGTCTAATAATAATCCTTCTAGTATTCTTATATATAAGTTATCTAACTCTAAGTAATCTAATAATAATAAGGTATTATAATTTAGGCTAGTAAGTTATAATAAGATATCTAGAATAATATAATCTTTACTAAGCTTACGCTATAGAATAGGTACTAGTATCCGCTCCTAGTACCCGCCTTAAAGTAGGATAGGGCGGGTTTTAGGGCGGATTATACGGGTACCTACCCGTCCTAACTTTTAGCGTACCTACCCCGCCCCGTCCTATTAAAAAACGGGTATCTATCTACTTATATAAATATATCCCTAATACTCTTAAATTATCTTTAGGAAGTCTCTTAAAAATTATCTTAATCTTTATCCTAATTCTTTTTTAATAGAGGATAAATAAGATATTAAGCTTTCTACTATTAAATAATTAATAATACTTAATAATAATATTTAAATATAAAAATCTTACTATCTATATATTACTTTTATATATATCTTATAAAATTTATATATAAGTTATTATAATATTTAAGAAACTACTCCTTGAAAGTTTATAAATTATTATAAAACGACTTAGTCACGTGACTAAGTCTTAGTATAAATACTTAGTATATATATATCTTACCTATAACTACGTAGATAGATAATATCATTAATATTATTTATTTATATAACGTATCCATGTTATTATTTCTAATAAATAGTAGTAATACCTATATATAGTAATATAACTCCTTAGTTACTTCCGCTTACTATTATATTAATACCTTTATATACGAGACTATTACTATAAGAATAGGTAAAATCTACCCCTCTATTAGCGCCTATATTCCCTAGGCTATAAAATACCTTAATACTAGTTATCCTTCTTACTAGTACTCTGTTACGGTTTACTCCGTCCGTGGATAGGATAGACCTATGATTAGTTCTCGTGAAGAGGTGTATTAAGGAAGTAGGGTAAATAGGCTTATACTAAATAGGTCTAGTATAACATATTATATTCAGTACTTAGGAGATTACTAGAATTATAATATAAGTTAAATACGGAGCTCTTATCTACTAGGAAACATCACTATTTATATAGATATAAGAGATCCGTATACTCGCTAGGTTACTTAGATCGCTCGTCGTACGCTCCTATCATTCTAGCGACCTCTTACCGGATTGACTAGATCGCCCTACGTGCGTTCCTATCATTCTAGCGACCTACTTACCGGGTCGACATTCCTTGGCTAATATTAACCTATCAACTTATATTATTAAGCCGTGCTAAGCCTTTACTTAATAAAACCTATAACTATAATATTACCCCTCCTTCCCTTCTTTCTTTATTCTTAAAGATATACCTATACCTTTGTATAAGACTTCTTAGCGTCTAACCTTAATAGAGCGAGTTCTACTTACGGGCGTCTTAGCTATAGTTACCTGTATTCGCTATACTTAATAGTAGAGGGAGTATCGACTTTCTTCCTTATCTTAAAAGTATAGCGAGTGTATTCGTACTAGAAAGAAGTATAAGCTAGCTGAGCCGGTAATTAATTTTAGTAGTATTGATAGAGCTATAGAAAAGCTTAAACGGGAGGAGGTTAAGATAGAGGTTACCTAGGAGGCTATTAACGAGACCGCTCGCGTTATTAATAAAGTTACTCATGTTAAGTAATCGAAGCTTAAGCGCCTAAGGGCGTAGAAACGTTTCCTTAAAGAAAAGGAATAATGAATGTTTAATAAAGGGTTAGATAATATTAAAGAACTAGAGAGGCTTAAGGATCTAGAGAAGGTGTAGGAGGTCTAGAGGCGTACCGCAGGGGTATTATTAATAGACGACTTCCTGAATGCTAATATATCTCTAAAGATACTTAACTGGCTATCCTCTAGTCTATTCTCTAATAAAACTATTATAGAAGGTTCTTATAATTCTTAAGATATCTAACTAGTTCTTAAGTATTCTTTAAGTCCTTATATCCTTTCTACTTGACTAGGTATTTCTAATCCTGCTAGTCTAGAATCCTTTTAACTTCGTACTCTTCGGTCTTAGCCTCGAAATTCTAACTTTCCTAGAGTGGCGTTTTAGAGTCGGCTAGTTCTAGTAGAGAGACATAGAATACTAGGAGTATTTTAGCGTTAGTTAGTAATTATAACTTATAATTAATAGCCCCTTTTAGTTATTTAATTAAAAATGGTCTAACTTTTATATAGTCTAGTTTCTTACTTAGTCTCTTACTTTTCAGGTTCTTAGTATAGAGGTAAACCTTATCCCCCTTCTTTAGCTAAGGATACATTTTTCTTTTCTTATTAATCCTTGTTTAAGTTTTAGTATTAACCTTACTAATAGTCTACTATATATTACTATATTGTTTTTTCATTTCAGATGCTAGCACCGTTGCTTTTTCCGCCCTAGCGCCTTCTCGCGGCTCTAGGAAAAGATTCGCATATCGTTTATAATTTGTAAAGAATAGTAATAGCCGTGTAGTATCTAATCTTTTATCGTTGAATACTAATTATGCTATTAGGAGTAGTAAGACCTAATTACTTTATTTATAATTAATATAATATCTTAGGTATACTTCTATTATTTAGTTCGTATATTCTATCTAACTATCCGTCTCTAGGTAGTAGGCGGTTAATATTTATAACTTAGTTCTAATTATAGTAATCAGAGTCTTCTAATAATAAGACGTGAAGAGTCTATCTCTATCTAATATAATAGATTCTAGTATACTATAATCCTTTACTAGCTTATTAAGAAGTATATATCCTAGCTAATCTACTTTATAAGTTTCCTTATAAGGAATTATAATAGCGTACTTTATTAACTTGTTAATAATTACTATAATCAAGTTAAAGACGTCCTTTATAACTAGATCCCTTGATTTTAGTAGTTTAATAATAAAGTCTATTATAACATCCTTCTATAATATATTAGGAACTGGTGTAAATTATATTTATCTATATTTGGCGTAGCGCGCAGACTTGTTCTACTAGTATTAAATACATTCTTTAATGTATTTTTCAACGTGCGTCTGTAGTTATAGCGTTATATATTCTCGTTAGAGGAGCTTTATTATCTTAAAGATCCCTGGATATCCTAATAAAGGATTATTATAATGATCCCGGATTACTTCTTTAGCGTATCCCTTAGGCAAGTACGTCTTCCCCCTATATTAGAGTAGCTCTTATCCTAGTTACTAATTCCTTAATTATAACGCTAGTTTATTATTAATATAGCCTTCCTTTAGGGTTAGCATAATATCCTAGGCTATAATTCGTATAGTTACTACTAAACTCTATATTAGTACTAGTAATCCATCCTTTTCTTATTTAAGAATTAGCTTCTCTGTAATATCCTTGGATTCTATATAATCCGTACGTCTACTTAAGGCGTCCGCTCGACTATTATCTTTCCCTAGGGTATATAATATCTTAAACTTATACTATCCTAGTAATTCTAATTAATGGACTTGTCTTCGGTTTAACTCCTTGATTATAGTGAAGTTCAAGAGGTTCTTATAATCTATAAAGATAGTAAGTTCTAAATAACTCTTTATATATATCCTCTAATTCTAAAGTGCGTATACTACTACTAATAGTTCTTTATTATAAATGTCGTAGTTCTATTCTACTACCGATATCTTTCGCGAGTAGTAGGTAATTAGGTACCATTTACCATCCTTTTCCTAATATAGACAGGCGCTAATCGCAAGATCCAAGGCATTTATCTCGATATAAGTAGGTTCGTTTACCTGAAAGGTATAGAGTACTAGTAGATTTTAACAGGCTTCCTTTAATATCGTGAATGCTTTCTACTAACTTATTCCCTATTAAAATCCCCTTTCCTTCTTAATAATATCTGTAAGTAGTAGGGCTATTTTTAAATACCCTTTAATAAACCTTCTATTAAAGTTCATAAATCCTAAGAAGCTCTAAACTAATTTTATATCATATAGTACAGGCTATTCCGCTATGGCTTTGATTTTTTCAGGGCTTATACGAATGCCTGTGATACTTACTATAAATCCTAGGAATTCTACTAATTCCTTATGAAATTCGTACTTCTCTAGCTTAAGGAGTAATCTAGCTTATAATAGGCAGGTTAAAATGTCTTATATATACTAGATATATTCTTCCTTAGTCTTAGAGTAGATTAAGATATTATTAAGGTAAGTAATTGTAATATAATCTAGATACGCTTAAATAATATTATTAATTAATACTTAATAGATTACTAGTATGTTAATAAGTCTAAATAGTATAACAAGGTACTTATAATATCTATATCAAGTCCTGAATATAGTCTTCCATTCTTCTCCTTCTTTTATTCGGATTAAGTTATAAGATCCCTGTAAGTTAAGCTTAATAAATATCCTTATTTAAGAGAGTCTATCCTATAACTCGCTAATGTTTAGTAAGGGATATTAATTCTTGATAGTAATATTATTTAATTTCTAATAATTAATATATAACCTAAGTATTCTATCCTTTTTTAATATAAAGAGGATTAGGTAACCTGCTAGTAATTTAGATTCTTGAATAAATCCCTTTTTAAGGTTCTTATTAATATACCCGCGTAATATAGTAAGTTCCTTCTCTAATAATATATAGATTAGTCTAAATATTAATTCCTTTCCTAATTTAAGTTTAATCTCATGATCTTAAGATTAATATATAAGTAAAGCTTTTATTATTATCTCTTTTATAAAGAGATATATCTATTTCTTATACTCTTGTAGGATATTAGGAGGTTCGTCTTTTCTCCTAATAACTCTAGCTTAGTTATCCGGCTGACCCTTATTAGTATATACTAAATTAGACCCTTGTTCAAGGTCGTCCTTCTTTAAAACTGAAGCGTAATAAGCTTTAACTAGTCTCCAGTTCTATTTCTTATCTATCGCTATCCTCTATTAGCGTATAGGTTATATATTAGTAATATCTCTAGTATTTATAAATATAAATACTCCTTTCTTCTAGTTAATTACTAGATTATACTTCTTTAATCAAGGTATTCTTAAAATGATATAATAAGTAGCTATCCTAATTATATTAAAGGTTAGTTCCTTATAATAGCGTTGAATTATCATAGGTAGTAAGTATATCTCCTCGTCTATCCTTCTTATTAATAGTGTTAACCCGTCGGCTATTTATAAGTTATACTATTCTTCCTTCCTTCAAGTTAATAGGCCTAGCGACCGTACTAAATCTCAGGAAGTAAAGTTACTAGTTACTCTAGAATCTATTATTATAATAATTCATTAACTATTGATTAGTACTAGTATATTCATATATATATCATATTAAGTAGTATACAGGAATTACTTTAAGATTAGTATATTAATCTACTTATATCTCCCCGTAATATAAGAGATTACTCTTTTCCTTATTTAGGGAGAAAATTATATATTATCTTGATTTCTATATACTTCTTATATTTATTATATATATAAGTATACCACTCTAGCAAGTAATATTCCACTGCGTCTAGGTTATACTTAAGTTAGTTCTTGATACTATTATACTATCCTACGGTAGACCCTGGAAATTATAAGTTACGTCACTTACTAGCTAGGTACTAGTTATAACTATTACTTATATAATCCCTTCAGATTATCTGTTTATAAGATGTACCTACTACCTATCTTCCTAGCTCTATTTAAACTTATAAGTAGTACTTATAATAGTCGTCAGCGTAAGCTATCTAATATATAACACCGTGTTCTAAGTATATTAAGTTAAATTAGTAATCTTTAATATATAGCTTATCTTTATAATACGTTTCCTTTAAGTGTTTTCCTTTATTTAATCCTTATAATATAGTAGTATAAGATGGAGAGTTATCTAGAGTATCCTTACTAAGTCTATAGTATAGCGTTTCTTCTTCTAAGCTCTCTTAACTTTCTTATCTATATTCTAAGCTATACTCTAGAACCTCGCCGTTATCTAAAGATTCCTATTCTATCTTCTTATCTTAAATATCTTGGAGTTATTATTATAGCTAGTCTACTTCTATCTAGATATTAATAACTAGGTCCCTTAAAACTTCTTTAAGCTTTAAGTCCTCTTATCCTATTAGGATAAGATACCTCATAATTCTTATATTAATATCCTAGGATAATATTCTATAATCTTTTAGATTCTTAATGAATTAATATACTTTTTATATGAATTTAAAATAGCGTTCTCCCTTTATAACTTCTTTTAATAGTTTCTCTACCTCTACCTACTCGTAGGTTAAGTCGTAGTTCTCTAGATCCTTAGAAGGTTTGTTATATAGAACTCTTCTTAGTATATTTAACTATAGTCGCGGTACTATGTTCTTTAACTAGTAGTCTCTAGTAAAGTAGCCTAGTTTATTATAATTATAATAGGTTATTACTTTCTTACCCCTTTTAAGCTACTTCTTATCCCTGAATTTTCCCTTATCTTATTTCTAAGTGAAGTCTAGTTCTATTAGCGTATATTTATACGGGTCGCATTATTAATACTATTACCTTCCTAGTTTATCACTAGTAAAGATTCTTAATTATCCTATTCTAAAGGTTCTATTATTATATCGTTTCTTTATTACTAACTTATAAAGCTTATTATTAACCTCTATAACCTCTACTATTAAAGTATCAAGATTATTAATCTATACTCTAATTTATATAAGTTCTTCTTTAATATTGAACTTTAATCTATAATAATTTATTATTATTAGTATATTATCATCCTAGTCTATCTTCATTATATACTACTAGAACTAAGTAGAATACTTAGTAGTAGACTTCTTTTAAGATAAGTACTAAATAACTTATATAACTACTTTATTTTCATTTAAAGGATTAAAGACTTATTATATCTTAATATAAAATCATGTAAAGCTTTCTATCTAGTTCTAGATATATTAATTATCTGGATTATCTTTATCTTCAAGGTACTTCTTAAGTGAAGGATGAACCTACTTCTAAGCTCGTCCTCTTATATACGTAATAGTAAAGGCCGGCTACTATACTATTAATAAGGCCTATCTATTAAAAGTAAAGTAAAGCTGAAGTTATATAAGCTAGTCTTTAAGCTTTTCTCTCTCGCTATAAAATAAGTCAGGTCTAGTGACCTTAGGTCTATCCTTATTATCTATGATTAGGCGTTATAAACTCTAGACGTTTAAGGGGGGGTCTCTACTTTCTAAGGTACTTATTTTAAGGGTACTTAAAGTGTTATAGTTCACTCCGTCTATAAATAAGATAGACCTATGATTAGTTCTTATAAAGAGGAGTATTAAGGAAGTAGGATAAATAGGCTTATATTAAATAGGTCTAATATAATATATTATATTTAGTACTTAGAAGATTATTAGAATTATAATATAAGTTAAATACGGAGCTCTTATTTATTAGGAAACATTACTATCTATATAAATATAAGAGATCTATATACTTATTAGGTTACCTAGATCGCTTGTCGTACGCTCCTATTATTCTAGCGACCTCTTACCGGATCAACTAGATCGCCCTACGTGCGTTCCTATCGTTCCAGCGACCTACTTACCGGGTCGACATTCCTTGACTGATATCGACCCGTCGACCTGTATTACTAAGCCGTGCTAAGCCTTTACTTAGTAAAACCTATAACCGTAATATACTCCTACTCTTAAAGTCTTATATATAATAAGATAATCTCTTAACTAAGCTATTATTAGATAGCCGCTTACTAAGCTATCTAGTCTACTATTAAAGCGCTAGTCCTTTATACTAATAATAAATTTACTTAGCTAGCTATTATAGCTACTAACTATTAATTAATCCTTATTAGGCTAGTTAACTAATTAGAAGCGAATCCCTTAATTACTAATCTCCCTATTAGAACTTAGTCCTATAATCTATATATGAAAGTATAACTATAGCCTATAATCTTATATACGGTACTAAGGACTAATCTTATAAAGAATACCTATACTATTAGCTAGTACTTCTTCTATATATCTCTATACTATAGCTATTAGCTAGTCCTAGTACTAGCTACTTACGTTAGGCCTTATAACTGATAATAATATTATACTTCAAGCTATTAACGACTCCTCCTATTAAGATAGCGAGTAGCTATCCTATATAGCCGCGAAACACCTATATATAGTATACTTACTACGTAGTAGTATTACTCCTATAGTATATCAAGTATATTTTATTACACGTCAATTCAATTCTTCAGATAGTCCTAGATACTAAACCGTATTTAGTATAGCGCTATAAATCTATATATTTCTAAAGTTATTAGTAATTAACTAGAAAGCGCCTATCTAATATCTAGTTATAATTATTCCGGATTCGCTAAGACCTCCGTATAGAATAGTTCTAATTCATCCTCTACTAACGTAATAAGATACTAAGAAGGACTACAAGTATATAAGTAAACTCTAATTAATTAGGATAGGTATACTATTACTATAATATTACTATCATATATAAATAGCGAGGACGCTATTATTTTTCAATTTTAGTAGGTATATTATTATAGAACGACTTAGTCACGTGACTAAGTCTTAGTATAGATACTTAGTACATATATATCTTACCTATAACTACGTAGATAGATAACATTATTAATATTATTTATCTATATAATATATCTACGTTATTGTTTCTAATATAAATTATTATTATAATCTTTATCTTAATTATTTTCTAGAAAGAGTTTAAAAAGGATTATAACTTATTATATATTTAAGAATAAACTTCTTTAAGATATTTCTATATTAATTATATTAACTTATTAAAAGTTTATAATAAATTATATTAATATTATATTAACTAGTATTATATAAGTACTTAATATAATACTAATATAATTAAGGCCTAAGTTCTAAAATTTTATCCTCCTTTTAATTGTAATCCTTTAATATAATAATAATTATTATATTATATTACTAAGTACTACTATAAGTAGTTTATATAATAATATTATTAGATTATAAGTTTATATCCTTACAATTAAGATAATAATATAAATAAAATAGAAGATTAATAATCTAATAATAAAGAGTAAGATTATAATAGCTAAATATAATAGAAGATTAATAATCTAATAATAAAGAGTAAGATTATAATACCTAAATATAATAAATATAGATATAAAGTTAAAGTTAAAGTTTTATAAATATAATATAAAGCTATTAAAGCCCTTAATTAATATTTAAATACTATTAAATCTTAAAATTATTAGATTAGATATTTTTTTAAAGAGCTTTTTATTAAAAAAGTTAAAGAGGCTAATTGTAAAGCTATTAATTATAAGAAGTAAATTATAATAAAGAGTTATAATAATTAAGATACCTTTATTATAAAAAAGAAATTAAATCTTAAATAAATTATAATAAAAATTATTATTAATTATTAATTTATCCTAATCTTTATTTTAAGTATTAAGATTCTAATTATTAATATACTAATATTATTAATAGATTATATATATTAATAAATTATAATTAGGATTAATATAAATATAGATAGATATATTATTATATATAATAATAGGATTTAACTTTAATAAGATTATAATATAAGAGATCTAAATAATCCTAATAATATTAATATTATTATAAATACTATATTTAAGGTATAACTTAAATAAGATAAAGAAGAGAATAAGAAGGTAATAAAGGAATTTAAATATAAGAAATTATTTAAAGATAGACTCTTATAAATAAAAATTATTAATATAATTAATAGAACTAGCTATTTATTATTTAATTATCTTTATAATATATAGAAGTTTATACTTAAATCCTTATACTTAAAACTTAAATAGGTATAATAGGTATAATATTTATACTTATATATATAAAAAGTTTTCCTATTATTAAAAGTTAAAGAAGAGGATAAGAGGATTTATCTTAATCTTTATCTTACTCCTATTCTAATAGCTAGTAATACCTATTATAAGGTATTAATTTAATATTATATAATATCTTTACTCTATTAAAGTTAACCTTATAGTAAAACCTAATATTATAACTTAATATAAAGATATTTAAATATAAACTTAAGGAGTAAAAGAGCTAAAACTATTATAATATAAATAAATATAAAGTTTAAGCTTGAAACTTTAATAATTCATTAGTATTATCCTTTAATATTAATATATAACTTAAGAATTATAATTATAAATAATATAACTTTTAATCTAATTTTAATAATATAAGTATTTATAAGGTATTTAATATATTTATAAGGCCTAAGAAACATCCTTTTATATAATAATTAAAAGATATTATTAAGAATAGGATTATTAATAAATTATATATAAAGTATTAATTAATTATATATAATCTAGAGTAAATAATATTATTAAGGGGGTAAAGAGATTTTATAAATTCTAATTAATTCTTAGACTTCTTAATAAGTAAGAGATTAATTTATATAAATTAATTTAATTATTAATTTAATTAAAGTTTATTAATTATTTTTTATAATTATCTTAATTATTATCCTTATTATTCTTATTATAAAAGGAGATTTATTTAACTTATATATATTGTTATAATACGACTTAGTTACATAACTAAGTCTTAGTATAGATTACTTGATACTTATATACCTTGCTTATAACTACGTAGATAGATATTATTATTAATGTTATTATCTATCTATATAACGTATCTACGTTATTATTCTAATAAATAGTAGTAATACCTACGTATAGTACTACTCCTTAGTCGCTTCCGCTTACTATTATATTAATACCTCTATGTACAAGACTATTACTACGAGAACAGGTAAAAATATTACTCCTCTACTAGTACTTATACCTCCTATTAAGTTATAAAATACCTTAGTATTAGTCGCCTTCCTAGCCGACTTCATAACCCCTTATTTAATAAGTATAATCCCTTTATTAGGCTGTTATTACATAGATAGCCGCTTACTAAGCTATCTAGCTTATAGTATTAGACTACTTAGTCCTACGTATTAATAATAAATATACTTAGCTATTATAGCTACTAGCTAATTAGAAGCGAATCGCTATCGCTAGCCTCCCTATTAGAAAATAGTCTTGTAATCTACGTACGAAAGTACGACTATAGCCTACAATCCTACGCACGGTACTAAGGGCTAATCTTATAGAGAATACTAGTAATATTAGCTAGTACTTCTCCTATATATCTCTATACGCCATAGCTATCCGTTAGTCCTAGTACTAGCTACTTATATTAGACCTTATAACCGCTAATAATATTATATCCGAGCTATTAAATTATCCTCCTTGTTAGCGAGTAGCTATCCTATACGGCCGCGAAACACCTATATCTAGTATACTTACCATGTAGTAGTATCACTCCTATAGTATATCAAGTACATTTCAATTCTTAACACCCTTTTATTTAGTTCTTTAGACGGTTCCACTACGCTATAATAGGTATAGCGCTGTAGATCTATATATTCCTAAAGATATTACTAATCGACTGGAAATCGCCTGTCTAATATCTAGTTATAATTATTTCAGATCTGTTAAGACATCTATGAAGTAGTCTATATTTCATCTAATAGTCGCTATATACACGTAATAGTAATGCTAAGGAGGACTACAAGTATATAGGTAATAACCTCTGATTAATTAGGATAGGCATGCTGTCGCAATATCGCTATCGTATATAGATAGCGAGAACGCTATTATTTTTCGATTTTAGTAGGCATATTATCACGGTACGACTCGGTCACGTGACTAAGTCTTAGCATGGATTACTTAGCACGTATATACCTTATTTATAACTACGTAGATAGATATTATCATTAATATTATCCTCTATCTATATAATATATCTACGTTATTATTCTAATATATATATAAGGTTTAATATAATTATATCCTTTTATTCTTATTTATTAACCTTTCTCTACTTTTTTAATTAATTTATAATTATAATATCTTTTTTATTTCTTAGGATTAAATAGTAATCTACTATCTTTATTTAACTCTAATTTAGATCTTAAAGTTAATAAATTATATAATCTTTTATTAATAATTAATAATTAATTAATAATAGAGTCTTATCTTAAATATATATACTTTACTAATTAGCTTACTTTTAATTAGAATATACCTTATATAATAGTAAGTTATATAATATAATAAATAATATAAAGATATTATTTATAATTTTAAATTATAATCTCTTAATTTTTTAATTTTTTTTTATATAATTATAAGATTTTCTAGAAGGTTCTTTTTATAATTATATATTTATAAGATATTTATAAGATATTTAAATTTAAATTTCCTTTAATTATTATTATTATTTTCTTTAACTTTATTAAGTTTCCTACTTTTATTTTAATTATTAATTAAATCTTTATCTTTACTTTTATTAATAATATTTACTTATTACTTAGCCTCTTTTTAATACTCCTTATATAATATTATTTTATATATGTTAAGATCTTATTATATTATTAAATTATTAAAATATTAAAATATTATTCTTTATTATATAAAATTAATTAATTATTATAATAATTAAGAAGGTTTTTAATATAAAAGATTTCATTAAGTTATATAACCTTTTAATTATATTAAAAATATACTTATAATTAATATTAATAAATAATATTACTAGGATATTATAAGTTATATAAGATAAATAATTATATATTAAAGAAAACTCTTTTTATTAATTAAGAAAGGTCTTTATATTATTATTATAATTTATAATATATTAAAAATAAAGATAAAAATTAAGATAAAAGGTATTATACTTATATTATAATAATTATAAATTTCCTTATTTATTCCTTATATATTATTAAATAATTTTAATAAATTTTAATAAATTACTTAAGGATATCTTTACTTAAATCTTATTATTTATAAATTTTTTAATATTAAATAATTAATTAATAATTATAATATTAAGTCTTAAATTTATTTTAATAATAATCTTTTTATATTTTATCTTTATTATTTTTATCTTAATCTTTAAAAACTATTCCTTTTATATTAAGATTAAAAAGAGTTAATATATTATATAAGCCTCTTAATAATAACTTTATCTTTATATAATAATTAATTAATTTCTTATTTACCTTTTTTTAATCTTTTAATATATCTCTTTTCTAAGGAACTCTCTTCCTTTATAACTTTCTTACCTCTTCCTTTAAATAATCAAATAGGGTATTATATATTTAAAATACCTTATATATTATTAACTTCCTTAAGCTTCTTATTATTTAAGTATATTAATAAAAAGGTTTATAAAGTTTAATTAAATAATTAATTTAACTTTATTTTAAATTATTAAGTTAAAATATAACTCTATTTTATAAGAAAAATTTACTTATAATTACCCTTAACTTTAAAATTAAATAAGTATATAATATATTAAATCCTATTTATTTATTATATCTTAAAAAAGTTTAAGTATTATAAATTTATTAAGTTAACTCTTATTATAAGTTCTTTAATTTTATTATAAATTAATATCTTTTTACCTTTATTAATTATAAGATTATTAAATCTCTTAAAACTTTTTATATTACATATTATTATTGTTTAATAAGGTAGTAATCTTATAAATTTATTATTATAAATTGTTATTATAAAAGTCTTATATAATATAAAAACTAAGATAAAATATAAGAAAATATTATATACCTTTATTAAGGTAAATAATATATTAAGCTTTTTTTAATTTATAATATTTAATTTTACTTAATCCTTCTTTTTACTTAATTCTTCTTTTTATTTTAATTTCTTCAAAAATCTTAGTTAATTAACAATACCTTAATTATACCTAATAACTTCTTAAGTATAAGTTATATAATATATAATAAATAAGAAATATAATAACTTCTTATATTTAAAAGATACTTTAAATTTATATAAGTTTTATATAATTCCTTCCTAAGTTTAATCTTAAATTATTAAAATTTAATAATATCTTTTATTATTATTAAGAGGTTTTTATATATTATAGTATTATTAAAAGTATTATTAATTATCATGATATTAATTTACTTATTTAAGTTAAAGTAATTAATAAAAAATATATTTATAACTATATAATCTTATTAATTTTTTAATGAATTAAAGGTTAAGTATTAAAGTAATTTCCATCTTATTAATAGATAGATCTTTAAGTAAATAAACTTTAAGATCTATAAACTTTTATATAATTTAATTCTTAATTATTAATAATAATAAAAGATTAATTTAAATATTAAGATATTTAAAAGCTTATTATATTTTTATATTATTTATACTTTATATAGAAAGATTAAGAGATACTATTATTTATCTAAATTAATTATTAAAGTTAGTAATTATTACTTATTAATTATTAGATAATTATATATTATTATTTTTTAAGTTCTTGATAATAAATTAATAAATTATTTTAATTATTATCTTAATTCTTTCTTAAATAATATAAATAAACCTATTAATAAAAATTAAGTTTAAATTAAATTAATTTTATTCCTTTTATTTAAGATATTTTTTTATATACTTTAAAAGTTAGATAGGTCTTTATATTATTTCTTATATTTATCTTTATATTATTTCTTATATTTATCTTTATTAATATATAGTTATATTTAATATAAATAATCCTAGGCTTCTTATTATAAATTATAATATTAATATAATATTACTCTTAATCTTTACTTTATTTCTTAAATATTTAAGAAAGGTTAATATTAATATCCTTCTTCTTTTTTAATAAACTCTTTATATAAATATATTATTATTATTTATAATATTAATTAAAGAACTTCTTAGCTATTTCTATAATATATAAATAATAAGAAATATCTTACCTCTTTTTAATAAAAATTTAATTAAAGGAATTAGCGTTTTATAAGGAAAGGATTAAAGAATTTAATTATTATTATTAATTTTATTTATATTAAAGTTACTTATTTAAGATATTATAAAGTAATAAAGAATCTAAGGATAATAAATGAAATAATATAATTTATTATAAAGAGGAAATTATAAAAAGATAAAAAATAAATAAGGAATTATTAGGATTTAATAATTATTAGGATTTATATTATTAAATTTAATTTATATATTATTTTATTAATTATATTTTTTCCTTCCTTTTAATTTTATATTCTTATTATCTTTAACTTTTAATTATAATATTTTTAATAATTAAATTAAAGTTTATTAATAATTTTATTATTATTAACTTAAATCTTTTAAATAATATAAGTATTAATTAAGATTATTTAAATATTAATTAATTATTATAAGAGCCTTAAATTAATTAAAAAAGTATTTAAAGACCTATTATTACTTTATTTAAATTATAAATAAATAAGATTATTAATAAAGTTACTATTAATATAAATTTAATTTATAATAGTAATTAGAATAGTAATAATAATAGAGAGTCTTAGCTTTTATAATATTAATCTATTTATTATAAAAGTAAATAAAAGAGTCTAATTAAGCTATTTATCTTAAAGAAAAAGACTATTATAATAAAAAATAAAAAATAAAAGACCTTTATTAAGTTAATTAAATTAAAGGTAAAATCTATTATAATAAAGGTTATATAAAAGAAGAGTAATAATATATATATATTTATTTATTTAAATTTAAATATATACTAATAATTAAAGTTATTATAATTTAAGAAATTAAGTAATATTAAAAAATTATTAAGCTTTTAATAATTTAAATAATTTTTATCTATTTAATTTATAAGATTATATATATTAAATTGAAAAAGATTAAGTATTATTTATAATTATATACTTTAATAATATTATAAGAGGTAATAAAGGTAATAATAATTTAGGAAATTTAATATAAGTCTTAATACCTCTTAAAGTTAAGTTTAATAATAATATAATTATAAACCTTTATATAATTTATATAAAATAAGTAATAATTAACTAAAAGGATATATAACTTATATAATATATAATATTTATTAATTTATATAATAATCTAGCTTTAGTTAATCTAAATCTATCTTAAGGCTTATATAAGATTTAAAAGATATATAATTTTATATTTATTTATAATAATAAATTAACTTTTATTTATCTTAATCTTTATCTTATAAAATCTTATTATTAAGTATATACTTAAAAGTAAAGATAATATTTTTATTCTTAATTTATAATATACCTTATTAATTATATATAAATCTAGAGCTTATTAATAAAAGGTAATAATATATAATAATAAATAATATAATTAATATAATATCTTAATAAAGATTAAGGAGGTTTTTATATTTAATATTAATAAATATATTAATAGCTAATCCTACTTTAAATTTATATCTTATTATATATAAGATTAAATACTATTTATCTTTATAATTATTTATTTATTATTATTATATATATATTTTTCTATTATAAATGTTAGTTTAAATCCTTGAAATTATTTATATTTATTATAATAGCCTTAATTAAATAAAGAGCTTAATAATTTTAATAATAATTATAAAAAGGATAATATATAAGATATTTCTTTTAATAAAAGTAATATTTATAATAGT
>JAABUL010004296.1_pt1 | contig 19321 bp, 31 predicted proteins | sample 5559151 | NCBI WGS metagenome assembly JAABUL01 (sample SAMN10711876, study PRJNA513368) | rock metagenome | isolation source: Antarctica rocks | place: Antarctica: Victoria Land, Pudding Butte sud | reverse complement strand
CCGACCGCCTCCAGGAACTTGCGGCGCTGCATTGTCAGTGCACAGCGCAGCCAGGAAAGTGGCTAGTCGATGCTGTGAGACAGAGCGGCTGCAGACGCGCAGCTGCAGCCAAACAGGTGTGGCATACTCCCCGAAACAGCCGACAGACAAGCAGCTTTTCTGAAGCCGATGCCAACACCTGCAAAGCCACAGTCTGCACACACTGCGGCAGCCTCCGAAGATGCACTAAACCCTAAGTTGGGCCGCTGTAGGACAGAATGTGTGCACCCACGAGAGCTGTTGCGGGATGCGGGCCCAGGCGCAGCCGTCAGGGTTTAGGGTTTAGGGGCGAACCGCCGGGCCGAACCGGCGGGACATGGCAACCTCACATCAGCCGCTCTGCCGTCGCCGGAGCTCGAGGCAGTCACCACAGGTGTTGTGAGATGCTGAGTCGAGAGAGTCGAGATCGACTCGGTTGGGTATCTGAGATGGCACCTGCGAAAACTCGAGCAGCTTCCACATCTTGGCGTACTCCAGCTGCTGCTGAATGTAGACCAGCAGCGCGCCTTCCTTTGCTTCCGCCGCCGCCGAGCGGAAGAAGGCTACCACCCGCACCCGCCGCGCAACACCGCGCGACGCCTCCTCAAAGTAGGCGTAGTTCTCCAGCCGCAGCCTGTTGAAGTCAAGCATGTGACCCTTTTCGGCGTTGTCCCGAGTCAGCCTCAGTCAAGCCTTCATCTCTCAAGGCACACGCCTGGCGCCCCACGCTCCACACTGCCTCCTCGAAGCAGGTGTGCTCTTCCAGCCGCAGCCTACCAAAGACGCGAGCGCATGCAATCAGTTTCAGCAGCAAAAGAGCTTTAGATACAAAGGCGTGCGCCTGCCGCCCCAAGCTGCACGGCGCCTCCTCGTTGTTCACCAGCGGCGCAGGCAAAGCGCGCTGGGCATGCGCCTGCAAGTGCGGCAGGGCCCGCTGGCGCATGCGAACAGCCGACCAACGGCTGATCTGCTTGCGGCATGGTTGAACAGAGAGTCCGGGCCATCCCGGCGGGTTTACCCTAAACCCTAAACCCAGCGGAACACGCCTGCGAGGCACTCCAGGGTGGCGCACGCTCAAGCTCCGACTCACACAAAGCAGGGGACACGAATTGCAATTGGACACGAAGTCCACCTGTCAGAATCAGCAGCCCCTGCTGCACGAAGCAGTCAGCAGGCCGTATACATGGGAGAGGTTGCTGAGGAACCGCCGTCGGCAAGCTGGAGCGGCGTGCCTGAAGGCGTGTTTTCGCTCCAGGGTGGCGAACATTCCTTACGCGGAAAACCCACCAGAAAAAATCAGGACATACCAAAATGGAAAGAGTGACAAGGAGAGAGTGACGCGCCTGTCGGCGTGCTTGGGGTCCTGGCCCGCGAGTCGCTCCAGGGTGGCGAAGGCGGAACGTGCCAGCAGTGCATACGCTGGCGCGGCAACATCGCGCGCTGACCTGCAGTTTAGCGAAGGATCTGGTCACAATAGTGACAGTTTGAACAGGTGCAGCGTGGCAAAGGCGGGCTGCCTCAGCATGGCGTATGCCAAAGCCGCAACACCGCGCGCCGGCCTGTGTGGGCATCATGCAGTCCTTCTGGAGTCAAGGTCGTGACAGTGACAAATCTTGTTGTAGTGACAAACACTGTTGTAGTGACAAATCTTGTTGTGTGGCAAAGGCAGACTGTGCCGGGCGCCATCGCCGCCACATTGCGTGCCGACGTGCTGCAGCACAGACAACGCATTATGTTCTTTGTTGATTCCCACAGGCGGCGATCCAGAGGGCGGCAAAGGCGGACTGCGCGAGCACTGCAGATGCCGGCGTCGGCACATCGTGCACCGTTTTGCGGTTTTGAAGTGCGCGCTCTGCGGGAGGCAGGGCAAGTTTGAACTTGCCGGTTGGAAGGAGGACGACAGGTCCTACAGCTGAGCTCCAACCCGGACACGCAGCTGCCGAGTTGCACACTGAGACCGCCGTCCACACGGTTTGTTTGGGGTGCAGGAGGGTTTAGGGAGAGCAGACGTGCGGCGGAAGTGAGAAAGAGCAACACGGCAGCTTCACATGTTATTTGACCTTCGAGGTGGCTAGGATGCAGGTAGAGACAGCCTCACTCGAGCCGCATACTCACAGGCGCTGACGCTGAGCAGAGGGTTTGACCTGCTAAACCCTAAACCCCTGCAGGCTGAAGTGATGCTGCAAGCCTCGCGCTGATCTCAGCAATTGCAGCACTTGTTGGGCGGCGACCGGCTGTGACAGTCGCTTTCTAATTCTAGGTTGCTGACCTCTTCACGACCCACGCCTGAACGCTTGCGCAGTGGCGGTCAGTAGTTAAGGTTTAGGGTTTAGTGCGGCGCCGGGACAGCCAGCCAGCCAGCCAGCCAGCACACCCACAATCGCAATGCGGACTTTCGGATCAGGTGCCCTTTCATCAATCTCATTCAAAGCGCCCACCTGACATCCGCGGCGGCGGGGATGGCCTCGGGTAGCTCCTCCTCCGACAGGTAGGCTCCCGCCGTCGCCTCGAGACCGCCGGGCTCGCCGTCCTGTTGTCATGAAGAGGAAAGAGCGTGATCAGCGACTGTTTCCACTTCGGAGACATCAAAGGGCGTGACGGGTCCTCCTCCTCCACAGGCAGGCGGCAGCCGCCGCGTCAAAATGCCGCCTGGTTCCCCGTCCTGTCCGGAGTCGTATCAGATGTCCGTCAGCACTTTTCGTCGCCAGGCACAGAGAAGATGAGGTGTCATGGCAGCTCTTCAGTTTTGTAATATTATTACCTCTGCAATGACGTCGAGGGTGGGGCCGCCGGCGGCGGCCGTCGGCAGGTCGCCCAGCAGCAGGCGCGACACCGGCAGCGGCGGCGGCTGGTCCGCCACCTCCGGCAGTCTGCATAGACGTCAAAGCAATCCGGTTTGGGATCATGTGGGATGTTATCATATTGAGCTAGATTCCCTGGCAGCGGCGGCGGCTTGTCCGCCACCTGAGATGAATGCATTACAGCTGTCCAAGCTGTATGTTGTCATCTCCTCAGCTTCTGGTTGTCATGCAGGTTGTTGGTGCATTCCTTTCAGCGCAGGTGGCGCATCAGTCACTGGAGCGCCTCCATGTCGGAGCCCAGCTCCGCAGCAGTGCCCATGGGCGCCTCCTCCATGGCCCATGCAGGGCTGTATCCCGGCTCTCTAATTCATCAGCGAGTTGTATAATGTGGAGGAACAGCTCACTGCAGCGCCTCCATGTCGGACCCCAGCTCCGCGGCGGTGCCCATCAGTGCCTCCTCCATGGCGGACGCGAACGCCGCAAAGTCGGTGAACGCCGGCAGCACGTGCAGCGCCGCCAGGCTGCTGGCGCCGAACCTGCGCGAAATGCACAGGGAGACAATGGCAGGTGACTCGCGACATGGCATAGAGCAACTGTGCAAAGTCGGGCCACATCGGCGAATGCCGGCAGCATCTGCAGCGCCAGCCTACCGGCGCTGGAGCTGCAGGTTTGATGGATGGAAGGCACAGTTGGCAAGGGCAGCGGGTGAGATATCATGACGCCAGCTCCTTGGACTGGGTGATAGCATGGTGGACTAATCAGGGCGCCAGGCTGACTGTGCACTACGACGAGTACACTGCCAGGCTGCCAGAATCTCACCCGCCGCCACCATCATAGTGCGGTGAAAGAGCCATGCGGTTGAGGCGGGGACCTGGACGAGAGACAGGCCGCAGAGTGCGCAGGCAGTGTCCTCAGCAGAGTATCGCCCACGCGCCCAAGCACGTGACCCAAGCCAGAACCGTCAGATGAATAATTTGGGCTAACAGCTGCTCGAGGCAGCCGCCCAGAAGGACCAATGCGGAGGCCGTTTCCTATCCTCGCGACGCTTCACATCGAGAAGACGAGTCATGGGTGTGACTGTCGGAACAGCTAGTTTCACACAATGGCGACGCCTGTGGGCAGAGAGCGTCAGCAGTCGCGGGAGAAAATCGTCCAGCAGAGCCATCCACGACTGCGAACCACACTGATGACAACTGCAGGTTCAGTTCTGAGCATACCTTGTGATGCCCGTCACACGCTCCCACTGCGACTCCTCGAAACAAGCCGGCAAACGCTGGAGGCAGTCGTCCAGGGGGCCGCGAGCAGTATTGCGTGGGAACAGACTGAGGCCATGTGGTGTAGTGGTCGCACCTCGTCATGCCGGTGACGCGCTCCCACAGCGACTTCTCGAAGTGCGCCAGCAGCCTCTGGATGCAGTCGCCTAGGATGGCCGCCAGCGCCGCGGCGCATGGCTGGCCCTCGAGCCGCGAGTGCCACGCCAGAGCCACGCCCAGCATGGCCACCGCCTGCACCTGCTGCCCTCTGGACGCCGTGTTGACCTGCAAAGTGGGAACTGGATCGTCACCACCAAAGTGCAGAAGATTCACAAGCGCACACGGTCGCATGTCGCAATGTAAAATCTTCTCGCTGGCCCAAAGATGGCCAGGCGAACACGCCGCCGAGCATCGCCACCACCTGCGCCTGCTGCCGGCGTGGCGCCTCGGTGACCTACAGGGCAGATGACAGAAGAGAATGTCAGGATGCCAGTGTTTCGAGAGGGTAGTACGCCCATAACTGGCGCGCAGCATGGCGCCACTTTCAGCGGCGAGGCGGTCGAGGCCGCAGCGGCCATTCGGGACCAGCACGCGGATTGGCTTCTTAGAGTGCGGGTCACTCAAACAATCATGTGATATTCACATAAATTCAGTAGTGCACACCATGACGTGTAATGCGGTGGCGAGGCCTTCAGACGGCACATCGATGCTGAGGTGCCTTAGCGCACCGTGTACATGTGAAGCCCAGTGTAAAGGCTATATTCAACACACAATGGCGTGGAACTTTGTCGCGAGACCGTATAATAGCGCGTCGATGGCGCGCACGTTGTCCGCATCAGCACATAAATGGCGTCCACACATGCAAAACCTGCGCACCATGGCGTGGAACTCGGAGGCGAGGCCGTCGAACAGCGCGTCGATCACCCGTCGCCCGTCCGGGCTCAGCACCTGCCCGCCGCCGCTTCCTCCTTCCTCCTGCTGCTGCCGCGCCGCCGCGTCCGCGCCGACGCCATCCCCCGCTTCCTCCGCTTCCTCTGCCTCCCCGTCGCCGCTGCCGCCGCCGCCCTCAGGCCCCACGAAGCGGACGCCCTTGCCCTTTGCAGCGCCCTGTTCGTTGGAATTACGCCTTCTCAGATCGGAATCCGTCACTCAGAAGATCGGTTGAGGCTATGGCCATCGTGCCCCAAGAGCACGCCCTTGCCATCTGTCGCACCCTGTAACGTTGAACCATGTTACTCAGGTGCCCGTTTAGAAGCGTTCTCTGCACATCGAGCTGGCATCAGACTGGCCGGCGATGTCCGCGCTTTCCTCCACTTCCTCAGGACCCCCATTGTCGCCGCCGCCGCCGCCGTCGGGCTCCCCACATTAATTAAAATTAAGCACGTAAATTTTTACTAATACGACGAAGCGCACGCCCGTGCCCCGTGTCGTGACCTGTTTCATAACATACTGTTACTGAGAAGGCTGGCTCATCCTGCCGCTGTGCATTAGGGTTTAGGGTTAGGAGCGGACGCCGCTGCCCTGTGGCGCGCCCCGCGTTATGACACCATCCCGCTCCGACCCCCGTGGCCAGGTACTGGCGGTTGCTGCACTTTCTCCAACGTCGGCCGAGGCTCGACTATGCATTTCTTCAATAATCTGACCCTCAGCGCACCAGCAAGTTCAAGACGCAAGTCACGGTCGCGGGAGTTTCCCACCCAGCAGCATAGAGCAACGCTGCTGGCATAGCAGCCCCGTGGGACTTTGGGCGCGCGGCTAATAAATAAATGATACAATCCCTGTTGCACCCTTACCAGTGTAGCCTGCCGTGTACGGAAGCGTCTGGAGCTTATTCTGTGGCGTGCATCAGACACAGCTGTTGCGGGACCTTTGTCAGAGACCCATAACTAATAAACAGATGCATTTTCATGCAAGCTGCCCGTCCCATGCCTGAAGCTTTCAGCAGCCGTTTCGGCGCGCCTCGCCGCAGCAGGACAAGTAGATAAAGACGGCTCCCAGCCAAGTTGCGAGAGGCCTCAGGAACATGCCTAGACAGGAAGCGCCTCCCAGCAGAGGAAATCGCACATGCGGCTGGGCTGGGGCCACAGCTTGAGCTGCGGTGGCGCCGACGCCGCAACTTTGCGCCGGCTTCAGGTTCGGCCTCCATGGTGAAGCTCCAGCGTGAGCGCAAAAGTGCACAGCAAAACCAGGCAAAAATGTGTTTCACCTTGCCGGGCTGAGGCGACAGCTGGAGCTGCGGTGGCCGCGGCGCGGAAGCTGCAACCTGCTCCGGCGTGAGGTACATCTCCATGAACTCCGCCGCAAACTGCGCCTCCTCCAGCATCAGCGGCAGCCCGCTCATCAGGAAGTGCCTGCATATGTGCAAGGGTCGGGTGATGCGCCAGGACATGCATTCCGACGAAGAGATCGAGCGACGGGCGCGCAGCTGCACGAACCTGGCAGCGCCTTGCGCCTCCCCCAGCATTCAGCGACAGCGCGTCCATCAGGAAGCGCCTGTGCAGACGCACGGAATGCGCATTCAGCGAGGGAGGCGCGAGGGCTGGCAGCTCTGTGAACTCGTTGGCGACCCGCGCCGCCTCCAGCATCAGCGGCTGTGCGGTCAAGACGAGGTGCCTGCGTGAACGAGACACCGAGGCAATGTCGGAGACACAACAGCGTGCTAGACAAGCAGGCGTCGGATTGACGAGCGATCTCAATCTCAGCCTCCTGCTTGCTGGCGCCGTCTCCAGAGCGACCAGGGTTTCACTGTCACACAAGTCACTGGCCCGCGGCTGCCGCAGGACAGCAAGCCCACGGCATGTCGATCACATGCGTGCGGCCTTGCACCTGTGCAAACCAGCCAGTGACCGCACAAAACCCTCCAGCCTGCTCAATGGCTTCTGCACAGGCAGCTGGCTGACTCCACCTCCAGGAGTGCGGCAGGAGACCTAGGCCGCCGCCGCCGCCCGGCCGGCGAGCCGCCGCTTTCGCCGGAGATCTAGCGTCAAAAGGTAATTGTCGTCTTCTAAAAGGAGATTGCTTTCTTCTTCTGCAGTATTGCCACCAGAATCACCGCACTCCCACGAGAGCAGCGGGAAGCCGGGGCCGAGGCCGCCTGGCTGGAAGCCTGCATTACGCGAGTTTCATCATGTCGGTGTTTATTGCAGCATTGGCGACAGTGTTTCTCGCACCTCCACGAGTGCAGCGGGGAGCCGGGGCCGAGGCCGCTGGCGCCGCCAGGCGAGCCGCCCCCTTTTCCAGACCCGCCCGCTTTTTCGTTATCGCCCCCGGGGCCGGACCGCCTCAGAGAGGCCGCCACCGCTCGCAGCTCCCGCCGCAGCAGCGCGTTCAGCGAGGCGCAGTATGCCTCGCGCAGCGGCGGCAGCGCACTCGGCTGCAGGCCCCGCACCACCTGTTGTGATACACTAGACTTTGGTTTTGGCAAGTGGAGGGTATTATTCTGCAGTTAAGCATCAAGCGATCGCAGCTGGCCTCACACAGCGCCGGCAGCGCGGTCGACTGCGGCTCCCCGCGCCATATATAAAAACGTGTGAGGGACTCGCAGACTGCCGAACGGATGTACACTGTCGAAGTGGCACCAGAGCAGGATCATGCACAATGGCAGCAGCACATGAAGCCGTGTGCCGTCGCCTCGCGGGGCCAGGGGGAGCAGGGTTTAGGGTTTAGGGTTAGGGTAGCCACGCCCTCCGGAGACTGCAGAAATTTTGCAGGCATGGGAGGACAACATTCGCACCTGCATGAGCGGCGCCAGCATCTCGGCGCGGTCGCGGATGTTGCCGTGGTCTGGCAGCCGTCCACCTGCAGAACAGCACACAGCCACTGGAGATGCTGGATGACGCCGCGCTTACAGCGCTGCTACTCAGCGCTGCCGAGCTGACCACTTAGCCCTGTGTTCTGCCAGTTGCTCGTGGCTGGAAGGCCTTGGCCCTACATTACCTGCCAAACGATACGTGTGTTGCGACCTTTCCACTGCTTTGCTGCTCTTAGTGCCCCCCCTGGCTCCTTTGCCAAGGTCGCAATTTCTAAAGAACACCGCGAAACCCCTCGACAGCTTGTGAAGAACGGCGACGACCAAAATCGCCACCGCTCTGGCAGCTCGTCACTGGCCTCCAGTGGCCCGGCGGCCAGGAAGCGTGCCGCCTCTGCAGAGCGCGACCATGCTGCGGCCGTGGGGGCGCTCGATCGGAAGCTAGCTGCCAGAGCGCGGCCATGCGCTGACTGTGCATACATGTCTCATTTAGCGTTCCCACAACAAAAACCGGAGACCCTCGAGTCTTGCCATTAGACTGCGGTTGCAACAAATAGCCTCCACGCCGACGATGACACGCGGTTGAGCACGAAGGCTGCAATGGCGCCGGAGTCTGCGACCAGAAGACACGCAGGTGCGTTGCGTGAAGGCGCGCGTCATGCGCTGCAGCCGCTCCCGCTGCTCCACGAGCGCCTCTTGATACGAAACTCACGTGTTCTGGTTCCGTTCTGATGTGTTTCTCGAAAGCGATGTCGCGCACCTCCCGACGGCGAGACGCGGTTCAGCGTCGAGTCCGCGATCGCGCCGAATTCCGCGACCAGGAACGAGCCCACGCGTTGCGTGAAGGTGCGCGTCATGCGATGCAGCCGCTCCCGCTGCTCGGTGACCGCCGCCATGCCCGCCATGTCCGGGGACAGCGGCTTACGCCCCTTTTTCAAGGCGCACGCCGGCGCCACCGGCGACGACGCCGGCGCCGCGGGCTGCGGCATGACACATCCTAAGAGTCAGGTTGGGATCATGTTCACGAAAGCGTGTCAGCAACGTCAGTCCACATCTATATCGCCGTTGCCATGCACGCCGTGGCGGGCGCCGGATTTGGCGCCACCGGTAGACACTCCTTTTCCAGCACCACTGACAGCGGAGCCTGCAGGTCTATAAGTCGAATCGGGTAGATACATGGGATTGAGAGGTTTTTAAATCGCAAGCGTCAGTGCAGGTGCACCGGAGCAGCGCCTTCAAGTGTGTACAAGCGCCCGCTGCAACCGCTTTCTCAGAAGGCGGCAAACTGCTGGAGACGCTCGCAGCAGGCCTGCTGTAGGAGCTGCCATGCCGGACTGGCAGGCGTTGCATACTGCGAACAGGAGGCTGGCCCTCAGCAAGTGACATGGTCGACGAGACTGCGCGTGAGGCAGGCGCTTGCTGCCTCCACCATGAGCGCCTGCGCTGCCGTGCATGCTTGTGTCTCATCGCGCGTTGCTGCAGTCGTGCTGCGGACTCTGCCAATGGCTGTGCACGCCAAGCGAGGCGAGCCGTGCGAGTGGCTATAGCGTGGCTGATGCGTGGAGGTTGTTTTCAGATTTAGAAACTACACCTGCAGGTTGGCCAGGCAGCGCCGCGCCTCGCGCCGCAGCGTCCGGCGGCAGTGCTCTGTCGTGCCCAATTCAAATGTACTTGAAGTTTACAGACGATGTTACAGAGGCCGGGTGCGGCAACGGAGGGGCACCTGCAGGTCGGCCAGGCGCCGCTGCAGCTCCCAACCCGCGTCGGCAAACTGCGGCACGGCAGAGATGTCGCACGCGGCGCGCGCCAGGATGCGCTGCGTGTCGCTGCTCAGCTCCAGCGACGCCAGCAGGCCTGCGGGAGTGAGAATACGTGTCCAGTTATCAGGTTGCAGCTCCCGGACGCCATCGTGGAGAAGCAGGTTATGTGATTGTGATGGTTCCCAGCCCAACCTCACCGCGATTTCTGGAAGGTTATGTCGGCTTGCTTGTGCATCGCGACTCATTGCAAGGATGACACAGCACTGGGCGGCTGCACCATTTCCGGCCGGCTCATGAGCTGGCAGTCGCCGCGCATCGGAATAGCGAGTTATCGGCTGATGCGCAGGCGATTGCGGGCTCGCGAGATCTGCCGCCGTAAGCCGCGGAAGGGTCTTCGTTCGCAACCGCATGTCAATTCTGGTGCCACAAACAAGCTTGCGTGCTGGAGATAACAGCGCATGTCATTGTTGAGCGAGCCTAGCTACCCAAGTCTCGCCAGCAGCGTTGGCGACTTGCGCGTCTGCAGCTCCAGGTTGCGAATTCGGTGTTTGGATGGCAGCAATGTCCTCAATGTCCTCATTGCTGCCACCGAAGCACCGGATTGCATCCCGAAGCACCGAACTTCCGCATCTTCAAATTCACCGCATCTTCAATCTTTCACACGGAACTACTGAACGTGAGTAGATTCACGGATCTTACCGTCTGATGACGTCTGGAGCTTGATGGAATTCCGCGTCTGCAGCTTCAGGATGGTGCGCGCCTCGATCGGTTTGGCACAGTAAAAAATTCCCCGGAATTTCTGCAGAAAGCCCGAAGACTGCTCACCGCTAGTGACGCCAGAATCTTTTTGAAAAAAATATTCTGGTTCCCAAGTCTGCAGCTTGTTCCGTGCTTCGATGGCGGCGATGTCCTCCCGCATTTCAGTGTGGTCATAAGTGAGACTTCACATTCACTGGAGTCCCATGACGTTCCTTACCGTCCAGAGACGCCAGCAGCTTCGACGAATTCCGCGTCTGCAGCTCCAGGCTGTTGTTGCGCGCCTCGATCGCCGCAATGTCTTCCCGCATGTGTCGCAGCTTCACGTCCAGGATGGCTAAAGATTCCTCCAGGTCCTCGAGTAAACCCTCCGCGTGCGTGACGCTGGCTGCGACGCCGGACGCCTGCGGCCCGCTCTCCAGGATCGCGAGCACGTTGGCCGCCTGTTTGTGAGGAGATGCAATTTCAGAATGTTTCAAGCTTCAAGACAGTAGGATTTTTGCCAGGATGGCTAAAGAACCTTCCAGTCCTCGAACAGTACCTCCGCGTGCGTGACGCTGCCGGCGACGCGTTGGTACAGAAGCTCACCTCCAACGCCCCGAGCTCACCGACGAGGCGCCGTTGAAACTCCTCCACGTCCGAAAATCCCAGGCTGAACATGTCCAGCATCGCCTGCAGGTCCCGCGCCTCCTTCGCAGAAACCAGGCCCGGCCCGCCGCGCGCGGTGTGCGGCTGCAGCACCGCGCCCGCGACGGAGCTGGCTGCCGGCGACACCGCCTCTGCAGAAGACCCACATTCAGATACTGAAAAAACGACTCTGTGACTATGAGAGGCTGGTGCCTCTACATTCTACATCGCAAGCGGGCTCGCCGCGAGCGGTGTGCTCCTGCAGTCCCGCACCGGCGGCGGAGTTCGCCGCCGGCGACATCGTCTCTGCGGCAGCAGGACAAGATTGAGCAGAAGGGAAGAAAGGCGAAAGTGGGCGTCAAGCGCCTCCTTTTGCGGAAACCAGATCCCGGGCCCCCGCGCGCGGTGTGCTGCTGCAGCTCCGCTCCCGCGACGGAGCTCGCTGCCGGCGGCACCACCTCTCCAGCAGCAGGACGAGTTTGAGAACAGGATAGAAGGCCAATAGATGTTGTGAAGCGCCTCCTGGTTTTGCAGACCCCGACGCCCCGTGCGCGGTGTGTTCTGCAGCGGAGCTTGTCGCCCGCGACACCGCTTCAACCGCTTCTATGGATGACGGTAAGAAAACTGCCGAACACGGACGCTGAAGCGTTTCTGAGGACACTGACGGAGCGGTGCGCTCTAGCTCCGCCCCCGCCACAGAGCTGGCAGCCGGCGACATCGCCTCTCGAGACAATTGACATCCGAGCGCTCGGCAGCCCTACAGAAGCCCCACGACACTTTCAAACATCGAGAAACAAGTAGTGTTGCGCGGCATCGTCAGCAATAGAAAGCTTTCAGATTCCTCACCTTCGACCTCTAACTCGGAGGTCTCGCCTGCCCAGGATTCCACCTCCATGTGGTCGATGCCGCTGATGGTGGGCCGCTGCTGCTCATGCCGCCTTGCGGAAGCACCAAGCAGGGTTTAGAAGTATATGGAGCGACAGGGTGTCGATGTCGCTGATGGCACGCCGCTGGTGCTCGTGCCCCCTGCCGGAAGCCAACGATGTAGGTAGCCAGTGCACAATCACAGGAGAGCACTCGTGTGGTCGATGCCGCTGATAGTCGGCCGCTGCTGCTCGTGCCGCCTGCCGGACATTGCAAGTTCTTCTCAGTTCTCATGTGTGCAGTGCCAGAACGGACGCATGCGGCCGGCGCCGCTGATCAACGGTCGCTGCTCCTCGTAACGTCTGCTGAAAGAAGCATCACACAGTGTTTTGAAGTAACAGTGGAGCAACGGAATCTCGATGCCGCTGGTCGTTGGCCGCTGCTGCTCGTGCTTGCCTGCTGGACATTATGCAAGTGCTGTCCTGAACTTTATTTTGACTACTAGCGCAGTACACCGCGGCTGCAGTCAACCACGTGGCCTGCACGATAATGCGCCCAGCAGGCTGCCTGCTGACTCATGCTGATGCTACGCGCCGACTGCAGCATCCTGATACTATAGTGACACGCACATCAAGACTCGCATTTGCCACGTTCAATGGGGACTCACATTCCGTCGGGAGATGGTCAGAAAGCCAATGTCAGAGCCGCATGAACCACAAGACGATCCACCTGGCGACAAACGCCAGCCACTGAAGACAATGTCTCACGACATGGAGAACTGTGGCTGGGCACACCGCACTCTGAAAATCGGGATACACGCAGAGACTGGCGACAGGTGGCAGCCCTGGCATCCCGCTGTCGCCAGCCATACCTGAGCTTTTCCCTCTTGGGGAAAGCGCCCAGAACGGCCGGACCCACACACTGAGCAGGTACAGCCTGCCCGCAATGAGCGTTGTCGTTTGGGTTGTGCCGATAGCCGAAAGGAAGAAGGAATTCCCGAACTCAGGTGCTGTTCATGGGTAGCGCGCGCGGACGATGCATCTTGCTCGGGCTTCACATTCAGGTCGCCCCAATTCATGTTGTGCTAATTGCGGTTAGGGTGTGGCACACTCACATGCTGAACAGATAGAGCGCACGGACGACTAGCGTGCGCTCGGCCGAGGTCGCCACCTCGTGCGACCAGCGGGTGTCGCCGGTAAAGGCCGTGCTGCTGAACACCAGGTCCAGCGCCTCGCGCCCATCCGGCAGCTGCTCGACCGCGATGCGCGTCAGCTGCGCCATCGGCAGCGACTGCCGCAGCTGCAGTTCGGAACAACGTAAAGTTCAGGACGCAATGCTGGATTCCAGTGTCTGTAACCGAGCAGATCACAGTCAAGTCGAGCTGCTCGTGCCCATCCGGCAGCGCCTCCACCGCGGTGCGTGTGAAGTGCGCCATGGGCAGCCTCACTGCCACAGCTGCGCGATGATGCGGATGGGGTTCATTGTAGAAGGGCTCACGTGACAAGCACCAAAAAAAGGCAAGGGTTGTTGGCCAGTCCCGGATGCTCGCGTCCATCAGGCAGCGCCTCTACTGCCATGTGCGCCTTCGGCAGAAAATGCTGCAACTGCGTGCTGCAAGGAAGCCCGAGGACTCCGTGACAGCAAGCGGTGAAGGGGGAGGTGACGCCACGCCAATTGCATGTTCCCTTGGGGCTGAGTTGCACCGCGAGAACGCATGACGCACCTGGTATTTGCCGTTGGCGCCAGGCTTGCAGGCGTGCAGCATGCCGCGGAAGCCCTGCGTGCGGCCTCGCCGCTTGGCGGTGAGGCACAGCATCCGCTCCTTGCCCGCGGCCTGCACACACCGACCGTTATGCCTCGTTTATGCCTCATTTATGCCTCGTTATGCCTCGTTATGGCCTCTAATTGATACAGTCTTCGCCAAGCTGCAGGACTCATTGTCCGTCCGCTTAGTGAAGTGGCCGAAGCACGGGGAGGTTCACCGCCAGAAGTGAAGGAAATGCGACTGTGTTTCGCTGGCGCAGCCACAGCGCAGCGCACCTTGGCATGCTTGCGGAATGGGAAGCTCCCGCCTGCCGCCGCTGCTGACTTGAACACCTACACAGCGGGGGACGAGGTGCGCAATGATTGGAGATGTCACGTGGCGCCTTCTGTTTCGTGTCTGCGATCGGCGGGGCTGCGCGCAGCGAACAAGACTCGCTGCCGCGGTAGCTCAGCAGCGGGCGACGAGTTCTGTGGACACGATGCTGGCACAGGTCAGCCAGTACCTTTTGGGCCATCAGCACGCGTTCGTCAGATTGGGCAAACAGCTCCTCCATCCTGTCCACGCTGTCGGACTTGAACATCCGATCGTCCATCCTGATGGCTTTTGGTTACCAACAAGACCTCGGCAGCGCCGTGAGCTTCACAGATTTATGGATGTAGCCGTCTCAACACCGTGACACTGCGAAGATCGCTGCGGCTGTCGTTTCGAGACGGTCGAGTGATCTAGCATCAATTTTTTCCTCTGAAGCGCGAATACAAGTGCTGGGCAAAGAGTGCAATACTGATGCCCTTGGACAACGTCGAACGTGTGCGCCGAGCGTCCCTGCTTTGAAGCAATGCAACAGCGCAGGATGTAAAGCAAGGTGATCAGCTGACTACTACTTCCAGACACCCCAGTTTTTACGTGATCGCGTAAAATTCTGTTGATATGTGCAGTGCGAGGTTTGCCACCTCACATACAACGCGCACAGCTCGTGATACCCTTCACATATTCTTGCGCACCACACGATCGGTGCGGCCGCACAGCAAGTCTCTGCGCAGATAACGGTTCCGAAAGCAGGCTCCGCCGTCACTCGTCGTGCATAGCTTGCTGGTCTAGGCAGCACAGTCGTTGCAGCACCATGCAGGTGCCGTGTAGCATGATACTCCCAACTGTGTCGCCGCTGTTGGCTCCACGGCAGCTGGGTGCCCGCCTGGTCTTCTCACGGCAGCCTCGATCCGCTCCCTCGCGGAGCGTGTGCAGGTGACTCCAGCCCTGCCTACATGTGTCAGAGTGGCCAAACCGGCCCTGGAGCTGCCGCTGGCATTCGGGACACTTTACCGGACATTCATGCCACGATTGCGCCGCAAGCTCGGCGGCAGCAGCTGCCCCCCGTGACGTCGTGCAGAAGACTTCCTGCTCGTCCAGGCGTCCTCCTCAACGTCAATCATACACGACTGGCAGACACGCATGCAGTGACAACGTCCACAGGCACCGGCGGCGACGCCCGGCGTCAGTGTGGCAGGAACTTGATCGCGGGTGAATGCGCTTGAACGAATTGGTGCTCATATGCTCCCACTCCACATGGCAGGCCGGCGGCCGTCGCGGCGCCGGAGCGGAGCACATCGCCGCCGGAGAGCCCGAGTCCGGGCAGCTACACTGATGATGGCAAGCCGCCGGCAGTGCCGAAGGGGCTTAACAAGTTCAGCCGCACCATCACGCAGACCAAGGTGCAGGGCGCATCGCAGGCGCAGCTCTTCGGCACCGGGCTGAGGGAGGAGGACCTGGGCAAGCCACAGGTCTGGCTGTATCACTTGTGTGTTATGAAATGTCAGACGGCGTATCCGTCAATGAACACCTGTTGTAATGCCACCTTTTCATACGGGCTGCGGGAGGGGGACTTGGACAAGCCGCATGTGCTGTTCCTCTGGCTGATTGGTTCCCACATTGCATTTTCCTTTGCATTGATGCACGCATGGTGGCGAAGTCGGGGCAGCTCTTTGGCATCGGGCTGCGGAAAAAGGTCCTGGAAGCCGCAGACGTGGGGGTTTCAATCTTCTTGCTCGAAGTGACAGTCAATTTGTCACTCAATGAAAGTCCCTGTTCCACATCCGAGCAGTTGAAACAAAGTCAGCAACGGTGCGCCCCATGCGCCAACGGTGTGCTGCATGCCTTGGGGATCGGTTGTACATGCTGTCGTGGACGCCGCGCGATGCCACACCCAGGCAAACCGAAACCGCTCCTGAGACATGCGCCCTGCTTCCCGCATGCAGGTCAGGCATCAGCAGCTGCTGGTACGAGGGCGACACCTGCGACATGCACCTCGAAAAATTGGCGGCGGAGGTCACAGCCTTGAGATAGATTTGGAGCCTTGCGTCCCATGACCTGCGATGTTTCTGCGTCTCACAGGTGGGCATCAGCAGTGTTTGGTACGAGGGAAATACCTGCAACATGCACCTCAACGACCTCGCGGCGGAGGTGAAGGCGGGCGTTGTCGACGCGGGCATGGTGGGTTACCGCTTCAACACCATCGGGGTCTCCGACGCCATCAGCATGGGCACCGACGGCATGTCCTTCAGCCTGCAGAGCCGCGACCTGATCGCCGACAGCATCGAGACCGTCATGGGCGCGCAGTGGTGGGTGACGTAACGCGACCTGTGCTCATGTGCGGTGGCTTCTTTCTATTCCTTTTCTTGCTTCTGTCGTCGTTTCGTTCGGCCTGCAGAGCCACGACCTCACCGGCAACAGCAACGCGTCCGTCAGGGGCGCGCAGTGGGGCCTAAACCCTAGAGTCTGCTGCCATCTGCCGCTGCCTGACATGTGGCGCAACCCGCTTTGTGTCGCATGGCCCACGGAGCTGTGACCTGAATGCCAGCGGTGACCTAATTGCGCACGGTAAGGTTGACGTTAGCGCGCAGTGGCACGCGTTACAGCCAGTTTAGGGGGCGCCCTCCTCATTGCATGTGCAGTTCTCGGTGCACCATCTCAGCTGCATGCAGACTCGATGTGAGCGGCAACGACAACGGTGCTGCTTGAAGGTCGAGCTGCAGATCCTGCGTCGCTCACAGTGAGCGTCGTAGTCCAGGCATTAGACCACCAAGCAGCACCATGGCAGGGACCACTGTCCTCACTGCAAAGCATATCGGTCGGTGAACACAGCTCGTGTCGAAAAGCATGTGATGAAGCACTGAACCGCTTGCGTGTGGGTGATGCAGTGCCAATGGTCCGCCCTCGGGCTAGGCGGAAACATGCCAAGGTGCACGGGGATAATGCGCAGGAAAATACCCAAGACATATTCATCTTCGTTCCTCCTGCGCAGGTACGACGCCAACGTGTCGCTGCCGGGCTGCGACAAGAACATGCCAGGCTGCCTCATCGCGATGGCGCGCCTCAATCGCCCGGCGCTCATGGTCTACGGCGGCACTATCCGCCCCGGCTACAGCAGCCTGACCGGCGAGCCGCTGGACATCGTGTCAGCCTTTCAGTCCTACGGTGGGTTAATTGGGTTAATTGGTTTAATTTCAGATGGTCTACGGCGGCACCATCCGGCCCGGCTACAGCAGCCTCACCGGCGAGCCGCTGGACATCGTGTCAGCCTTTCAGTCCTACGGTGGGTTGATTTTGCGGGGATGGGGTTAAATTTGCGGGGGATGGGGTTCAGATGGTCTATGCCGGCAACATCCGCCCCGGCTACAGCAGCCAGAGCGGCAAGCCGCCAGACATGGTGTCCGCCTTGCAAACCTACGGTGGCTTGTCAACACCTCAGTTTGCAGCCTTGGAACTTGCTCTGCTCTGAAACGGAGGTTCAAAACGCCCCATGGGCCTAATGCTCATGAACTACGTCGGTAGCATCCGCCCAGGGGCTTCAGCAGCCTAATTGACCCGCCTAATTGACCCGCAACCTAATTGACCCTAATTGACCAAAGCCGCGGGACATTGTGTCCACCTTCCAAGACTACCGTAGAGGCTTGTCCTTTTGTCGTGCGCATTGCATGCCTGGACGCCTGAAATCTGCTTGAGTTGAGTTTCACGCGGGTTACTCCAAACAACCGCAGGCCAGTACGCCGCGGGCCTGTTCGCCAAGGAGCAGCTAGATGTGGTGCGCAATGCGTGCCCAGGCGCCATCACAAACTTCATATTGTGTACAGAATTAGGTCTAGTAGACAACGTCTCTTGCCCATCTGCAGGCCAGTACGCAGCGGGGCTCTTCACCAAGCAGCAGCGGCTGGACGTCATGCGCAACACGTGCCATTCACCTCTAAACCCTCAATTTTCTTCGCAGTCATCAAACATCCATATTCCCTGTCCAATTGCAGGCCAGTACGCAGCGGGGCTCTTCACCGAGGAGCAGCGGCTGGACGTCGTGCGCAACGCCTGCCCTGGCGCCGGCGCGTGCGGCGGTATGTACACTGCCAACACCATGGCCTCGGCCATTGAGGCGCTGGGCATGAGCCTGCCCTACAGCAGCAGCGTGCCCGCCGAGGACCCGCTCAAGCTGGTCGAGTGCCGGCGCGCCGGCAGGTGCGATACATTCGTGAGATCTGAAATAGGAGCAGCGGTAACCTGCTATTAACGCTATTATCGTTCAAAAACTTCCCTAAAGTATTTAAAAATGAATTTTTTGATGAGTTTTTTATTTTTTATATTGTGAAATAATCAAGCTCGAGCTGGTCGAGTGCCGGCGCGCCGGCAGGTGCGATACATTCGTGAGATCTGAAACTCCTGGCATATGTGCAAGGCGTCATGGGACTGGTGTGAAGGGGCGCTGGCCACATGCGGGCATCGCTCAAGCTGGCGGGGTGCCGTCACGGCTACAGGCCGGTCTCAATTTCAGCACAATGGGCAAATCCCGACTGGGCGAAAGCGCGTGCGCCAGCAGTTAGGGCAGTTTAGAGCAGTTTCTTCCAAACTTGGCTGCTGTAGATGGAAGCACAGCGCCATCGTTTTTTTTTTGTTTTTTTGGTTTTGCTGCGAGGGCGCTGTGCTTCCATCTACAGCAGCGGTGTGTTCGCACGAGCCGCGCGACATGGCTGAGTGCTGGGCATTGCGAAAACAGATCAGTGCAGCGGCCATGTGAAGTGGTTCATGTGGACGCACTGCTGCCGGTGTTGAGCTGGAAGGAAGGCGCTTCGTTGGGCCAGAGCGCAGCACTTGCTGTGTGATATTTGTCTTGCGGAGTTGCTACAGTGCTGGCAGACGAGCTGGCCCCGCAAGACTATATATTCTGCTCTAAAGGCACCTCTCCCACCTATCTGGCGAAGTCTTGCGAGTCGGACTGATTGTCGCGAATTGGCGGCGCCGTTCTGCTGAACAAAGCGAACGGCAAGCCGCTGCATCAGGGTCGTCGTTTTCCTGAGAGATTGCAACAAGCAGCCAGACTTCGGTGTTCGCCTTTTTGCAGCGCAGTGCCTGAGGCGCTGCAACCCAGCTGCTGCTGAGCCCTTTGCTTTCTTTCCAATGCAGTGCGGTGCTGGAGCTGCTCAAAGCAGACATCAAGCCGCGGGACATCATGACGCGCGCGGCGTTTGAAAATGCCATGGTCATCATCATGGCGCTTGGCGGCTCCACCAACGCGGTGCGCCCCTCTCTCGAATCCGGTGTGATTTTGCAACTTGGGGGGGGGGGGGGGGGGGGGGGCGGGGGGGGGGGGGGGGGGGGGGGGGGGCGGGGGGGGGGGGGGGGGGGGGGGGGGGGGGGGGGGGGGGGGCGGGGGGGGGGGGGGGGGGGGGGGGCGGGGGGGGGGGGGGGGT
>JAABUL010004295.1_pt1 | contig 19326 bp, 23 predicted proteins | sample 5559151 | NCBI WGS metagenome assembly JAABUL01 (sample SAMN10711876, study PRJNA513368) | rock metagenome | isolation source: Antarctica rocks | place: Antarctica: Victoria Land, Pudding Butte sud | reverse complement strand
CAACGCTGATATACCTCTCCCTATCCCTCCACACACGCAACCGAGTCCACCAAGCCACCCTCCTACACCAACAAAGCCTCATCCTCAACAATGTCGTCGAGCCCTTACCACCACTACCCCCACCCACGAACCGCGAAGTCAAGGCCGGAGTACTCGAGACATTAAAGGACAGGTGGAACGCAGAACTCGAGAAGAATGTCCGACAGCTTCAGTATGCGGATTGGAACGGCATAAGAGCGCAGATGGAGGAGGGTGTGAGTAGGGTGTACCGACGAGCGTTTGAGAAGGGAGGGGAGGTTGTGCCTGAGCCGCCGAAATGAGAGGTGTATGTATGGGAAACTCAGCCTCACGCCTATGCGAGACTCGGACATCGCGGCAACCAATTCATCTCTATTGGAGATTTCCAAACATTCACCTGCATTAGAGTTCAAAACTCTATTCCGAATTTGGCATACTGCTTACTACCTTCGCAATGGACGACAATACATATGGCTTTCACGTTCACCCCTTCGAACAATACAGTTTTTCCTCTGTTTCTCTGTTGCGTATATAGCTTGCGATCGGCCAGCCTTCGAAATGCGGTCCATCACTGTCGCAAAAACGTTCTGCGAACTTGACGGAACGCCTGCTATCACATTCTCGCTACTCTTGACCAACCGCTCGACCATCCACCATGGCGTCCTTCGAGATCCCAGAGATCACCCGCTCCCAATACTTCGACGACCTCCCACTCCGACGTTGTCCAAGTATTCGAGGCACGCGGTGGCACTCCAAAACCCCATGCGGCAACTGCAATCGCCACCTCGTCGACGCAAACCCGGATGAAACTTCGGAGACCGCTCTGATGTTGCACAACGAACACCTCGTCGGCGAAGAGTGCCTCCATGCCTGGCTCCAAACCAGAAACACATGTCCGGCCTGCAAAGTTGCTCTTTTCCGGGAAGAACTTGCAATGGACGACCGTACCACCCTCCGACGCGTTCGGAGTCTGCAACTCCACCAGCAGCACTTTGCAAATGCCGGTAATAGGGAGATGAAAGCCAAGATGTACGGCATGTGGCGAGCCCTAGTCGATGCGCGCGCAGATGCGTTCACCCGGGGCGAGGTGGAAGCGCCAGAGTCTGGCTACACCGTCTACAGAGGACGGGCGCATTCTCCCGAATCCACAAATCCGTACGGCAAGCGCATAATCGACGCAGACGTTCTTGTACATCAGCTTGATCAGTTGTGGGATCACCTCTTCATGCAAGCTAGCGGATCGGCCACGCGATCGCGCTCGGACTCGGTCGTTGGGGTTGAGAACAAATTGACAGTTCCGTGCCATCCGTTGGCTGCGAAGCTGCGACAGCAGATGGCTGAGATTATTCGGAAAAACCATGGATCTGTCGTCGCGCCAAACGTGGTCCGGATGGAGTTGAATGGTCGTTGGATTCAGAGTGAGCTTTGGAAGCAATGGAATGCTTTGGATCAGGAAGCGCCGCAGGGGTTGTTCATTTACCAGGCGCATTTAGTTGAAGCGGTTGTGGCGGCGGTTATGGAGTTGCCTGTGGTCGCTGACGTACGCGCAGTCGACGACGGCGAGGATAACGCGGGGTCGAGCAGTCATGGGCCGGCTGATAGGCCGGCTGACAGGGCGCCTTGCAACTATGGAAGGGCCAACAGGCAGTCTCGCGGCCACGAAAGAGGTGGCAAGGAGTCTCGCGGCCCTGGAAGGACTAACAGGCAGTCTCAAGGCCACGAGAGGGTCGATGGGGAGTCGCACAGTCAGAGAAGGCGCGACGTGAGACGCGCTAGTCCTTCGTCGGTTGTTGTGAACTGGTGAGAGTCGAACGTAGGGTTTGAAGCTGGCCACATCACATCGTGCCGATCCCGGGGTACCAGGTCTTGCCGATACGCTCGACGTCCCTGATGAAGCGCGGACTGGTGATCTGGAGCGATCCTGTGCCTTTGCTGAGCTTGGGGTTGTGATGGTCCGGCACGTAGAACGGGTTTCGAAGGAGACGGATGTATGTGGTCTGCAACGCGTGGAAAGCCTGTAGCATAGTTAGCGATAGTACCACCTCGAGCATTTTTCAGTACCACTAACGGGAGTAAGATCAGAATTCCTCAACCCCAACCCAGCAGTAACTCTCGCTCCCTCAGCAGGCACGCCTTCCATGTCTACCACGACCACGATCTTGACACCCGTGTTGGTGACCCAGCCGTACATGGCTATTCGCTCGTCTAGTGCGTGTAGCAGGCCAAAGTCTTGAGTGAGTCCTTTGGTGGGCATCCGCGCTTCGAAGATGTCCAGGCAGGAGTTGAGCATGAAGGAGTACTCTAGCTTGTTTCTCTCGGATTCGTAGCCAGTGCCGGAAGCTGGGAAGAGGGATATGTGCAGTGGGTTGTTGTGCCGGCCGATGAAGCCGATGCAGGCGACGGAAGGGCTTCTGCTGTCCATGATGCCGGTCCTGTGCGCTGATCGAGAGTTGGTTTGAAGCCCTGGAACTACTGTTTTGCAGGCAGTCGTTCGAAAGTTCAAAGACGAGGTTGAGTTGCAGCAGCTCCTGCCCAATTGGGAAGAGTGAAGTCTTCGGAAGCAGATTCGCCGAGCCAATCAGGGTCGACTTCGAGCCGATGACTGAGAGGACTGAGAGGAACCTCGAAAGTCCATCATCATCGACTTGCCACCACACCTACACATTGGCCTCAGCACTCTCTACTCTTTCTCTTCTTCCTACCCCCTTACAGGCCACAGTCATGTTCTCTACGACACGACAGGCGACGGCGTTGGCGCTGCGCGGTACGCCACCCTTCTTGCTTGCAGAGAGCAGCACGAACTGACGAAGACTTACAGCCAAACCCATGACCGCCCTCCAAACCTTCCGAGCCGTCAATGCCGCATACATATCCTCCACGTCCTCGAAGCCTGCAGAGCCAGCCGCCGTTCATCCCAGGGGCATGCAGGTTCAAGGCAACCCACCACCACCATTGCCGATGAAGGCCATGCAAACGTCTGGGGAAGTGCCATTACCGAGTCAGGAGGGGTCAAAGGGAGTGCTACAATACGCGCTGTATGTTGCGGAAGGATACGCGACTCGGCAAAGGAGGGAGGGCTGACAATGTCATCACAGCACCACGATGGACAGCATAGCCAATTGGGCACGACAGGGCTCGCTCTGGCCCATGACTTTCGGACTTGCTTGCTGCGCCGTCGAAATGATGCATCTCTCAACACCTCGATACGACCAGGACAGACTCGGCATAATTTTCCGCGCGTCGCCACGACAGTCCGATGTGATGATTGTGGCTGGCACGCTCACAAACAAGATGGCGCCCGCTCTACGACAAGTATACGATCAGATGCCTGACCCACGATGGGTCATCAGCATGGGATCGTGCGCGAATGGAGGCGGTTACTACCACTACTCGTACAGTGTGACACGAGGATGCGATCGGATTGTACCCGTGGATATCTACGTACCAGGGTGCCCACCAACATCTGAGGCGCTGATGTACGGTATCTTCCAGCTACAGAAGAAGATGCGGCATACCAAGATCACGCGGATGTGGTACAGGAAGTAGAGAAAGTGATCGAACGCGGAAGCAGAGGTTTAGTCAGCATACTGGTGGGCTGAAGATTGCACTGAGCAACACAGCGTCAGTCTTGATTACAGCGTCATCTTACACTTGTCTGTACATATTCTCCAACAGCACAACATGATCAGCACCTGCGTCTCATATGGCCGATATATGTCTCGCCAAACTCGAGACGAATGCCAAGCGCCTCCTCGACTCCGCACCTCACCTCCGCAATCGATCGTGTCTGCAACGTTACATCAGCATCCTTCGTCCCAAACTCTCTTCAATAGTGCCTGAAATCGCTCGACGATCTTCCGACGATGGCTAAATGCTTCCGCTCGTTGCTCGTGGAGGACCACGGCAAGAGCGGGGCCAAATGCAGAATCAACGACCGCTTCAAAATGTGAGCCTTCATGCTTACCAGTTGAGTTGTCCTTTCTTCTCCTTACTACCTACATCAGTATTATTGGAGAATTAGGTATGCCTCTTATACGCAGGCTTGCTGCACTAGCAGCAATCCTCACCGCTCAATATGCCTTCGCGCAAAGCGGTAGCGATGTCCTCCCATTCATCGATCCTCTTATTGGTACCGCGAACGGCGGACATGTCTTCGCTGGAGCGACACTGCCGTTTGGTATGGCTAAAGCTGTAGCGGACTCTGTCAACGATGGGCAAGGAGGGTATGCGACGAAAGGCGGGAAGATAAAAGGCTTCTCACATATGCATGATTCAGGTACCGGAGGTGTGAGTCGACAATCAGTCCTTACAGCACCTCTCTACACAATAAACAACCATCAGAACCTGGCTGATCGAGGATAATATACAGTCACCATCCCTCGGCAATTTCCCAATTTTCCCACAATCTGGATGCCCGGACGATATACTGGACAATTGTGTCTTCCCAGAAACGCTTCGTGAGGAGTATGTCTACAACAGCACTGTCGAAGCCTCTCCAGGGTACTTCTCGTTGAAGATGCTGTCGGACATCAAGGCTGAGATGACTGTAACGAACCATACAGCGCTCTATCGCTTCACGTTCCCAGATAACCCGGTGGGACGAAACGCAACTCTACGTCCGTTGATTCTGGCCGACCTGAACGACTTGCCCCTTTCAAGGAGTAAGGGATCTGTGGCTGTGGACGAAGATACAGGACGGATTTCCGGTAGTGGAACGTTCAGGTAAGTACATTCGCCTCGACCATGCGGCTAAGAAGCTGCGACGCCATCGTGTGCTAACTAATTATTTGAAAGCCCGAGCTTTGGCATTGGCACATATGAGCTACACTTCTGCTCAGACTTCTCGGGTGCCGAAATATACGACACTGGTGTCTTCATGAATAATCGTGCTGGAAATCAGCCTAAGAACCTCAATGTCACAGCAGACGGGAACAATATTTCGCCAGAGATTCTACCAGCAGGAGCGTGGACCCAGTTTCATGCTCCAGGCAAGGGCAACCAAATCCTGGTCAGGGTCGGCCTCAGCTTCATCAGCGTAGATCAAGCGTGCTCGAATGCCGAGTCAGAGGTTCCAGACTTTAACTTCGACGGGGTACATCAAGCCGCAGTTCAAGCGTGGGCTGGCACTTTGAGCCCTGTTGAAGTCATACCCGGCAATGGAGTTGAGAGGAAGTTCCTGAAGATCTTCTGGAGCGGCATCTATCGCGCAGGAATCTCGCCACAGGACTACACAGGCGAGAATCCACTCTGGGAATCGGACGAACCATATTACGATTCTTATTACTGCATCTGGGATTCGTTCCGCAGCATACATACATTGATCACCATCCTAGACCCGCTCTCGCAAATCAAAATGATGAGAAGTCTCGTCGAGATATGGCGGCATGAGGGATGGCTGCCGGATTGCAGGATGAGTCTTTGTAAGGGCTTTACACAGGGTGGTTCGAATGCTGATGTTATCTTGGCGGACCTTTTCGTCAAGATGAGAGAGCTTTCTGCCGAGCATGGTCTGGACTGGAACGATGTGTACGAAGCTGTATGGACGGATGCGGAGAAGGAGCCACAGGACTGGAGCGTGGAAGGTCGCGGTGGGCTGCATAGCTGGAAGAACCTGCACTACGTTCCTACCGATGACTACGACCCACACGGTGTTGGCCTATTCACCAGAAGCATTAGCCGGACCGTCGAATATGCCTATAACGACTTCTGCATTGCTGAGATGGCCCACGCTCTTGGCAAAGAGTCTGATGCACAAAAGTATAGCGAGCGTTCTGGATATTGGCGAAATATGTACAAGGAGGACCAGAAGTCGAGGAATTACACCGGCTTCCTGCAACCGAAGTACCTAAACCAGAGTTGGGGCCATCAGGACCCAATATTCTGCACGCCGTTACTAAATTTTACTTCTTGCTACCTCAACCCCGACGGTCACGAAACATATGAAGGAAGCGCTTGGCTCTATACGTTCTATGTCCCGCACGATATGGCGACGCTGATCACCACACTGGGCGGCAACAATGCTTTCATCGATCGATTGGACTACTTCCACACCTCGGGACTGCTCTACATCGGAGACGAGCAAGGCTTCCTCCCCGTCTACCTCTACCACTACGCGGGCAGACCAGGCAAAAGCGCCGAGCGCATCCACTACTACATTCCAGACCAATTCAACACTTCATCCAACGGTATTCCAGGCAACGACGATAGCGGAGCAATGGGCTCCTTCGTAGCTCTCTCAATGATGGGCACGTTCCCAAATCCCGGGCAGGACGTCTATTTCATCACACCACCTTTCTTCGAGGAAGTAAGCGTCACAAACAAGCTTACCGGCAAGAAGGCAACGATTCGCAATATCAACTTCGATGCTAGCTACAAGAACATTTACATCCAGAAGGCTACGCTCAACGGCGAGCCTTACACGAAGAACTGGTTTAGCCATAGTTTCTTTTTGGAAGGGGGAGTGTTAGAGTTGACGCTGGGTGCGAATGAGAGTGCTTGGGGAACGAGACTGCAGGATTTGCCGCCGAGTATGTCGACGAGTCATGATTTGACTGGGTACTCGATGTGGTGACAATGGAAGTAAAACAGCTTGTAATGGGCGTAGAGGTATGAACGTGACTCTTCAACACTGTGGAAGGTTCTCGAGAACAGCGATGGTTCGCTCATACGACACTGTGGACACCCTCAGTCTAGCGAGAGGAGATATCGATACTGGAGAAGAGGTGAAAGTGATGAAATTACACTATTGCTGCCTTCTGGAGGCCGATTTGTGAGAAGAGAACACATCCTATCCCGCCATAACAATGGTTATGATTGTGATGCTTTGATCGAGAACATGTAGACGGCAACCCTTGTTACATACTTCGGCTTCCGGATCACGAACTTGATCCAGCTACACTGCCAATTCTTCGTTCTTCCATCGTTGTTATAGGCGCCTTGGCCACGTGCGAAAGATTGAAAACTCGTCGGAAGGGTAAAACTCGCCTATACCATATACTTTCTCGCTGTGTCCACATCTGCCGGATGTTTCGGAAAAGAATGAGTCAGTTCTGCGAAGTGGATGTACGTAGGCAAAGCTTTGTACGGGTATCGAGTTGTAGCTGTCATGCCCTATATGGTTTGGATTGGACGTTGTACAGCGGCCGGATCGTGGCGAGATACGTCCGAAGTACCGAGTCGTAGGTTGTGGACGAGTAAGACAGTATGAGCTCATATTGCTCGGATGGAGAGATCTTCAACCTGCCGGTGGGTTCTTGCTATCAGAAGTCTTCTCGCTCTGACGAGTCTGCACCGGTGCTCTAGCACAGTTGAGAAGTTCCGCCCCATCCTTCTGAGAGATTGGGCAATGAGGAAGGAAAGTCCTACCATCCAGTGGAAGTTGAAACGTGTTAGCGAGGCTCTTTGCAGTCGCTGCGCAGCTCATGTGGTTGTCTTTTCTCCTTCAAAGCTGTCTTTCCAAGCTGATATGTAAATTGTTCCCACGACAGCCGCTGGACATCCCGAGCCTAGGCTTGGTAGTCTCGGTTCTTGAGCGGGATTGCTTTGGCTAACAACTTGTGCCGGATGTATTGTTGGTCAAGACAAGCCAGGAGACTTGATGAACTGCTCACAAAGGTTGTAGTCCACTCGAGCTTGTCGTACAGGAGATGCTTGAGTCCATACTGCTGTCATTCCCTTAATTGAAACCCGGAGATCATCTCTTTCCCTACTTACGGAATTGAAATTGGGGTTGGGTGTGCGAAGTGGTCAGAGTCGTCAGTGATGATATGTGCGACCGCGAGTCCGTCCATGTTCCCCATAGGCAACGCAGGACTCTGTGAAGTCGTACACGACTCGGTCTTCGATCAGAAGGTTCCGATATCCGGGTAGAACATGCCGGGCCAAGCAACACCAAAGCAAGCCATCATGCGCCTAACCAAGCCCTCTTCCAAAGGAGCAGTCTTCAAGCTTTATTAGTACAACAAGTTTATAGTTCCATGGCGGTTGTCGCGCGAGAGCGGTCTGATAATCTGATACCGGTCCAAACCCCAATTCGGTGGCGATCGACGTGGTCCAGCAGGACGGACAAGAGCAATGCTCCCTGCTTTGAGTTTGAGCTTTTAGTGGGCTGACTCGGAGATATGCCGCATGCTGCTCTGTCTCATGGTTTCGCTGTCGAGATAGATGTCCAGCAGGGTACATGTTCACTTCCACGGTGCATAATATCGGAGGTGTACTCGTCCTCACATCTCTCTCATTGTCACAAACACAGCAAGCGCCTCTCGTATAATAAAAAAAACCGATGACGCGAGTCGGTGGGGGTTTAGAGTTGGCCTGATGCGAATCCTGAACCCAAACACCTACCTGGAGGCCATGTGGCGGTATAGGCGTAATCTCAGCATAAAGTCAGTGAGGCAAGTTGGACCGCTCACTTGGCAGCCAGCTGTACCTTGCCGTGGTACTGTAATTGCCGGCTTGTTTCGAGAGCTCGCAACCAAACGTAGAACGATGGTATGGAGTCAAAAGGTGGAGATTCGCTCAGACATGCGGAGATCACTAAACGCAAACGCCATCGTTTCGTTTAGCACATTTTCGCAAAGCTCGAAAAGGGATAATGCGTGCAAGAACAGGATAGATATTCAGCTCTGACGAGTTGTCGCATTCATCGACCACTCCGTACCTCCTACTGCGGCTCCAACGCGTGCGCATGACCAAGAAACTGCATGTCTCTAGAAGTGGTGCTGCAAGGTACGAACCATTGAACTCTCATCTCATCACGCACAGCAGCTCACGCGGCTCCGTGTCCTCCTCCCCGATTATGATGATGCACCATGCCACGCCAGTCTGCTCCACGGCCTGGAAGGTTCGTGAGCAGGTACCCGTGTCCGGCGCCTGCCTGAGAGTAGCTGGAAGGATGTCCGAACGAATCGCCAAGAAGCAGTTCATCATCCTCTGTCAGTGTTCCATTGACCGCTGTGACGTGGCGGTGAAAGAGCTCGGTATGCCCGACGATCTTGGGGAAGTGGTGGAGATCGTTGCGGACGCTAGCCTGGACTCCAGAGAAGGTGAAATCTTGTTCTGTGGTTCCAAACGAGAACGACGAGTGTGACGTCTCATTGGCGAGATACGTTGCGCTGCCGTTCTGCGTAGTGGAGAGCCAAGTTCCTTCGAACCGCGGCAGGCGAGCTGTCACAGCTTCGACCGGCTTGAAAGACTCCAGGCCTGTGGGGAAGACAGGCTGCCCTAGGGTCTTCACATCTTTGCCACGATTGACGAGTGCAGAGATCGAGATGTTGTCGCCATGACTGTGAAAGGCAGAGTATGCGTACAGTGGATACTTGAAGCTCTTCATGTAGCCGCTCGAAGACATGTCTACACCTTCCGTGATCTGGTTGTTGCGCTCGACATCTGCGCCGTTCGAGAAGTTCCCTTCGTTCGAAAACGAGAGATCCTGCTGCCAATATGCCACCTCCTTGCCGTGTGACAGTTGAACAGTCGACCAAACCGATAGGCTCCGATGGGCGTTGACAGAATAGATCAAGGTTCCATTCGTGCCATTGGCGACTCGAGAGAGTGAAGATGCTATGTCAAAAACCGGCACTGGCGTATGTCGATTAGGGCCGTCGCCAGTTGTGATATGGCCCTCCACATCCAGCCAGATGAATACTTTGCCAGTGACTAGCCAGTAGCCACCTGTCGTACCCGATAGTGATGCGCCGCCGTGGCCATCGTCATCAAGACCTGAGACACCGATCGTGAAGTTGTGGGCCCTGCCATCGCAGAGAAGTGGCAGAAAGGGCGTGATGTCGATTTCGTCTTCTTTCAGATCGAAAGTGTCTATCCCAACGACAGGCCGCCAGAGCCCTGGGACAATACCGCCAGTGAAGATGATCGGAAACGGCCAGACGACACCCGCAAGCAGGCCATCGATATACAGCTGGACTTCTCGGAACGGAGAGTATCCGTAGAGCTCGAAACCTGGGTATGTGTTTGTATCTGATTGCAACACATTACTCCACCAGAACTCTTCCTCGCTTTGACCCGTTGCCGAGATGGTGAAAACGGCCTTCTTGGTGTTTCGCGGTAACGTGAGCACACTCGAAGCGGTCTCAGGAGGTAGAGTAAACACGCTGGGCATGCTCTGAGCTCCATTGTCCGCGGATACCGGAAGTATGATGTCCGCAGGTACGGTGGAGTCCTTTGCTGTGAAGTACGACGCCGTGAGAGTCACGTTGAAAGGCGCTGTATAGATTTCGTTGACCAAATTTCCTAGATCAAAGATGATCTTCTGCTTCGTTTCGAATAGCGAGAGGTAAGTGGTCATGTCCTGTGTAGCCTCATATTAGCCCCGGGGTAGCGACTTGGGGTCTTGACGTTCCCTAACCAACCTTCAAATACGTCCACTCAATGCCGTCCGCGGTGGGTTCCGCAGTGCTGGTGCGGAAAACCTCGATATCACCAAGATAGACAATGCCTGTAGTCGAGTGAGCGACCCGATCCTCAAGGCTTTCGGCATTCCATCGCACGGCTCCTCTCCGCCTTCAACACCAAACGCATGGTTACCGCAACCCAACAACGTACCTAGACGGTCGAACTGTCGACCAGCCGACACAACTGTCAGATTCCAGGTGACCCTGTTGAAGGAACATTCCGGGGGGACATAATGTCTGACGAAAGGTTCTCCGTACGAGTTGACGAAGGAGTAAGTGGCTTCAACGCGAGAGCATGTATGTCTGCCGTTGTTGACCACGTTGACGGCGGAGTCGGAAGAGCCGTCGGTGATCTCAAGTGTCCAGTCGGGAGAGGTGATCAGGACCGGAGCGTAGACCTGGAACACTTCGAGTAGCGAGTCTGAGGTAGCATTTTCTGATCGTGGGATGGAGCGAACGATCGCAGAAGATAGCAGCTTAACCCCCTCGCCTGAGTAGATCAGGCAACCGGGCGAAGAAGCGAGCAGCAGTAGAATCAATACGATGCCTGTACAAAGAGCTTGGCCGAGGCGTCTGCGGCCAGATGTCGCAATCGAATGTTCAGCTCTGAGACCGTACCCCACGCGAGTGTGGTGGCTTCGGCTGGGTGTGGACCCGGGTAGGCCGGTCAGCTTCTTGCTATCTTCGGCATCCTTGACATAATCTTTGCCGATACTAAAGAGGTCCCGGTCGTCCAGTGTTTGCTCATCACGGCAGCAGGTGCCATTCCCGACACCAGTGGAGGCCATTCAAAAGGAATCTGAGCCTCCGATCGCCCAGCTCTGACGTTTCCCTGATGCTTGTGAATCGTGATTGACTACTGCACGCCCTTTCCGGATGAAGTTTGACGCCCGACAGCCTTCAGCGTCTTGCGGAGGGCTCACCGGTTGCACGCCAGTATCGGTCAACGGCTTGCTCGGCGACAGGAGAGCCTCCAAATCGTTTGATGTAGTAGTTGAAAACAGCGAATTCGTCTCTGCTGAGGATGTAGGTGCCAGGTTGCTCGTTGACCCGATTCCAGATATCAGTGATAGCGCCTTCCAGATAGGTGCTGACCGTGGGATCAAGCTCGCCCTCCGTGTTGCGGGCAATGTCGATGGCTCTTTGGTACGTCAGGGTTCCTACGCCGTCAACGTTGGCTGTGCCTTTGCTGCTCATGATGTCGTCGGTGTCTGAGTATGATGTTGGAGGTGGGCTTGGGTAGGGTACTGATGGAGAAGACGACGAGCTGGCTAAGTACATTGCGGCGTTTCACGCAAATCGCCTAGCGAGATGATACGTATGATGAGGTAAGAAGGAAGAGTGATTAAGGATCGACGCGTGAAGGGCCCTCGAGGATGCTTACCCTGGGTCGTCTCACTTTATATGTTTCTCGCCTCACTATGCTTTATCGCCCTCGTCCGGGCATAAGAGCATGCAGGATCCGGCAGTCGGACAGCTTGGTAGTTTCCACTGCCCACCAAGCTCTCAGTGGCTGCAGGAAGTGCGAAGGTTCGGAGCAAGAGGAAGCCGAAGTTGGCACGCTCAAAGCTACGTGTATTGCACGAGTCAAGAACAACGTGCGACCAACGGCTCCTGAAGGACTGGGACTGGCTCTAATGGATAAAACGCAGAGTTACTGTAGCGTCAGCAGTATTAGCCGGGAGTGTTCACCGACAGCACCTGTATCACCACGCGAGACCGTCCGTGGTTTGACAAGGGCTCGCAGTATATGCTGCCTTGGGAGACTTCCATTCCAGAAACGACGTGGGACACGCACGTGCAGGGTTCCGGCACTAGTGCGCTCGGTGTGCTGCCGAAGAGGACTCCACCAAGTCGCGACAAGGTTTGTGCAGCAGGGCTTTGCCTGACCCCCACCTCTTCCTAGCACCAAGCTAGCTGGAGCCGCAGCCACAGCAGCACGTGGCAAACCTTGAACACTGATGTTCCTAAATCGAGGCATGAACCGACGCCGTAAAAGTATCTTGAGCATGTCGTGATCTTGCCGTTCATCGCTGACAATTCGGTGACGCGCTGCACTATTGGTGCCAAAAGCTCTACCTGGGCCACAGTCCAAAGCACCATTATTACTTTCAACAGAAGTCTGCTGCACATGTAGCAGCGCAGGTGTTCGGAGCGGACCGAAGCTCGTATACGCATATGTATGAACGTCAGGCTGAAGTAGTGCTTCGCTTCGCCAAACGAAGAGCCTCGGTACATGTCCCTCCTCCCCGTGCTGAGGTGTATTGACGAGGTATCAGAGGGTACCTTATAACGAGATTGAAGGGTGAAACGAAGGGACCAGGAGGAACCACGGTGTCAGCACGTTAAAGTGACAGGGAAAGTCTCTTGGACGATCGTTGGTGCCTCGAGATACTTGGGCATATTGGCCAGCGGTGGCGATGGACTTCATGAACCGTGAAGTATATTGCGTTCACTGCTGATGAGACGAACGATGTTACAGCTCCATCGGCAATGAATGCGATGAATGCGTGTCCTTGGGTGCGAGCTGGCCTGGGTGCCCAGTGGCGCTGGTGATTGCTGTTGAGGCCGTACGCGGACTCATACGAACGAAGTCGTTCGAGGGTGGGCATATATGTGTCTATGAGGCTCGCGGAAGTCCATAGTTGCTGCACCACAGCCCGCGAGGGCGTACTCGGTGAAACGACGACAAGTCCGTAAAACCGTCCCCGAACATGAAGTTTCGAAGCGCGAGGTCCGTCTGAATAAAATACCTACCTAAAACCTTGCCGCAGATCAGGTCGGCAGAGCCGCATCGGCAACGGTAGCGTTCGGATACGTTTCGGCCCGTCTTTCACTCCGAGAGCGCGTCTTCCAGAACATCTCGAATGTGTGACAACGCAATATTCCTCATCTACTAACTATCCCTTCAGTACTGCGTTGAGATGCTGAAGAGTCGTGTCTTCCTGACAGCCCTCCGTAACACAACTTTACGACCGCTTCCGAATCTTTCCTTCGCGCCACTGTCTCGAGCAGGTATACCTCCGCAACGACCCATATCATCCGCAAGACTCCTTTCGAAGTCGCCGGCCGGACGCATACCACTATGGCGACCTAGGCTAAATCAGCGCATACGGCACGACTCCAGCAAAAGCGCTTCGGAAACAGCTGAGGAGCAGATCAGCAAACCTCCCCAGTCAATACGTGAACGATTCAAGGTGCTCTCGAAGAAGTATGGCTGGGCCGCGGTGGGGGTCTACTTTGGGCTCTCCGTTCTAGACTTCCCATTCTGCTTTCTGGCCGTGAGGCTTATAGGCCCTGATCGCATTGGAGAGGCTGAACATTGGGTGGTGAACAATTTTTGGAATCTGGTAGCGTTGGTGGCTCCTAGTATGGCACCAGGAAATAAGCCTGCGGAAGGACTTGTGGAGGCAGAGGCTGAAGTCGATCGGCCGTCAGACGTCGAGGGTCACAAGATTAAGGAAAACGCAAGTATGTGATGTCTAAACCTAAAACTCGTCCGGATCATGCTAATTGATGCAAGGCATCTGGACTCAACTACTACTCGCATACGGTGTACACAAATCACTCATATTCTTCCGAGTACCACTTACCGCCGCCGTGACTCCCAAAGTCGTCAAGACTCTAAGAGGCTGGGGATGGAATATCGGGCCCCGAGTCAAGGGTCAGGCACTGAAGGGTGCGCCCAAACCGAAGTGAGCGAGATTGTAGGAGAGCTGTACGATATGAGGCGGGGGGAGCTGTCGAGCTGAGAGTTTCTGGCATACAGATAGAGGAGGCAAAGCGGATGACACCCTACTTGAACATAGAACTTGTACCAACACATGAAGGATGCCTGGCACCTCCCAACAAGCACACGCAGCGCTCAGACTTGATCCGCACAAGTATCTCTCGCTTATTGCAGAGTGAAGTGCCAAGGCCAACTCATCTCGCCGAAGCCGACCTGGAAAGGCCGAAACACTACCACGGCAGAAACCAGGTAATGGTATTGGTTTGCGGAAGAGTTTTGTGGATCACCACTTCACGCCATCTTGGCTCCTTTATCATCCTCATCATAAAGCTTCTCACTTCGGACCCACCCGGCAACCGTCGGCATGGTAAGCTGCTCGACCTCATTCCAGTTCTGCGCCTTCGCAGCTTTTCGAATCTTCGTACTACTCACACCAGCTCTCGGGTTTGGCGGTACAAGCCCAACCTGGGATGCCCATTTTCTGTTCGCACCATCCTTGTCCATCTCACCATCCGCAAGCTTCTGCAAGAAAGCCTTCTGCGTGTCCACGTCACCATATTGCTCATCGGGCCTCAAGGTTACACGCAACCGATGACCAGCATCGGAGTATGGATTCAAAGCCGAGAACGGAGGGTCAAACTTCTGATAGTACTTCGCAGCGAAGAACCTCGTCAGTGTGTCGAAGCCTACGAGATGGATGTGCTTCGGCTTTCCAGGATACCAGGTCTGGCCTTCGTTCTCGATAGCTGCCGACTTGTCTGTGTAGTACGGGACAGTCGTAACACCTATGTCCACCGGCACAGCATGGTACTCGTGAGAGTTCTGCTTCAAGCTTTCCAGCAGGTCTCCAGCGAAGATGGACATAAGAGCCAGCCGTTGATCGAACGACGCTGCTGACGGTGCCTTGTCGGCATTCATCGTGGCAAATAGTAACAACAAACGGTAAGAACCCGTGAACTCCTTGCATGTAGTTTTTCGTAGCGCGGATTGTGCGATCGCTTGGTGTGCTATCGAAGGCGGATTGAAGGACGAGTCTAGAATGAACAAAGTCTTTGGGGCCTCATCGCTGTGTTTAAGTATTGACGGATCCTGCGGCTGTCTAGAAGAGGGATGCACAGTCTTGAGGACTCGAAATCTGGACTCGGACTGCTGGAAAGTCGTCAACGCCGTCCCCAGTTCGGCGACTATGGGACGGAAAGCTGCGAGTCGCGATGCCATTGTGTCTTCTTTCATGTTGCCAGCAAGTCGGCTAGTACATAAACCAAGGTTGCTCGTCCTGGAACCATTGAAGGCGTTTCAAGTACTGCCACGTTCGCTCCGAATACTTTCAGCCTCCATCGACCGTCACTTGATCTCCCGCTTAAGGTTGAAGATAGGGTTCTTGTGTTGTGAAATCGGCCAAATTCTGGAGTGAGTGAGGTCAAGCGGAAGGTTCGCCGACGCCGGTTCCGCCGGCTTGGCTGTAGCTCACTTTCAGTCCGAGAGCGACAACCATTGAGACTAGTCAGAGCACTGACTACGCCTGCAGCTGGTACTCTCACTCCGAGCAAGCGGACGGACATCATGGCCACCGGCAAGGGGTCGAAGGAGGTATTGAAGGCTGCTGCGAATGCGGCCTCGATATCAGGGTTCAAGGTACGGAGGTCAAGAACGGCGGCGACGCAGGCATCGAGAGCTGATCAAAGCAGAAATACACGGTACAACCGACCGGCTTTTGGGCGAGGGTAAATCAGTTCCTCGCTGTCGACCCGAAACGCTCCACCGGTATCCCCATGAACACCCACTACCGCAGCCCTCCTCCAGCCGGCAACGACCCACTCGATTACGACGACCCTACCACAGTACCCGCTGCAGATCTCGCGGACAACCCGTACTGGAAGCGCGATACCCGGAGGAACTACCCCAAGCTTTCGGTGGTGAGGCAGCCAGATGTTGTTGCGCTGTTGAGCGTGGGCTCGGCGGCGAAGCCGAATGAGGAGGTATTGCAGATTGGTGATGCGGGCAATAAGCAGTTAGTGGAGGTTAAGGAAGAAGGCGAGAAGGGATTGAGCGCGTTCTTCGAGAAGCAGAAGGGCGCGTCGAAGGGAGTGCTTGGAGCGGATGGCATGCCTCCTAACCCTCCGTCTCTGCACCGACAGGATAAGAGATATTCGGTCATGGACGAGCAGGCATATCCAGATCAGTGAGTTGGACTCTCTCAGTGCTTGACTATGTTGCGATGCTAACGTCAACTAGCTACCCATGCCGGACGTTCATATAGAGCGCGGCAATGGTTAATGGCCATAACTTGTGTACATAGGACGATCATACATACAGCTAACATTGCTGTTTCCCAATATCTTACATATCAATGCCAGAACGGTACAGCATCAGTAACAGGCAAGCGCGGATGCTGGCGACGGCATCGTAAAACTCCGTTTCCACCAAGTACGTGTTGTGAGATCTGCTTCAACAACGAGGATAAACGGTCTCGTCTTGATGCTCAATCCAGGTGGGTTTCTATAGCGTGTAGGTCGCGCTTTCCACTTTCGAGCTGCACGCAGTTAAGCTTACTTTGACCTCACTTGGTCATTTGCACTGCGCTTACACCTTCATGTAGTTCAAGCAGACATCAAGGCGCGATGGCGCCAGTCGCACCATCATCAGAGACCGATTTCGGCGCAGTACCTATACAAGAGATCATCTTCAGCTGCAGCATCTGTCAAGCGACACCATCAGAGGTCTATGCAACTCCAGAGAGCAACCATGGATTCCACAGCGGGTTGGGCGATGATGCAGGCATCGTCACGAAGATGTGGATAGCTTCGTGCTCGCACATCTCTTGCTCAAAGCACTTTCAGGACGGAGGTAGGCTTCAAGCTTGTCGGGTCACGCTAATACTTCACTGATGGCAATTGCAGCTGTACCTTTCCATCCGGCAGATCAGCCACCGCAAGCAGCATGCCCAACATGCATCAAAGACCACGAAGACGATTCTCCCAAGGGACTGTACGGCCTGCGCGGCGTAGACGAAGGCCAGTATGATGCGATCATACCAACGGAGTGGTTCCAGTGTCCACCGATGAAGCTGGATACCAGTGTGCCTGGCATGGGTGCTGTCCGTGTACGTACTCGCGTTACAACTCGCCGTGCAAGCAAAGCTCACCAGCTACGTAGTTTCAATACGTTGCTCTGTCGCACTACGCTAGAGAGGCGAAATGTCATTGGAAGAAAGCAGAGAACAAGCTGCGCACCGCTGAGAAAGCCTGTACACAAGAACGTAAAGCGAGACGCCAGATTCAGGCAGATGCCGTACAGCTGAGGGACCGCATTCAGGTGCTTGAGAAGTCGGATGTGCGACTGAAGCGCTGGGAGGCTCGGAAGCCGATGATAGAACACTACTTGGCGCAAATGGATCCGATCGCGAAGTAAACGTGCCTCAAAACCGCTGTAAGACCACACTCGCTGACCTCGACCAGAGAACTTCGTATGCTTCGGGAAACACTCCGTGGTCTCGGGTATGAAGTATCGAACCATAACTATGGCTTCGATGCACAGCCGAGCGACGATGGCATGCGTCAACTAAAGCCAGGCAGCAATCATAGAGAGTTGCGTGAAAATTTGCAAGCTGCTTCCCACAATCGAAGACCGGCTATGCAACAGAATATTGAGATCGAAAGCTCTTCATCGGCACGGAAACGCAAGCGTGACCACCTTGGGGAGGCTCACGCATACGATGAACAAACAAAGGGGCACGAGCCACAGCATCGAGGCTCTAGTCGTGATCTCATGCCACCACCGTTGCCTCGCCCGAATATTATGCGTCAACCGCCATTGGCCAGCCCCGCAGGATATCAGGAGCCTCCTGGATCTCGGCTGTCTACATTCGGTCGTGACAGGGACGCTCGTTTGGTTGATGGACCGTCTGCGTACGTGAGCGTCAAGCACAGCTTGCAGAATGAGGGCAACAACGTAACGCAGTTGCATCAGAGCCTCGCTCTTCCGGTGCGGTCCAACGAACGGCCTGAAAGCCAAACAAGCCGCCATCGACCGCAAGATCTCAATGCCTTCCGAAACTTCAATGGAAACAAGACGGCAGCACAGCATGCGTTGCACGACACTCAGCCATTTGAGAGATTGTCAATCAACTCTCCAGAACAGCAGAGACATCGATACAGCCGACCTGGAGGTGTGCAAGCCTTGCCTGTAGCTCATAGGAGCCTTGAACGAGATCATCGGGGCGGGCAAAGCCATCACTACGGTCCCGAATACGGGATTTCCGCACCACGGAACGTCTATCATGTGCCGCACGACAGATCGTTGACTGCCATCTCCGAAGCTGTCCGTGCAACACCTTCGCCACAGAAGCGCATCGTTGCTCCGCAAGCAAACTCTGTGATCAGCCCTTTCTTCAAACGTGGCTCTGCAGCTGTCCAGCCGCAGCACCTACAGCACCCACCGACGAGAGAAAGCTTTGTCAGATGCGCTCACCCTCCCTTGCACAATGCTGCAGCAGGCTACCAGCTGGCACCCACGAGCAGAAATGTCCACGATCCTCGCCATCAGCACGAGACCCAGCAAATCAGCAGGTCGCCATTCATTGACAGGCTACGCCGCTCAAACGATCCTCCGGACGTGGAACCTGCCCAGGGCTACAGTCGTGCTGCACTGTCCCGAGACACACAGGTCGCTCCCAACGGACAACCATCCGAAGGCTACCAGAGGTTCATACGCCGTCCAGACGTGCCTCCATCGCGCATAGCGCATCCGTCGACAGCGTCCCAGCCGTACAGAGGCCATCAACGCATTTCCCTTCCATCTTTGGGTGGCCGCCCAGTGCAGTCGGCTGCCGGACAAGACTACGCACTATCGCAGATCCAAGGCGTTCGTGGTATCAGCTCTCAACGCGGCGTCCTAAACAACCACGGACCTCCACTTGGCTCGAATCGCAACCTCTTCTCCGCTGCTGGTTCAAGGCGCAGTGTCAGGCGTTAACCCCGCTCCGAAGTTCTTGGAGCTCATTTGTGTCCTTGCTCGGTTCTTTGGCTAAAGCATTTGTGCCAGACTCAATCTGCGACCCGATAGCTTGCGAAACATCTCGTTTTGAAGTACGCACAATAGCGATATATCACTTACACATATACCTAACACCACATACTCATCACACCCCCATATCTACACACCCCCTCC
>JAABUL010004294.1_pt1 | contig 19326 bp, 4 predicted proteins | sample 5559151 | NCBI WGS metagenome assembly JAABUL01 (sample SAMN10711876, study PRJNA513368) | rock metagenome | isolation source: Antarctica rocks | place: Antarctica: Victoria Land, Pudding Butte sud | reverse complement strand
CCTCAGGGGATCGAGCAGCAGATGGAGTTGCAGATAGCGCTAGCAGACTATCGGATTCGGTTGCTCAAATTGAGCAAGTGGGCCACATTTGCGAGTTTGAAGGAGTGGTACAAGGCGTCTATATTGACGCGGCTCCAAAATGGGCAGGATAGGCCGGAGGGATGGAGGGAGAACAGAGAGGATTTGACGCCGTTGTTAAGGAAGAGGATGTAAAAGTAAGGGCTACGGGGCGTACATGGGGGGCCGGCGCGCCGTCGTGAATCTGTTCGAAAGGCTGCCCGCTGCTAAAGTCGCTGGTCTAGTTCCCTTTTCTCCGTTGCGGTTCGAGCTTTGACAGTGCGAAGTCAATCGATGTCTCAACATGGTTTCGTCAAAAGTCGTCCATCTCTTACAATATCTCATACCACGATGCTGAGCGTCAATTCTTAGCTTACATCAGAAGCTAATCAAGGCATCGTACGGGCCAACATCATAACATTCCAAGATTATCATCCATCACGTCCGCGTCAATCAGCCCAGTGATGCAAACCATGACAAGTTTTTCTGTTTCCTATTTGAGCGAGAGCCGGGAAGGTCATCAGGGCTGTTCATCCAAACCCTACGCTTCAAGGATATATCGACAATGAATTCAAATAATCCTCTCAAAATTTGAAAATAAGCGTTGACGATCGCGTCTTCCACCTCTGGTCGTGCAAGACTAAGTGGAACCCAGGGGTGAGCCTACGCCAATCAGGGCTAATGCAAAGCAGATAAACGCAATCTTACAACATCCGGGCACCAGGTCGCACGCCACACATTCAACAAGTCAGGCGCATCACGATATACTGCAGAGCATGCAGAATCTTTTTCAACAACGCGACGGTCATGCGGTAGGTATCATAGCACGCGGCGACTCAACAAATAGGGATGAATCTTGATACTACCGCAATTGGACGTCAACTGCCTGACATTTCGGGGCTGCGGCCGCACCAGGCGCATTACCTTACTTGTTCTTGGATGCTGACAGTAGTTTTCTGCTGCCGCATCCGCGACGCTGAATTAACGCACCAAGAATAAGGTAATCGTTGAAGAAGGCTGAAGCCCAATGTTGGTGCGCAGTTGGTGAGTGGAATCAAACTGCGTTTGGATGAACGATTGGAATAGAACAATCGATGCTCTCTGTCATTTCATAATCCTACTCTTCTACTTCAGCCACGCCTTCTTATTTCTGCCCGGGCCTTTGGCTTATTCCCAGATCCAACTCATCCTCCGCAATCAGCATTGAACGAACTCGAGAGTCTACGCGTTCTCTCTCCTTAATCCGGATCTAAGAATCAACCCTGGGGTCAAGCCAAATGTGTCTTACTGGACTAATCATATGCATCACGACTATTTCAGCAGTTTCAATAATTGAGGAGCACATCCCAACAAATTATATATTGACTGGTCCGTCTATATTAGTGCTTGCCAGCAAGCTGAGAGGCCCACAAATACCTATGTCGATACTAGCCTCGGTCAGCTATTCCAATTTGACAAATGGCATAGCTCAAAAGAGGCGGGATGGCACATGACGAAATGCTTGACGGTGAGGAAGTCGTTTTCGCTTCCCTGCTGCGCTGAGATACGACCATACGCTTCTTTGATTTCTGGAGGTGGATTAAGTGCCCCAAAGAATCCATCTGTAATGTAATTAGCAGCGCACCGAACCGGAAAGATGAATTCAACTTACGAGGTCCTTCCTCCGCTAACTCGTCGTTGTGAAGATATAACCCTTCAAAATGCTAGTTCAAGGTCAGCAATGCATTTGCAAGGTCGAGCGTGAGCTTGCGTGCACCGAATCGGAAAGCAGGAAAAAATCAGGAAATATGACTTACCGGAGTGCTGACTGGACAAAAGCTATACGGACAGAGTTCATCCGCAATATGGTGTTTGAATGGAGCACGCAAGGCTGCAGGTAGGTCGAGATCCATGGCTCCGGATTGCTTGCTCTCGATACTAGGACGATCCTCCAGCGGCACAGCTAGCATATTCAATTGAGCGTCTAGTTGGTCCATGTCCATGACTGAGAGCTTGTCATGAAAACGAGCCTTCGAACGAGTCTGCATTTGGCGTGCACTGTTTCCCTGTTTCAGGATAGCGCCTGGTGCATGGTTGCTGTTTCTGCCAGGATTTGGCCGGGATTTACGCTGAGAAGTGAACAGGCGAGTGCCAGACCCGCGTGGAGGTGGTGAAATACCATTTCGCTGGAAAGTTTCTCGGCGCGACGACCCAGAAGGTCTATAACGATCAGCCATGTTTTGGAAGATTACAAGATACCGATCAATGGATCGTGAGCAGAGAAGGCTATTCTCTTTTGCTGATGGCTGAGAGCTGGTTCTTGAGTTTGAAACCGAACCTGCGGACACAATGCAACAGGAGAGAAGCATATGATCTCTTCATACTTATGCCTTCCTTATATCCTCCTCCTTTGATCTATAAAGGCTTTGTTCGAGAACCGTCTTTGTTTCGCAGATCTTAAATTCAAAGGTAGATTGATGGGTCATCGAGTCTTTGTCCGAGTCGTTCTCGAACGCTACAACAAAGGCCAGGGAACATGGTGGCGTTCAGTGTCGCTGCGAGCCTATCTCTATAGCCATGGATCAACTACAAGCTCAAGGGGCAAGCTTAAATCGCACGTGGCCCGCTTCAATCCAGCTATCATGGCATGTCCAAATGGCCGTCTCTTGAATACGCTTTGTACGAGATAATCCATCTTCATTGCTGGGATAGGTAGTCCATCGACGAGACTCACGATGCCCAAGCCGAAACCCCTGAGTACTCTATCAAGTTACTATTGACCGATAGACTGACGAAATTGTTCTCTCCACGAGGACATCACGTGCACGGCGAAAAGAGTACCTCTTGCGTTTCTCCTGCATATGTGTCATTTCCGCTGAGTCTTTGTCTACAATATCTTAACGCTCTCTACTGTCAGGTTCGATTCAAACACAGGTTGAATACTCAATCAGACTTCAAGAAGCCTTATCATGCACACAAATGTACTAGTCTCTTAGCCTCAAATGGGCCCCGCTTTCCGCAGCCAGCGTTATCGCTGATGACGCACCATTCTCTTAGAGGAAAGACTTATGGTTTATCAAGTCCGCTCCATGTACCAGAACAAGAGATTAGGTCAATACAATGCGATACCATCCAATTCTCTGGTTTTCGGTCCTTCTACCGGTGGCCGTCCTCGCCCAGAACATAACCTCCACCTACGATGTCCGCGAAGCCACCATCGAAAGCGTACACAATGCTCTCTTCAGCGGACTCACCTCCTGCCGCGGAATTATAGAAGCCTTCATCGCGCGCATCGAAGCCTACAACCCCTTCATCAACGCGATCATCACTCTCAACCCCAATGCCTTAGCCGTCGCTGATGCACTAGATCTTGCACTCGCCGCTGGCAATGCCACAGGAGCATTGTTCTGCATACCTATGCTTCTGAAAGACAACTATGACACAGCCGACATGAAGACAACTGGAGGCTGCCTTGCTTTAGCCGACTCACAGCCAACGGTTGATGCACCGGTCGTCACTGCTTTGAAACGCGCTGGCGCTATTGTTCTAGGGAAGACGAACTTACATGAGTTGGCCTTGGAGGGGCTGTCTGTTTCTTCTCTAGGAGGCCAAACCCTCAATCCATACGACTTGACTCGAACACCAGGCGGCAGCTCTGGCGGCACAGGCGCCGCCATTGCAGCTTCCTTCGCGGTGTTTGGGACAGGTACTGATACCGTGAACTCCCTGCGTAGTCCTGCAAGTGCCAATAGCCTGTTCAGCATACGGCCGACTCGAGGCTTCATTTCGAGATCGGGGATCATACCCATATCCTACACGCAGGATGCCATTGGGCCTATTGCCAGGAACGTCAACGATCTTGCCATCGCGCTCAATGTAATGACCAGCGTAGGCTACGATACCGACGACAACACCACGGCCTTAATCCCTCCAAGCTCCATCGGCGTCGACTACGCACAAGCCGTCGCAGGCGTCAATTCCCTCCGCGGTATCCGCCTCGGCCTCCTCGAAGGCTTCTTCAACCGCACCCCCAGCCCCGAAACCACCCCCGTAAACGCCGCCATGGACGCCATGACCCTCGCCCTAACCATCGCCGGCGCGACCATCATCCCCATCCCCTCCCCCCTCTTCAACTCCACCGTCCTCCTCGGCGCGTACGACACCCAACGCTTCGAATACCGGCAAGCCATGGACAGCTACCTCTCCGCCCCCACCCTCTCGGGCACCCACCCCCGCACCCTCAGCGCCCTCTACGCCTCCGGCAACTTCCTCGTCATCCCCTCGCAATACCCCTACGTCACCACAGCCCTCGCCTCCTCCCCCTCCAACAGCACCTACGCCCCCCGCAAACTCGCCATCGCGGACCTCTCCCTCGCACTGCAAGCCACATTCACCCGCCACGCGCTCGACGCACTCATCTATCCCGAGCAGGCGAACCTCGTGGTCAAAGTCGGTGCGCCGTCGCAGTCCGGGCGGAACGGGATTCTGGCGGCGCTGACGGGCTCGCCGGTCGTGACGGTGCCGGCGGGGTTTGGGCCTGCGAGTAGGGAGGCGGTGAGGGGGGTGCCGATTGGGATGGAGATTCTGGGGAGGGCGTGGAGTGAGGCGAAGTTGTTGGGGATCGCAAGGGGAGTGGAGGGGGTGAGGCGGGTGAGGAGGATGCCGGCGCTGACTGAGAAGTTTGTGGAAAAGAGGGGTGGGGAGGGGGTGCCTGTTGTGGTACCGGATACGAGGGATATTCCGAAAGCGTATCCGATCGGCGTGCTGTGAGATCTAGAGATTGGATTTACTGGGTTGAGGATGCTGGCTCGTTGGATGGGTTAGAGGATTGTGGACAAGGTACAATCTATTATCCTGAAGAGCGGCAAGCTCCGCGATTGTCGATTTGGTGGTAGACGGCTTATAATCAAGGCGCCCCTTGAACCTGCAAAGAACACCACACCCATCCCCTAACGGTCCTGGCGATACACGGCACGTGACACTGTTGTTCTGGATAGCGGCGCTGTTAGAAGTAATCTGAATCCTATCTCCGTCTCATCAAATCGCAATCTCTTTCAATCAATAATCAATCACCCAGTCTAAACAACCCAAAACCCCATCTCCAGCACCAACAACGATACATCTCCCCCAGTCTTCAAAAACCTGCTCGTCTCACACACCATCAAAAAATCCTCTTAACATTTCCAGCGTCTATCGCCTACAACCATCCTCCCCATTCTCGCCGCCCGAATTTATTCTATAGCTCTGTTACCGTTAGTCGCCTTGTTGAAGGGAGGGACGTGCCGTTGAGGTGCTATTATGAGAAAGGGTCGCTGTATTGACGGTTAGTGGTGATCGAGATCTGCGCACGATCTCATGGTGGTGAGAAAAGGGTTTCCGGATTTCATCTTCATCAAGGGATTGAGAAGCTGCGATTGTATCGCGATTCACTGGGACAGCGGGTGTTGTTTGCTTGTATGTTCTATGGTGAGATGGCGTGGGCGGGGTGAGGTGGATGATGGTTGTAGGCGAATGGGGTAGTTCACCGCGAGGATGTTGGTCCTGGCGGATGTATCGTTGGGGAAATCAAGTTGGGGGTTCAAAGCGATGTCGTAGGTGATGCTAGGTCGATTCCATGAGCTGTGATGCTTGCGAAGGACCTAGATTCAGGGCTTTGAGCTTGTTGACACTTTCGGGTTGTCGAAATCGTCCGTATTGATACCCTAAAATCTATATTATATTGAAACATCTCTCTTCCTGGTCGTTTTCGTTGGCTGTCGTGTGCCGCCAAGATTGTACTCTTACGTAATCGAGCTTCGAAATTGATTTTATTTTGCAGTTGCATCTATCTATGCACTTACAATATTGATAATTTGAAACTTAGCTAGATAATAGAACTTAATAAGCGCATTTTATAGAGCTTGCAATTACTTAATTCTATACAATATTACAAAAGTTATTGCAAATTCAAAATTTGCATCTTATATTGCGTTCGATAGTTGTATTATTTGTAGACAATATTTGTCGTAAAAATTCTATCTAATTGTATAATTTTTTGCGATTGCTTTGTTTATTGTCTTAGTAATTATTGTTTATCTACTATATTAATCGACTATTTGTATTGTCTATTTATTGCGTTAATCAAGTTAGTAACTATTGTCTATCTAATATATTTGTTGACAAAAATATAGATAAGAAGATATATCGAAATAACGCGTCTATTATCTAAATTGCATATCTTTTCTCTTCTATCTTTAACTATCTTGTTACGATCCTAGCTCGTTACAGCTGATATATACTCTACAGAGTAGTCTGTAGCATATAGCACGGCTATCTGTATGCTCGACAGCTTGATAGACAAGTATTGCTCGACATACTAGTAAACAAACTCGATATACTCGACAGTAAGCAGAGCGAGCTCGATATACTCGACAGTAAACAGAACAAGCAAATTTGATATATTTGACAACAAATATAATAAATAAAAAGAATCTTTTTTAGTATATAGATTTTCTAGACACAACTTTTTTATAGATTGTGTTTAACTCAAAATAAATTCTTATTTATTGTTATTGCTATATCTAGCAGCAACTTTTGTTATCAAATAATTGCTTGTATTGTCTGAAAATATCTACAGATCTCTTTAATAGTACAACTCTTTCTAATATTTCTAAGATTTCTCTTAGAAAGTAGCAGCGTAATATTTTGAACACTCTAAAAATATCTGTATCAGATTAACGCGTCTCTATTTCGAGCACTAGTTTATCAGTACTATATTAACTATAGATTATAAAAAACAACAAGATTAGAATCAACAAATTCGATATCTACTATAGAGACTGTATCGATCTGAAAAACTGACTTATATAGATAGATATCTATTTTATCTTTTATTCTGTTTCAGCAAATCAGAAAACAATTTTCGCATTAATATTTTTTAAAGAAAAAGTTCAGTACTGACTCAAGTTAAATTTACAAAAATATCTGAAAAATTATAACAAAAATTTTTGTACAATATTTACAAATTTCGACAATTTCAAAAAAGAGTTTCGAAAAATCTTTGAAACATTCAACAAAAAACAAATTGTAAAAAAAGTAATTCAGTATCTAATTCAACAAATTTCTGCAGCAAACTATATAGTTAAATTTCAGAAATATATCAATCTAATCGAATAAAATAATGCTGCATTTATAATAATGTTTCGACAAGATTTCAAAAACAATTTAAAGAACAAAATTATATATAATAGAAAAACTCTTAGCAATATATTTGATTTTATCGAAATAGCTATCGATCTCGACAACAAACTGTATAAAAAAACTATAGAAAAAAAATACAATTAATCTCGAGAAAAAACAGAAATCTTTTTTAAATCGACAATTAAATATTAGTAGAAAGAATTTTGTTCTAGTTAGAAATACAGTAATTCCGACTATTGTAAATCTGTATCTATAGAACTAAATTTTACTCAGCAATATAAAAAAAAAATTCTAGAAAAAAGCAAAATAACAAATTTCAGAAAATATACTATTTATATAGCAAACCGAATTACTTTGCAAAAGATTGTTAATTACAAAACTTGATAAACTGCCGACAAATCAATACTATATTAAGAGAGATATTCGATAGTTAGAACAATATCAGAAAGCAAATCGATACAAAAACAAATATTTCTGAAACTAAATTGAACAACAACTATTATCTGATAGAAAATCCAAATCAGTTATAGAAAGTTCTAAATAGAATATTATCAGACAAGATATTTGTATCTATATAGAAAATTAATCGAATACTTAATAAGACTATAAAAGCAGAACAATTAAAAACGCTATACTTTTATTTAGTAACAGACTCAGACAACAAATATAACTGAAAAAACTTTTACAAATATCTAGACAATATTACAAATTATTTTGATATTTTAGTTAATTTATCAAGAGAAAAGAAAATAAATTAAATTGTAGATAAATATAAGAAAGCGCTAGAAAGCGACGCTACTATCGAAAAAGAAATTTTCGATAAAATCAAACAATAACTGAGCAGTATAAATCTATCTCAAGAGAAAATAGAGAAAGCAAAGAAACATACAATATTCAGTTAAACAGAATACTATAACAATTTATACTAAATTTATTTAGAAGACAAAAAAGAATCTAAATAGTTTTCTAAAAAACTATTTATTTTAAAACAACAGCAGAAAGAAATTCAGCGCAAACAGATATTTAAAGCAGAAATTGCAGTACAAAAACAGAGAAAAATTCAAATTTCTTGATAAAAAATATATCAGAGAAATACAATATATTAGTTTAACAGCAGCAACTAAATTTAACAGTATATGCACAATATTTTATTATATCAGTTAAGATTAATAGTTATCGACTTACTGCAATAGTCGATTCTAATACAACAGATAATTTTATAGTTAGAGTTTTTGTTAAAAAAAAAATACTCTATTCAGAGAAAGTCTAACATATACAATCTAGTAATTGTAGATAGAAACTTATTATTCGACAAAAATAGAAAAATAGATAAAAAAACGAAATTACTATCAGTAGCTATTCAGCAATATTACAAAAAACTAATTTTTAATATAGTAAAAATAGCTATTTACAATATTGTTCTAGAAATATCTTAGTTAAAACAGTACAATTCAGAAGTCGACTAGAATATACAAGTATTCAGATTTGTACAATATAATTATATAATTTATATTTAATCTATATATCGACAGCGTTCGATAGTAGATAAAAGATTGAGTTAAAAAATAATTGCAAATAGCAAATTTGTATTTTTGCAAAAAAACAATCTAACAGAGTCCGACTCGACAGATACTGATAGAAATTAATTAAATTACAAAATCAGAATAAATAAAGAAAAATACAAATTTTCTGAAAGTCTTGAACTATCTAATACAGCAAAAAAATCGCTAAAATATATATTACAAATATACAACAGTTAAAAGTATCTATTTTAAGAAAAAAAAAAAACAAAAACTCTCTCTAAATATCAATTGTAAAATTACAAAATTAGACTTGAATTAGACAAATAATTTATATTTGAATTTATATATATTTTATTCGAGAAAAAACTCGAAATACTTCGCGAATATCTAATAGAAAAAAAAAAAAAAAAATTATTAAAATTTTTTAATTACAGACAGAATATTCGATTCTTTTTGTATTAAAGAAAAATAGAATTTTTTATTTATATATTGATTATCGAAAGCTAAACAATATTACAATTAAGAATCGATATCTACTATTTAATATCAGCAAGCTTCAGAATCGACTATTTGAAACAAAATATTTTATTAAACTGAATTTACAAGAAATATACAATCAAATTAGAATAAAAACAGAAAAAGAGTAAAAAACAGTTTTTTGTATACAATATAAATTATACAAATATACAATAATATTATTCGAACTTACAAACGTTCCGACAATATATCAGAAAATAATTAATAATATATTATAACAATATCTGAATCGATTTGTTATAGTATATTTGAACAATATTATAATTTACTCGAAAATTTTGAAAAAATATATTAGTTATATTTTCAAAGTATTGGAATATCTAAATATAAGAAACTTATATTTCAAACTAGAGAAATGCAAATTTTATCGAGAGAAAATTAATTTTCTCAAATTTGTTATTAAACAATACAAAATATATATAGATTCCGAAAAGCTACAAATAGTTAAAAAATAAAAATTATTAACAAATGTTAAAAAAATACAATTCTTTCTAAATTTTATAAACTACAACAGAAAGTTTATTAAAAACTATTTAGCAAACACAATATTACTGACAAATCTTACAAAGAAAAATAGACTATAGTTATAAGAATTTGTAGAAAAAAAATTATTTCAGAATTTTAAACTAGAATATTTGAAGAAATCAATACTAAAAATATATAATCTGCAATTGTTAAGTAGAATTGAAATCAACATATCAGATTTAGTTATTGATATATATTTTAGTTAAAAATATAAAAATATATAATATTTAGTAGTATATTTCTCGAGAAAACTCTTGCCGATCGAACAGAACTATAATATCTACAATAAAAAACTATTTGCTATAGTAGTTTTCTTGAAATTATAGAGAGTATATACAGAAAAATTGTCAGAATTTACAATTTTTACAGACTACAAAAATTTTGTGCATTTTACTATTATAAAGCAGCTAAATAGAAAACAGATACAATAGTTAGAAAAACTTAAACAGTACAAGTTTAAAATACAGTATATTTTAGACAAAAATAATAACAGAGCAGATATATTTAGCAGAAAAAGTAATTATATAGAAACAAAAAAATTGTTCAACTACAATATACTAAAAATTAATAAAAACAGATTACTATCGACAAATAAATACAAACTAAATACTATACTACAGATACTTCGAGATAATATTGAAGAGTTTTTAATAGAGAAAGAAAAACTTCAAATATTTATTAACAAAATCGACAAATATATAAAAAAATATTATAACAGATTACTGCAAAAGTATTCGAAAATAACAAAAATTTTTCAGTTTTTATATTAGTATTGTTAGTTCTTACAGATAAAACAAGCTGTCGAAATATATATTAAGCAATATTTTAGCTGTCAGCAGAACAAATATAATATATATATAAGTTATAGCAAAATTCAATATCAGAAATTATCTGAATCGCTATAGAATAAAATTACAATAGATTTTATTATTAAGTTGTTCAGATCGACAAATTCAGCAACTGAAAACAGATATAATTCGATACTAATAATAGTTGATAAACTTATTAAATACTTATATATTATTGTATACAAAGAGAAGTTTACTGCAGAACAACTGAAATATATTGTATTAAATCGATTTATATAGTATTATAATATATTCAAGAAACTAATCAGTAATAGAGACAAACTTTTTATATCTAACTATTAAAAAACTTTTCTTTTAATATTAAATACAAAACTTCGAATATCTACTGTTTACTATTCGATTACAAATAGTTAGACAGAGAAAACAAATTAAAGTTTTAAATAGTATCTAAAATACTATATTAACAATATTTATAGTAATTGAATATTATTTCTATCTATAGTATAACTGATATTCAATACAAAAATTTCGGATATTACTAAAATAACTTTATTTTTTGCCAACTATAATAGAAAATCAAATCTTTTCGAAGAAGAGTACACACATCTGTTAGTACAGTTAGCTATAGAAAAAGTAGCAATACTAAAAAAAAAATATAACAATATCTCAGAGATGCAGAAAAAATCGATCAAATATTAAAATAAAAAACAAAAACAGTATCTCAGCTAAAAGAGAGAGATAAAATATATTTTTTTATAAAAAATCTCAGAACAAAAAAGTTAAACAAGAAATTAAATTATATTAAAGTCGGATCGTTTCTTGTCAAAAAAACTAAAAAATCAGTTAACTACAAACTCGATTTATTTAAAAATATCAAAGTATTTTCAGTATTCTATATATTATTGTTAAAATCAGCCGATTCAAGTATATCTATACAGAAAACATTTTATTATAAATTACAGAAAAAAAATCGATTTAAGATTGAGAAAATTCTAGAACAACAAAATTAGCAGTATTTTGTAAAATAAAAAAAATATTTTATAACAAAAAATATATAAAAATCAACTAGTAATCTCGACAACTGCAATATTTTTATTTAGAGATTCTATTAATGTTTGAGAAATTGTTCAGTATAACAAAAGAAAATCAAATAGTAGAAAATATTTTAATCAAAATATTTGCAGCAGAACAATACAACAATTCTAAAATATTTGATTTTTTTATATCAGATAGTAGATACTGTGTTTTTTGTTTTGTTTTTATATTAATTTCTTTCAGCATTTTCTTATTACAAAACAATTGCGTAATTACAATTGTTAATACAATTTTATTCTCTACTATTTTAGAGAATAGATCTTTTCTGATACAATTCAAAAAAATCTACAATATATTTATATACAGTTTGTTCGCGCAAATATATTCCGAATATTTCAGACAGAATAACAAATCTTTTATAACAATACAAAATTTACTAGTATAGCAGCAATATTTACAAACAAAATTAACAAATATTTTGTAACAATCTATTTCGAAGACAAGACAAATACAATTTTGATAAAAAAATATAATATATAAATATTTGTTTTTCGAAACAAAAAGATTTAAAAAAAAGAAATAGTATTACAATTCTAGCTTGTTACAGCTAATATATATTCTACAGAATAATCTGTAGTATATAGTACAACTATCTGTATGCTCGACAACTTGACAGACAAGTATTGCTCGATATATTAATAAATAAACTCGATATACTCGACAGTAAATAGAGCAAACTCGATATATTTGACAGTAAATAGAACAAACAAGCTCGATATACTCGATAGCAAATATAGCAAACAAAAAAAATCTTTTTTAGTATATAGATTTTCTAGATACAACTCTCTTATAGATTGTGTTCAACTTAAAATAAATTTTTATTTATTGTTATTGCTATATCTAGCAGCAACTTTTGTTATCAAGTAATTGCTTGCATTGTCTGAAGATGTCTACAGATTTCTTCAATAGTACAACTCTCTCTAATATCTCTAAGATCTCTCTTAGAAAGTAGCAGCGTAACATATCTTTACAAATTATTTGTATTGTCTATCTATTGTCTTAATTAGATTATTAATTATTATATATCTATTGCATCTATTAACAAGAATAGAAACAAAAAGATATATCGAAATAATGCGTCTATTATCTAAATTGTATATTTTTTCTTCTCTATTTTTGACTATCTTTGCAAATTATTTGCACTACTTATCTATTGTCTCTATCAAATTAATAATTATTGTATATCTATTGCATCTACTAACAAAAATAGAGACAAAAAAGATATATCGAAACAACGCATCTATTATCTAAATTGTATATTTTTTCTTTCTTATTTTCGATTGTCTTTGCAAATCAATTTATTGTCTCTATTGAATTAGTAATTATCGTATATATATTGTATCTTCTAACAAAAATAGAGACAAAAAATATATGTTAAAACAACGTGTCTATTATTTAAATCGCATATATTTTCTCTTTTATTATCGATTGTTTATTTAAATTATTTGTATCGTCTATCTATTGCCTTAATTAAGTTAGTAATTATTGCATATCTATTGTATCTATCGACAAGAATAGAGACGAAAATATATATTAAATTAACATTTCTATAGATAGAAATACATATCTTTTCTTTTTTATTTTCGATTGTCTATATAATATAAATTACGTGCATTCTATAGTCTATATCTAAAGTAGACTAGCGCAATAATTTTAGCTTGGATCGAGCTAACAACTCTTCTAGTCTATATTATATTAAAATATCTCTCTTCTCGATTGTTTTTGTTGGCTATTGTATATTGTTAAAATTGTACTCTTATATAATTGAGTTTCGAAATTAATTTTATTTTGCAATTGTATCTATCTATATATTTACAATATTAATAATTTGAAACTTAGCTAGATAATAGAGTTTAATAAGCGTATTTTATAGAGTTTGCAATTACTTAATTCTATACAATATTGTAGAAATTATTGCAAATTTAAAATTTGTATCTTATATTGCGTTTAATAGTTGTATTGTTTGTAGACAATATTTGTTGTAAAAATTTTATTTAATTGTATAGTTTTTCGCGATTGCTTTGTTTATTGTTTTAGTAATTATTGTTTATTTACTATATTAATCGACTATTTGTATTATCTATCTATTGTGTTAATTAAGTTAATAACTATTATCTATCTAATATATCTACTAACAAAAATATAGATAAGAAGATACGTCGAAATAGCGCATCTATTATCTAAATTGCATATCTTTTCTCTTCTATTTTTAATTATCTTTACAAATTATTTGTATTATTGATTTACTATCTTAATTAAAATATTAATTATTGTATATCTATTGCATCTACTAACAAGAATAGAGACAAAAAAATATATCGAAATAGCGTATCTATTATCTAAATCGCATATCTTTTTTTCTCTATTTTCGACTATCTTTGCAAACTATTTGCATCACTTATCTACTATCTTTATTAAATTAGTAATTATTGTATATATATTGTATTTGCTAATAAGAATAGAGACAAAAAAGATATGTCGAAACAATGTATCTACTATCTAAATTGCATGTTTTTTCTTCTTTATTTTCGATTGTCTTTGCAAATCAATCTATTGTCTCTATTAGATTAGTAATTATCGTATATATATTGCATTTGCTAACAAGAATAGAGGCAAAAAATATACGTCGAAATAGCACGTCTACTATCTAAATTGTATGCATTTTCTCTTCTATTCCCGACTATCTATCTAAATTATTTGTATTGTCTATCTACTGCGTCAATTAAGTCAATAATTATTGCATATCTATTGTATCTATCGACGAGAATAGAGATAAGAACGCATATCAAATTGACATTTCTACAGGCAGAAATGCATGCATTTTCTTTTCTATTCCCGACTATCTATATAATGTAAATTACGTGCAATCTATAAACTATACTCAAAGCAGACTAGCGCAATATTTTAGCTCGGACCGAGCTGGCGACCCTCCTAGTATTTTGATATCACTGGATCGCGGACTCGGCTAGTATGGCACACCATAGACCAAAAAGTGCATTAATTCCAATTGACATTTTCCTCTTTAGACTGATCGCGTCGGGTCGGGTTATCGAGTTCGGGTCAAGTACTCGATCTGAATTGGGTCGAGTCGATTCCAAAAGTTGGAATCGAAAAGTTGATTCGATTTCTAGGATCGAAATCGATTATTCGATTCGATTTCTAAGATTGAAATCGAAACCCGATCCAAAAAATCGACCCAAATCGTTAAGACTTTTAATTAAATAATTAAATAATTGAATAATTAATAAATAGTATCTATAACGTTAATATTATTTATTTATTATTTAGTTAATAAATAGATCTATAGATGCAAATTATGCATTAATATTATTTTTTAATATTTAAAAATTTAAATAGCATCTATAGATCTATAGATGCAAATTATGCATTAATATTGATTTTTTACTATTTAAAAATTTAAATAGCATTTATAACACTTATAGATATAGATAATGCATTATAGTAATGCATTATTATTTTCTACAATTAATTAATAATTATTTTAAATTTATAGAATTTGTCTAAAAAACTAAAAATTAAAGTTTGTTTCTAAAAATAGTAATTCTTGGCATAATAACGCAATTTTTTGGTTTCTTGACGATTCGATTCGATTTCTAATATTGGAATCAAAAATCGACTCGAGTTGTATCAATTTGTGTTTAAAATATTAGAAACCAACTTGGGTTTCGAGTCGATTCCTAGAATTGAAATCGTCGAGTTGGGTCGATTCCAAAAGTTGGAACCGAAACCCGACCTGACGATCAATCTATTCCTCTTATAACAAAGCTATCTCTACCATTTTCTTAGACTTCCCCTGGACGATAATTTAGATAGTTAAGAGAGCGACAAGAACGTGCATTTCTTGGTGAGATAATTATTTTTTTGCTAAGTGTGTTTGTTTTGCTATTATTTTTGTCTAAAATATATTATATTTTAAATTTGTATTATTTAAATCTTTCTAATTATTATATTTGTTTTCTATTAAGCTATTTAATAATAGTAAAGTATATAAGATTTTTGTAATTTATAAAAATTGTAAGTTTTAACAATTCTTCGATATATATTTTTTAAAATTTTAAAAAAACTACTATAGCAAATAGTTTCTTATTGTAAATATTATAATTTTGTTCAATTAACAAAAGTTTTTTCGAAAAATATATTATTAAATACTATATATTTTTATATCTTTAACTAAAGTATATATTAATAACTAGATTTAATATATTGATTTTAATTTTATTTAACAATTGCAAATTGTATATTTTTAGTATTAATTTTTTCAAATATTTTAACTTAAGACTCTAAAATTTTTTTTTTTTTGCAAATTCTTATATTTATAATATATTTTTTTCTGTAAAATTTGTTAGTAATATTGCGTTTATTAAGTAGTTTTTAATAATTTTTTTGTTGTAGTTTATAAAATCTAAAAAAAATTATACTTTTTTAATATTTGTTAATAGTTTTTATTTTTTAATTGTTTGTAATTTTTAGAAATTTATGCGTACTTTATATTGTTTAACAACAAATTCGAGAAAATTAATTTTCTTTTAATAAAATTCGTATTTCTTTAATTTAAAATATAAGTTTTTTATATTTAGATATTTTAATATTTTGAAAATATAACTAATATATTTTTTTAAATTTTTTAAATAAATTATAATACTATTCAAATATATTATAACAAATTAATTTAAATATTGTTGTAATATATTATTAATTATTTTTTAATACATTATTGAAGCGTTTGTAAATTCAAATAATATTATTGTATATTTGTATAATCTATATTGTATACGAAAAACTATCTTTTACTTTTTCTTTGTTTTTATTTTAATTTAATTATATACTTCTTATAAATCTAGTTTAGTAAAGTACTTTGCTTTAAATAGTCGATTTTGAAGTTCGCTAATATTAAATAATAGATATCGATTCTTAATTATAATATTATTTAGTTTCTAATAATCGATATATAAATAAAGAATTCTATTTTTCTTTAATACAAAGAGAATCGAATATTTTGTCTATAATTAAGATTTTTTAATAAATTTATTTTTTATTTTTTGTTAAATATTTGCGAAGTACTTCGAGTTTTTTTTTAAATAAAATATTTTTATTTTTTTTAAAAATAGATACTTTTAATTGTTGTATATTTGTAATACGTACTTTAGCAATTTTTTTGCTATATTAAATAGTTTAAAAAATTTAAAAAATTTGTAATTTTTTTTACTTATTTTGATTTTGTAATTTAATTAATTTTTATCAATATTTGTTAAGTCGAACTTTGTTAGATTGTTTTTTTTGCAAAAATACAAATTTGCTATTTGCGATCGGTTTTCGACTCAATTTTTTATCTATTATTAAATGTTGTTAATATATAGATTAAATATAAATTATATAGTTATATTGCGCAAATCTAAGTACTTGTATTTTTTAATTAATTTCTAAATTGTATTGCTTTAATCAAAATATTTCTAAAACAATATTATAAATAGCTATTTTTACTATATTAAAGATTAGTTTCTTGTAATATTGCTAAATAGCTATTAATAGTAGTTTTGTTTCTTTATTTATTTTTCTATTTTTGTTAAATAATAATTTTTTATTTATAACTACTAGATTGTATGCGTTAAACATCTTTTAATAAGAATATTTTTCTCTTTTAATAAGAGCTTTAGTTATAAAATTATTTATTGTATCAAAATTAACTATTGCAATAAATTGTTATTTATTAACTTTAATTAATATAGTAAAATATTATATATATACTATTAAGTTTAATTGTTGTTGTTAAACTAATATATTGCATTTCTTTGATATATTTTTTATCAAAAAATTTAAACTTTCCTCTATTTTAATATTAAGACTTTTGCTTTAAATATTTATTAATACTAAGCTTTCTTTCTATACTAAATTAATAATTTTGATTTTCTAAAAAATTAGTTAATTTTTTCTTTGTTTTCTAGATAAGTTTAGTATAAGTTGTTATAGTATTTTGTTCAATTAAGTATTGCATATTTTTTTGCTTTTTTTATTTTCTTTCGAAATAGATTTATATTATTTAGTTGTTATTCGATTTTATTAAGAATTTCTTTTTCTATAGTAACGTCGCTTTTTAGCGCTTTTTTGCATTTTTTTACAATTTGATTTATTTCTCTTTTTTTGAATAAACTAGTTAAAGTATTAAAGTATTTTATAATATTGTCTAGATATTTGTAAAAGTCTTTTTAATTATATTTGTTGTTTAATTTTATTGCTAAATAAAAGTATTATATTCTTAATTGTTTTGCTTTTATAATTTTATTAAGTATTTGATTAACTTTTTGCATAAATACAAATATTTTGTTTAATAATATTTTATCTAGAACTTTTTATAACTAATTTAAATTTTTTATTAGATAGAAGTTGTTGTTTAATCTAGTTCTAAAAATATTTGTCTTTATATTAATTTGCTTTCTAATATTGTTTTAACTATTAAATATCTCTTTTAATATAATATTAATTTGTTAACAATTTATTAAATTTTGTAATTAATAATCTCTTGTAAAGTAATTCGATTTGCTATATAAATAATATGTTTTTTGAAATTTGTTATTTTGCTTTTCTCTAGAGTTTTTCTTTTTATATTATTAAGTAAAATTCAATTCTATAGATACAAATTTATAATAATTAAGATTATTGTTACAATTCTAGACTAGATAGACTTTGCTCTTCGATTACTCTTCGAGTCTTTGCTCTTTAGTCTCGAGCATACTACAAATAACGTCTAGCGTCTTGATATCTATAGTACTTATATCTATTTTCTATATATAGTTAGTTCTATATAGCTAGTATTTTTGTTAATTAACTATATACTAGCTATTAAAGCGCTAATTCTAACATAATACTAGCTATTTCTTCAAATACAACTTTGCGAATTGTATACTAAAAATATTTATATTTGCTATTTGTTTTTTGTTTTGCAAAACAAGTTCTAGATATAAAATTACTAAAATAGACACTTTGCAAAGCATAATTAAGTTGCAACACTAATTTTTTTTTAATTAATATATAACTTAACGATATTTAATTTCGTTAATTCTCTAGTTAGTTTGCTAAAGTAAATAGACAACAAATTGTTCTAACTACAATTTAGTAAATTTGCTAAAATAGAATTAGTAAATTTGTTAGAATAAAGAGACAACAAATTGTTTTAACTTTAACTTAATAAATTTGCTAAAATAATATTAGTAAATTTGCTAAAATAAAGTCAATAAATTTGTTAAAATAAAATTAATAAATCTACTAGAATAAAATTAGCAAATTTGCTAGAACAACAATTATAATACAATTTTGTTATTGTTTTTAAGCAACACTTTTATCTTTATATATTAGAAAATTTGCTATATAATAATACAATACTTTAAGCAATATATATTTTTAATATCAAAAATTTTGTTTCGCAAATAGTATAAGTTCTTTAATATCTATATAATATTAAATATATTTAAGTTTAAATTTCTATTTTTGTTTACAAATATTTGTATTATTTGTATCTTATCTATATTTGCAATATAATTAATAAGAAAATAGTTTCGAAAAGCAAAATTAAGTTTAGCTCTAGCAAAAATTGCAAGTTATTTAAG
>JAABUL010004292.1_pt1 | contig 19331 bp, 39 predicted proteins | sample 5559151 | NCBI WGS metagenome assembly JAABUL01 (sample SAMN10711876, study PRJNA513368) | rock metagenome | isolation source: Antarctica rocks | place: Antarctica: Victoria Land, Pudding Butte sud | reverse complement strand
CGATGTGAGCTGTTCTGGATATGAGCGATGGCCAATAATGGCGTCAAGGCCAGGCAAAACACACAGACAAACAACCAGGTGTTCATAGAGAGCGCAGATGCACGCGCGATGCCCTGCCACAGCCGTGCCAACCGCAGCTAACCGCAGATTTAGCCTGCGGTTGGCAGTCAGTAACCGCGGTTGCTGCGGTCAGCCAACCGCCGTCCCGGTTGAGTGCCAACCCTACCAAGGGCAGAGGGCCACGTGCATCTTATCACAGGCTTGTCAACGTGAAAATTAGTATAGTCATGTCAACCCTGAGAAGGCAACTGGGTCACGCCGCCAACATCATTACATACCCACCAACCCTGTGATCAGAGTGGGCATTGGGACTGCCGAGCCGAGATAAAACACGCCAGCGTCAGCTGCTAATATACATTGCTCAAAAGGTGACAATCAGGCATAGATCAACAGTTTGGTTGGATAGCATTGTTGCCGCAGCAGGCCTGGTTGCCACCGATACGCAGCCCGGTCATCATCGACACCCGGGCCGCGGACAGCGGGCCCTGCCTCTGGAGGCAACAGGCCCTTTCTCAGCGCGTTTGTTTCCAGTGGGCCCTTCAGGCCACACACGGTCTAGGCCGGGAAGGTCCCGTGATGCAGCTGGGCCAGCTCAGGGGGCCGCACCTGGGCCATGCATCATGCGGAGCGCCCACCGCAAAGTCCTGACAGCCCGCTCGGAAAGCGGGGCCGGCGCGGCGCCCCTGCAGAGGCGCATGCCAGTGCGCGGCTGCCTGCAGCAGGGACTGGACAGGCCGCCGTACGTGTGCCGCACTGCACCCCATGGCCTCGCGGCGCATCCCGTCCTCAGGCTGCCGCCACTACCGAGCCGAGGCAGGGCGTCTCTCAAGGTGTAATGCGTCAGTGAGTGGCTGCCTGCAGCAGAAGCCTGTACGCGCCGGTGGCGAGGTCCTGGAAGGCGGCCAGCCATTCGTCGCGCGAGCGCCCGTTGCCGCCCGGCGGCAGCTCCAGGTGTATCTGCGGAACACAGAAAGCGCTTCAGTGAGATGTTGATTGTACGTATGATCGTACGTATTGTTCTGTATGTGGAGTGTGAAGAGGTTTTGGAGATGCTGCAGGTGCCGCTCGTGAGGCTGAAAGTCCAGGCCTCTGTTGAGACTGAAACAGCAACGCGCTGTTGAAGTGTCGTCCCGGCTTCATTCGATGCTCCTTTCTGCAGCCGCACGTCGGCCCGGCGCTTTTCAAAGGTTCACACCGTGAATGAAAACACAAGGCCGCAGCTGAAGGGCAACAGAAGGACCAGGAACATGGAGCAGGCGAGGTGTCAAGGATACCGGCATGCGGACAGGGGACAGGCAACGCACCGCGCTGTTGCCGGAGAAGACGAGGGAGAGGCAGCGGGCGTCGTCGACGTGGGAGGGTATGTCGCCCTCGCCGCCCTTGCTCTTGGTCAGCCCCGCCACCAGCGTCTTCAGGCCCACCCACCCTGTGTGGATTCGCAGCCACATACCTCCTTGGATTTGCAGCCACATACCTCCTTAGAAGATCAAGTTCTCCAGCGTTGACAAAGTCTGCTGAATGCAAGGGCTACACTTGCAGGCGGCTAACATTGCGTGTGCGCGCCAAACCGGCTTTCCAACATCCTAGACACGACCAACCAGCCCTGCGCCGTGACAACAGGCCACTCCCTGTGCACAGGCTGGACAACATGCCCAGCAGCAGCGATGCGGCAATGAGTGATGTGAGGCGCACCCTTGGAGTTCTGGGAGGGGAAAAGGCGCGCCCCCGACGCTACCTCCGTGATGTGCTTGACGGCAACTGACCGCTCCCGATTTTTGTCGGGCGGCGGCGCCCCCGGCGCCGAGCCCGGGCCCACGCGCTGCAATTGAGAAGCGCAACACACGTCTTTGCGTGAAGTGTGACAGCACAAGCACGCCGCCCTCGCTGGCGCTGCTGCCAAGAGCTCAGGGTATGCACACGAGTTGGAGCAGTTGGATTTTGCAAGCCGGCCAGCCAAGAACGTCGCCCAGCATGCGTACCTGCACAGCCCACTTGAGAGCAGAGGCGGAGGGGCTGAACCACACGTGGCGCGCGCTGCTGTCTGCCGCCTTGTGCATGGTGAACACTGCGCCTGCAGGCAGCACGCCTCATCGGTCAGCAGGCCTTTTCAAGGGCATGGGCGGAGGCACGAACGAGGAAGACGCCAAGCCGCCGAAAAAAAGGTGTCAGAACCGTGCGGACCATGGGCACTGCAAGCAGACCCCCGTTTCAACGACTGCCGAGGTGCACTCCGGCGAGGGTGCCGTGCCACAACTCCGTGTGGGCGAAAGGAGCAGGCACGTTTGTCATACCACTCACCCTCGACAATGGCGCGCAGCTGCTCGGACAGGCGGCGGCGGCACTCCGCGGCCAGCTCTGCGTCCAGCCGCGCTATCTGCGCATCCGCCTCCTCCGCCGCCTGCAGGTACGCAAGGTTGACGTTCTTTCCACGTCTACACTTGGCATTCACATGCACAAACTGGCATTCATATGCACAAATTGGCATTCATAAGCACAGTTGCAAATACATCATTTCTTGATTTGCCACTGCAACGATTCACTATGATGTTGCAATGTACCACAGCCACCCTACCGGACGCTTGGTGCTGCTTGGCCTACACTTCCGATCCGGCAGTGTTGTCTCTTTGTGCGCCACGCGCTGCCGACGCCGCGAGTCACCAGGATACACGCCTTGGGGGAAGTCACCTGGCTGCTGTGGAGCGCTCCTCCCGAAGCGCAGCCTCTAGGTTGGCAACCCAGTAATTCAATCGAAATCAATAAGCAGTTTCAGAAGTCTGTTGAATTTTGCTTGAGCCATCGAAAAGCATAAACCCACCTGTGCCGCCATGGAGCGCTCCTCCCGCAGCGCAGCCTCCAGCTTGGCGACCCGCACGAGAATGCCCAGCGCCGCCGCGCCACCGCCTTCTGCTACTTCCGCCGCCTGCGCCGCCGCCACCGCTGCGAGACAATAAGCAGCGCATGTGACATGTGGATGCTGCTGACGGTTTGACCTTGAAGTTAAAAATGATTCTGCGTCGCGCCGCCGCCCTCTACTAAAGCCGCCGCCTGCGCCGCTGCCGCCGCTGACTTGAGGCGAGTGCACTGGAACGTTCCTGGAAGCATGACTTCTTGGGTTGTGTCCCTGGCTATCTGCAAGCAGCGTCCGCGGGTGGCAACAGCGCAAGACTGGATGTGCGAACCATAGATGGCAGGCAGGGGGGCCGGGCTGCCAAAGCGCGCACCTGTGGCGTCAGCGCCAGAGTTGGCCCGTGAGACTGCCGCCGGGCTCTTGGCGGATGCGGCGGTCTCCAGATCTGAAGACGACGCCTGCCGCGGCTGCGGCGCCTCGGTCATGCCGTCCGCATCCGCCTGTGCAACATTGCCGGTCATTCTAGCCACCTTTTCCTGCCTTGGAGTTTGTCTACTGCTGGCTGATTGCGCCGCGCCAATTTCATAGGCCATGCTCACAACGGCGATGCCAACACATCTTGCTGCGAATGCATCTTGCCATGAAGCGTTGCATGCCGCCGCTGCAGCAGTCTCATGCATGCCATGCCTCACCCAGTTGCTCTCAACCATTGCTCCACACTCGTGCAAAAGCTGTCCCAGGTTTCCGGCAACTTGCCAGCAACAGTGCAACAGCGGTGCAGATGAGGGGGGCGCACATCCTGCAGCGAGCCGTTGCCGCCAGGCGCCAACGACCCCGCCGCGGCGGACAGCCGCGATTTGCGCTGCTGCGGCGGCGGCAGCGGCGGCTTGCGCTCGCCGCCAACACCCACGGTCGGTGCCTCGCCGCCGCCGCCCGCGGAAGCCTCACCATTGATGGTGATCTCGTCGTTGGTCGGCGGCCGCCGCTGCGCCGCTGCGGAGAAGGCGCTGACCTCTGCCGCCGCTGCTGTGCCGCTGTCCTGCAGGCCGCCTGCAGTTGGCAAATGAGACTCGAGGGTCATAGACTCGATGCAAGTCTAAAAGGGGAGAAGACAACTCGCTGTGCGGCACTGCCGAGCAAACGCACTGCTTGTCTAACGTTTTTGTGCATTGGCCCCTCATGTGTGCACACACAAGACAGCAGTTCAAGGCAAAGCAAGACATCCGCCGGCGTTGTAATGGTTCACCATGCAGGCTCTGTATCGCACAAACCTGCTGCGGCTGCCGGGAGATCCGAGGTGAAGCGGTGAATGGCTCCTGCATCAGCGCACGGGGAGCCGGGGACGTCCCATGTCTCCCGCCGCGGCCGCCGCTGCTCCCCGTCCCGCTCGCGTTCCCGCTCCCCCTTCCTGCCAGACGCATCCTCGTTTCAAGCGATGCGGAAATGAGGCGCGGTGCGTGAGAGACGCCTTTACTTGCACAATCCCGCAGCGGAGGCTCCAAGGGCACATAAACCACGTGCACTTTGGCAGGCAAGCGATCTGCAAATAGCATGCACTGGTACGGGTGGCGCCGGGTAGTCCGGGCATGGGAGGCATACAACAGTGAATGAGCAACGAGCATGAGGCGCACTTGGAGTTCCGGGACTGCGGCAGCGGCGCCGCGAGAGCGTCGGACAGGCGCTGCTCCGCTATGAGGCGGCGGGCGCTGTTGCTGTTGGTAGCAATGGGACAGGAGCTGAATACACGTTTTTATCATGAGAGAGCATGGGGCGCACCTGGAGTGGCGGGACTGCGGCGGCGGCGCCGTGAGGGTGTCAGAAAGGCGCTGCTCCGCCATGAGGCGGCGGGCGCGCTCGGAGGCCAGCAGTGCTCGCAGCTCCTCCCGTCCTCCTGTTCCCTCCGCACCCACGACGGCCACAGCGCCCACCGGCGCACCGCCCTCTTTAGATCCTGCATGGTCGCCAGATTTTATTTGAGATGATACCATGTTTCCATCACGGTGTCTAGAGGCACTGGCGCAGCTCCTCCCTCCATTCCGCCCTCCTTGTTGCCTGCACGGCACCAACAGCCGTGCGTGGCAACCCCGGAAGCACAGCGACACAGTTCGCCAGATTGGCCGTTCTTCCCTGCGTCTTTCAGGATGGCCCTGCCAGTGGCCATTTTGGACAAATTCGGCCTCACTCACAACTCCCGACAGCACTCGCAGGCGTGCACGCATCCAGGGAACTCGCCAGCAGGAGGGCAACCTGCGTGCCTGGGGGGTCGCGCGGCTTGCCGGCGCAGGCGGAGCGCGCCAGGATAGGCTTGTCCACTGGCGGCTTGACCAGCAGCGCCACCTGCACATGGATCGACCCCAGCCGCGAGCCCTGCAGCAGCGGCAGCGAGCACTTGTTTTCTGTGTTTTCGTATCACGGAGAGACTATCCAAGGGCAGACTCCGCGTCGAGGCCCCAGCATTGAGGCAACAACATCGAGGCGGCTTATCGCATGCGCAGGCGCCCCCCGAGACCTGATTCGGACTGGTAACAATCTCCTTGCAGCTGCCGGGCAGGATGCAGCTGCCGGGCCAGGAGGGCCTGCCTGCCCCGGTGATCAGAAACGGCATCTGGCGCGCACCTTGAGGGGCAGCCACAGGTTGACTGGGGGCGAGTTTGGCTCCAGCGCCAGGCTGGCAAGGCTGAGGCGCGCCTCCCCCAGAAAGCCCGGGTCCCCCAGCGCCCTCGCGTCCAGCACGTTGATCCTACCATTGGAGATACGAACGTTGAATACCACAAGGGATCGGGAAAGAAACAGAACCAAGCAGTTGAGCTTCTGATGGCATGCCACGCTGAGGCGCGCCTCCCCCAGGAAGCCCGGGGTCCCCCTGCGCCCGCATCTTCAGCGCGCTTATACTGTAATCGACCAATGCACAGCCTTGAATACTCCATCTCCTGGCGATGTCTGACATTTGCGTTGCCTGGTTAGGTGGGGCTGACCAGGTTGGCAATGCCGTACAGAGACGGCTCTGCGCGCTCCGCAGCATGTGCCGCGCGGCCGCATTTGCGCTTTCTGACTCCAACAACGACGGCCCGCAGTGACAGAGTGGTCACTGCCAGAGCGCCCTCCAGAACAAGCCAAGCAATGAGGTGCAACACCTGACGCTGTTGAGGGCGCCGGGCGTGCTGAGGGGCGCGGGCAGGCAGCAGCCAGCAGCATGTGGAATGCCATGGCGAGCGCGATTGCGCGGAAGCGTACAAGCCGGGCGCACCTGACGCTACCGAGGGCGCCGGGCGTGCCCAGGGGCGCGGGCAGGCGCAGGTCGAAGTCCCAGTTCCAGGCGGGCGCGGGGGAGGCGTGCACGCAGGGCGTGCGGAACACCTCCGCCCCCGCCCGCACCTCCACATACGGGTCCACCACCGTCGTCTTCTGCCCGCTTGCCGTGTACCTGTGGGCAATTGCAAATGTTTCAAGTGCAAACGGGTGTCCATTTTCAAGTACTGGTTCAGGCGAACACATCGGTTCACCTGCGCCGCCGCATGCCGGCTATGCTGATGAAGATGCAGCACTGTTGCGGCATACGCCTCCTCAGCTTCGTGACAGATGAGCAGAACAATTAAGAACAGCTCAAGTGTACCTGAGCTCGCGGGCCTGCACGATGGTGAGACACAGCAGGCCGCCGGGGCCGCCAGACTTTTTGGCGCGAATATTATCCCAGACGCGCGTCATGTCTGTGAACTTGCGCTTTGGCTCGATCATGTCCTTCGCCAGCACCTTCTGGATGCGGTCCTGAGAGTCACAAGATGAAAGTGCTTTGCAGAGGACCGTTGCAAGTCCACTGCATTGCGCGGCAGAGACTGGGGTTGCCAGGTCATATGCAAAGAGCTATTCATGGGCAATTCGCTAGTGACATTTTCAGTACTTTAGCCGTCTCCATCCAACACCACAAGGAATGCTGTGCGACACGCACCCGCAGGATCTCCATCACGCCGGGCAGGTCGGTGACGGCAAAGCCGACGCTGCCGGCGCCGAGCGGCGAAAACTGCACGTCCAGCGTCGGCGGCTCCAGAAAGGAAAAGTCCTGCGACAAATGAGTGATCATCCTTCTTCTTTTCTTAAGAGGCACATCTTGCAAGTGACCTTACCGCAAATACAACAATGCTTGAAACCCCGCATCTCCTCTGTAATTGAAAGCGATACAGCTGGCATGATTGTCAAGCCTCACCACGCCGCGGATGCCGGGCGTGCGGCTGAAAAGGTGCAGGCCGATGGCGACGCGCCCCGCGATCGCAAAGTGCGTCACCTCGGCGCGCCCCGTCATGCTGGCCACCAGCGCGTTGGTCGACCGCATCTTGGGCGCCAGCTGCATTAAACACGAAGGAGTCTCAGATGCGATTCAGAGAGGTTGACGAGAAGTCAAAGGAGTCTCAGACGCGATTCAGAGAGGTTGACGAGAAGTCAACAGCGCCACCCCGTCATGCTGACACCAGCGCATTGGCCAACCGCATCTTAGGACCCAGCAGCAATTGGGCGCCAGAGCACATGCACAGCAGCAATTCAGCAAGATCAAACCTTAGACTGAAGAGACTTGCATTCTATTCACGCTGGCCAGAAGGAGGACCTTGCAGCCTCGCCCAGACTGCGCTGTGCTGTGCTGAAGAGAGAATGAAGTTGCGCGTCGCGTTGACGGTTTCATCAACATATCAATCGCATCGTGAGAGTCCAGCAGAGCGCGGAGTGGCACGGGGTGCAGGGGCCGCGGGGACTCACGATGCACTGGAAGCCGGACGACTGGAATGTCATGTCCACCTCCAGCTGCAGGTAGTTCTTGGTGGGGTTGTAGCGCGCGTGGCAGTAGTGGAAGCGCGGCGGCACCAGCCCCAGCGTGAATTCCTCCAGCTTGATTGACTCGATGTATTTCAGCGGCGCCTTGTGCCGTCCCTCCGCCAGCAGCTTTTCGATGGACTCCTGTGGATTTGGAAACAAATACGAGAATACACGCAAGGGTTTCAAATTCATCCAGCTTGATGCACTCGATGTACTCGAGTGGCGCCCTGTGCCGCCCTTCCGCCAGCAGCTTCTCGACCGACTCCTGTAGTGCATATGCAGGGTCTGCAGATGTTTCGAGATGTGTGAACAGCCCAAAGGGTCCCCAGGTTGCAGCCACTGCTCCGTCAGCTAAGTCATGCCAGCGCCAGATCCACCCCCAGCGTGTCAGCTGGACGCCTGTTTCATGTGCACAACAGTTTTCTCCGGCTGGAGCTGCGCCGTCTGCACTTGTAGCTCAAAAGAGAGCCGGGCGTCTGACCTGGATCTGCTTGGTGACCGCCTCAGCGACCTCCTTCTCGATCAGCGTCGGCCACAGGTGGCGCAGCAGCACATTGAGCCAGCCCAGCGTGCACGACTCGCTGACGGTGAAGCCGGCGGCGGCGGCGCCCAGCATCTCCCACCGCGCCTTCTGGCTCGCCAGCAGCACACGCGCACGCCGCTTCTGCCACTGCGTGCGGTGTGCGACAGTGGGTGAGGCACATGAGGGGTCCTACGGCATGTGCGTATGCCAACGTGCCCTGTGCAGGGCGGCATGGAGAGTCAGCAATGCGACCAAGTGCTGGCAGCAGCGCCCCCGCCGTTCGCTGGGGAAAAGCCCGCATGCGCTCCGGAGGAGGCGTCAACGAGCTAAGGCGACATCCAAGGGGGCATGACGCACGTGGAGCGTCAGGTACACGGCGATGAAGACCACCACTAGGCTGACCAGCGGTAGTGCGACCAGCGCGGCCCACAGACGTCCCACCGAAGCACCCCAGCCCTGCGGCTGCGGCACCCATGCCGCGTTGCCGCTGGCTGCGGCGGTCAGCCATGACGGCAGAATGTAGGCGCCTGCAGCCGGGGCCTGGCCCTCCAGCGGGACTTGTGTTGCATTGAGAAGGGGCTGACCGCCGCTCATGCTGGAATGCGAGGCTTGCTGCCTGAGGCTTCACCCCATAGCTGTTGTTGTGTCCCAGAATGTGTAAAGCGACTGTGTCATGTCAAGCCGCAGCAGCCACTCAAGAGAAGCCCTTTATACTTTTTGCAATGCTCAGGTCTCAGCAACATGCTGTTTTTGCGAGATGTCAGGCATGCACAGCTGCCGTACGTGGTGTCGTGAAAAACGGCATTGCGCAATGCAACAGCCGGATCACAGGCAGCAGCACCGCCGCCTTCAAGCCCTCGCAGGTTCAGATTCGACGAAGGCTTCTTTGCAGCGCTAACGCATGGATTGCGCGAAGCAAAAAGTCGTCATCATTATAAATCGGGAGCGTTCAAAGGGTTGCGCACCTTACACACATGCTGCGCCAGGGACGATAAATCAATAGACGTGCTGCGCTCTCGCTGAGAGCGAAAAGCAGTATTCAACTTCAGCATTGGCTTGGGAACCCTTGCTCCATCAAAGCTCCGCAGTGACCGCACTCTCGACATTTGATCCGTGCCTCGCCAGCTTTCGACACTTGAGCTGAGCCAGATTTCGAAATTCACACCATCCCTTTCGGGCAGCAGCTACTTTGAAAGCAGCGGCTGCTAAGGGGCTTTTGAGGGCCGCTGCCGGCCTTGCGGGTGCTGCACAGCCGGCAGTATGTCGTCCTCAGACGATGAGAAGACGCCGGGGGCTGCTGGCAGCAAACGCACATCGCCTCAGTCTGTGCTGCCCGGCGCGAAGCGCTCCCGCACGGAGTGCGTTCGTCAGTGCATGTTCTGTGTGATCAAAGACATTGTCTGATGTCTGGCACAGACCGCACGCGGGCGCATGTGTTGCAGTGTCCTGAAGTGGTGCACGCGCAAAGTTGAATAGCGCTCGCATCCCGCTGATCATGCTTTTAAACTATGGCCCGCACCTGGTCCTCGCCCCCAGTACGGATCGCATTGCTGCAGGACGCTGCCGAAGGGCCAGATACTCAAAGTTAAGATGCACAACTTCATGGTGCGAGCTAGCGCCGCCGCCGTGCTTTGAGACTTGTCTGTTATGGCTTCTGCTCCTATCACTGTCTGGCATGGCCTCTGCACCTGCAAAATCTGCCAACCGCAGCGCCATGACCTGACTCTGATTCAATCTGCAGACTTACACGGATGCCACCATCACGCCGGGGTCGCGGCTGAATCTCGTGCTGGGTCCAAATGGTGCGCTTCCCGTGACATGCCACATGCGCTCTGTGCTGTCAACCAGCACTCAAGTCAGGATGACTTAAGGACTGTACAGAGCAGCTGCATTCACACTGTTTTTCGATTTTGACAGGTACCGGCAAGAGCTCGCTGGTCAATGCGCTGTGCCTGGGGCTGGGCGGCAACTCCAATGTGAGTCGGGCGGCTCAACTCACTGCATCGTGCCAGCTTGCCACCATTCTTCAAACACTGTGCAAGCATTTCAAGCATCTGGTGCCGAACATCTGGTGCCGAACCAGAAGCAGAACGAAAACCCTCTTGCTCTGTGTGCAGCTGCTGGGGCGGGCAGACAATGTGCGGGACTTTGTGCGGAAGGGCAGCTCGACGGGCATGACGGAGATCCACCTCAGCAGCGGGCAGACACGGCCCATCATCATTACCCGCCACATGAGCGCGAGCGACAATAAGTCCAAATGGCTGCTCAACGGTGAGTGGTTTGTTGGCGGCACATCTTTAGCTGCAAGGACTGTGAGGCTCTTCTTGAGACGTTGGTGATGGAAACTGCTTTCGTGTGCTCGTTGAACGTGAAATTGCAGCAGGGCACATCTACAGGAGGATGGCAACATCTGCATCATGAAATTCAGGAAGATTGGCGTTTTGTCTGCAGGGAGGGAAGCCACCCTAACAGAGGTGAAGAAGACGGTCGCAGATCTGAAGATCCAGATCGATAACCTGTGCCAGGTGTGCAGCGAACGCACATGCTTCTGATTCCTACTGCATCGGCTTGTTCCTCCAGCCACACCTCAATGGACTGACCTCCTGAACCAGCTGTGGCAAAGGCCGGGAATGTGCACCATTGCACGTGCCTGGCGAGCCTGATCAAGCAATATGCGATTGCCTGCAAGGGGACATTGTGTTGTGCTTTGGTGGACTGACCATCCTGTGTGTGCCTGTGGCTGCAGTTCCTGCCGCAGGACAAGGTGGTCATGTTTGCGCGGCTGACGCCGACAGAGCTGCTGAAGGAGACGGAGAAGGCGATCGGCTCCGGCGAGCTGTTCGAGCTGCACAAGGAGCTCACTGAGCGGAAGATTGCGCAGATGGACACCTCCCACGTACGCATCTGCCTTTGTGGCTTCTACACTTATGTATTTCCGATCTCGCGGGGCTGTTTGAGCTGCCCAAGGAGCTCACCGAGCTGAAGATCGTGCAGATGGACACCTTGCACGTGCGCAACTGCCTTGTTGGGGCTCCTGCAAGCACTTGTTGTGTTCCGGCCTTCTGTTCCTTAGCATGACAGGCCCAGCCCGCTGCCAGGACCCTGAAACCCAGGAAAGTGAGGAAAGTCAGGTGGTCGCTTGCGGGTATCCTGACATTCTCGCATGTCCCCGTGGCCGCAGCTAGCGACAATGTCGTTGGCGGAGCTGGCACGACATACGGCAGCTGATGCTGAGGCTGAGGCTGCTGTTTCTGTCGTGATCCAGAAATATTTTGGCAAGTCCAGTTCCTGACCGTGCAGTCGACGGCGGTGCTGGAGGTGGAGCTGGCGATGCACAAGGCGGCCAGCGCGGGGCTTTGACTAGCTTGTTCCAGGCTTTGAACGATCTCGTGCTGAAACGACCTCTTGCCACAAGGCGGCGACGCGGACTCACATGCGCATTTTAGGAGCCAAGAATGTCTGGAACATTATTTTGCATTTGGCCATGCATTCGCCGGCGGTGCTGGAGGCGGAGCTGGCGGGGCACAAGGCGGCCGACGCGGGGCTTTGAGTAACTTGTTCCAGGCTTTGAATAAATCGTCTCAAACGACCTCTTCCCTTGGCTATGCAGTCGCCGGCGGTGCTGCAGGCGGAGCTGGCGATGCACAAGGCGGCCAACGCTGAGTTTCACGTTTGTGTCTGGATCGGAAACAGGTAAAAACACCCGCTATCATGAACCCTCTTTTCTGACCGTGCAGTTGATGGCGGTGCTGGAGGCGGAGCAGGCGCGGCACAAGGTGGCCAATGCTGATGTTCTGCATTCAACAACCAACAGTCGTCCCCCTTGTTGCCCACGTAGTCGACGGCGGTGCTGGAGGCGGAGCTGGCGCGGCACAAGGCGGCCAACGCGGGGCTGGAGCGCGACGTCGAGAAGTTCGAGCGCCGCCAGGAGCTCCTGGACCAGGTATGACCCTTTCCGTGTTTCATCATGTGCAGACACCTGCAGCCCAGGGGAGATCCGCGTAGTGGATGAGATCTCGAGCGCTGCAAACGCCGCAAGGGGAGCTCCTGGACAAGGTGCCCTATTCCCATCGTCCGAGGGCATGGGTATACCCTGCCCTGTGCCGACTGATCTGGCGGCTGAAAGAAGTCCGAATTGGTGCAGCCTCGGGTGCAGCTGACTATGCACCCGCGAATCTGCTCGGAGCTTTGGTATGGATGACTGGATCTTTCTCGACTGGTCGACCATCGAATATATCTGGCGTGCAGACGGAGGTCCTGGAGCGCAAGCTGCCCTGGTTGAAGTACAAGGAGCAGAAGGACAACTATGGGCAGGTACGGTTTTGACCTTCACAGGCTGTATCCCTTCAAAAGCCGCGGCTGCCGCTGCCAGTTGACATATGCGTGAAGATCATGATGCGGGAGTCATACTGTGGTTTATGCTCGAATGTCGGTGCACGAGTGCTGAGGTCATGTATCACCGCTGACGCCGTGTTCTGCGGAGGGAGCTGGTGTTGCCCGGCTGCAGCCAGCCAGCTGCATGCCCTGAGCGGTAACTGCGGCAGCTGGTTGCGCAAACCGCAAGTCTCTTTTTCTGACGAGTTTGCGTTCTGACTGCAGGTGAAGGAGCGGGTTACCAGGGCCAAAGCCACGCTGGAGAACAAAAAGACGGAGCTGTCTGGGCAGCAGGGCCCCCTCAGGCGCGCCGCTTGCGCTGCTCGTCCTTTCACAGGCACACTGTCATTGAGGAGTAGTGATGGGACTGATGGCTAGCAGCACCATGACGCAAGTACGAGCCATAACTATAGTATTATTGTTTGCCCACTGGCGTACCAAAGTCCCAGCTGTTATCCGACAGCTTGGCCTGGTCACAGGGAGCGGCATGCGCAGAAGGAGGCAAAGAATGCCGAGCGCAAGCGGGCGCGGCTGGATGTGAAGAAGATCGAGGACAGGCTGCATGCGGCCTTTGACAGGGCGACCGCTCCAGTGAGCGTCCTTGCTTGAAAACTGCACCTCGAAAATCTCGACAGCATGCTCAGGCTTCCTCCCACAACTCCGGCAGAGGAATGCACCGGCCAGGAAATCTGGAAGCCGCGTGAATACCCATGCACTCTCATGCTCTTGCGCACACTCGTGAAGCCACAGCAGGCGCTGCAATATAGACTTGCACTGTAGCGCATGCAAATCAACGCCAGGCTGTCAGGCCATCTGTGCCAAGTCGAAAGGGGCTTGTTCACTGGCGGCCCTTTATGCCGATCCACTCAAAACGCTATGCTGCTGCCCGGCAGACAGCTGAGGATGAACCGAATATTCTTATGATAATAAACATAGGGGGGGACCTGGCTGTCCATTTGAAACAGGCATGTTATATGCCAGTTTCGACATCTTATCAGGCTGGCCCTCGACGTGAGCCTCACACGTCAATATAATACGTACCTATATGTTTACGCTGTAAAGCTATAGGTCGCGAATCATGCAACACATCTCTCACATATGCTTTTTGTCTTGCAGTCGGAGGAGATGGACCGCGTGCAGCAGGACCTAGAGAATGTGGAGGAGGATGCCAAAGCGCACGAGGCGCGGATCGCCGCCTCCGAGCAGAAGGTCGCCAGCATTGAAAAGCAGATCGAGGACATGCCTCAGGCGCCGCAGGTGCGGCCTTGCTCCTGACCTGCTCTCCCTGGCCAAGCATGCTTGACTGCATGCACGCTGCGGAATCTGCATCTGTGTGCGGAATGGACTGGCAGTCCTTGCGATGGCACGGGGTGCGGTTCTACAGAACGAACTAGTTGGTCTAGCGCATTTGACTACGAGAATCCTCAACGTCAAACCATGCACTGCCACACTTGGATGCGGCGCACCAGGCGGAGCAGGTGGAGCTGCAGGGCCGGGAGCGTTGGTCTGGGTGGTTGGGTTATAGGGTTTTAGGGTTTCAGGGCAACTGACACTGCAAATATTGCCGTTCCACAGCACGACTCGGGACGGGAGGCGGAGCTGCGCCGGGAGCGGCTGAGCTGCAGGGGCAGGAGCGCTGATCCAAGAGCGCTGCTCTAGTATGTTGGACTGGGTTTGATCTGCCTGTCTTGAAACTCCACACTCGAAAATGCTTCCACTGCCGCAGCGCAACTCGGGGCGGGAGGCGGAGCTGCGGCGGGAGCAGGCAGAGCTGCAGGGGCAGGAGCGGTCTCTCCGCACCGAGGTCGACACCAAAGCGGACGAGGCGGCCAGCGCCCAGCGCGAGCTGCAGCGCCTGCAGGGTACGTGATGGGGTTTGTCAAGTTTGTCAGTTTTATTTCATATCGTTGTTACATCACTTTTCTTGCCCGCGTGTCCGGATAAGTTGGGTGGGTGCAAACAGCTTGAAACTGTTGACGTGTACCAATGGCCAGCGCCCAGCGCGAGCTGCAGCGCCTGCAGGGTGCGCGGCCACTCGCAAAGCCTCAAGCCCTTTTTCTGGCACGTGTTGATGTGCTTTCTCTGGCATGCGTCGGTGCAATGCTGAAGCGCTTGCAACTCACTACATACACTTGGGACTAGGACAAGCTGAAGCAGCGGGCGGCAGCAGGACCGCAGCGCTCAAATCGCAAACTGATTTGCAGCCGGTTGCTCGGGATCCGCATGGCAAATGCGTGCTGAATTTTGCGTGCAAGGTGAAGCAACTGGGCAGCGTGAAGGCACAGCGCCTGGCATATGATCATACCAGTATATTACAAAACGAAACTGTTGCCTTGCAGGCAAGCTGAAGCAGCTGGACAGCATGAAGGGGCAGCGGCTGGCGGCAGAAATGCAGCATTTGAATATAGAAGATATGTTTTGCTGCCACAGGCAAGCTGAAGCAGCTGGACAGCGTCAAAGGGCAGCGGCTGGCGGCGCTGGAGGAGCGAAACCGGGGTATCACCAAGGCCTCCACCTGGGTTGCGGCCAACCAGGCGCGATTCCGCGGCCGCGTGTATGGCCCCGTCATGACCGAGGTGGAGGTGGCCAACCCGCTGCACGCCTCCATGCTGGAGCAGCATGTGCCGAGTGAGTGGCCTTCCTTTCATGTGGATTGATCGAGGCAGAGTTTCCGCTGCACGCCTCCATGTTGCAGCCGCACCTTGAACACTCGTTTTCCACTGCCGTTCCCGGTGTTTGTTCTTCTTGACAGCGGTGCACATGCTGTCTTGTTTCCTGTGCAGTGAACCAGTGGCTAGTGTTCATAACGGAGCACAAGGAGGACCAGGACATGCTGATCAAGGTGTCCCGCGAGGACCGCTGGGAGTTCAAGCCCTCGGTGTCCTGCTTCTCCGACAACGCCGCCGCGTCCATCCCGCACCCCAAGGGCGACGCCTCCAACTTCCGCCGGTGCGCGTCTTGCTTCTAGTCAAGCATCCGAACATTCAACTTTGTTCAAGTTCTGTTTCCTTCTCCGACAAGGCCTCCGCGCCCGTCCCTTACCGTAAGGGCGGCGCTGCCAACTCCCGCTGGTGCGCCCACGTGTCTGCCCCAAATCTGCTGCTGAAGGACGATTGTGTCAGCGCTGCGCGTTTTGCTGTGCAGTATATTCAGGCCATGCGTGATTGCGCCACAGTTTGGCGTGGAGGCACATGTTGCCAAAGGTGAAATGAGGCGAAAACCACATCTGCTGACAGCCCACCTTGCGGCGCCCAGATTTGGCGTGGAGGCGACGCTGGATGAGGTGTTTGACGCGCCGCCGCTGGTGAAGCACGTCCTCAAGGACGAGGCCAGCATCCACGAGACCTACGTCGGCGGCAGGAGCGGCTTACATGCTCCAGTTGCCGCGCCTTGCCAGGACGCCGCCCGATTCTCACCTCATGAAATGCGACACGAGGCCACAACAGGCCGCACTCGCGACATCCTTGATGACATGCCCCTCCTGCCGGTGACTTTGACTGAGATAGACAAAAAACCACGAACACATTCATTTCACAATGCAGGGACTCCAATCAGCATGTGGAGGCGTTCCTGGGTGGCTCCAACGGCATCCGCGTTATGTGGACGCCTGACAGCCAGTACCGCGTGACAACATCCGCCTACAACGCTGCCGCGCGCAGCCAGACCGTCATCCCGCTGCGCCAGGCCAAGTGCGATTCGAATTCAATGGCATGACGCATGGCACAGGAGACATGAAGGATGCGTCTCTTCCATTCAGACTATCATCTTGCTGCGCCAAGGGCGGATATGCCTGCGCCAAAGTACGGCAATAAAAGAATTTACTGCCCAGCCAAGTTCGGTATGGTGCGGGTGCAGGCTCCTGAAGACCGGCAGCCCGGGCGGCGCAGAGCGCGCTGAGCTCGTCGCGCAGATCGAGGAGAAGCAGCGGGTGCGAGCCTCCTACAGGGTTTCAAAACCCCTTCAAATCTTCTCGCATGCACTCACATGCCTCCGCGTCTGCTCCGGCACAGGCGTCTGGTGCTGCCTCTACAGGTGCTGCCTCTCTCCCGTGCTGCTGGCTTGCGAGAAATCCCAATGGAAGCTGCCGTCTGCGCTGCCACAAGGCGTGCCACCTCCTGGAAGAGCTCTTGACAGGGTGCGGCCCGTCCTGAAAAAGCTCTGACAAGTGTGCCATCTACCCGAAACCCTAAATCAAAGCCCATCCTCACTGCAGGAGCTTGCGCAGCTGGCTGCGGAGCAGCAAGCGGCTGACGAGGCGTACAAGGCCGGAGGCGTGCGCCTGGCCAAGGTGCGGGACGAGGCCAAGGCGCTCCTCGACACCCGGCAGAAGCACGAGAAGAAGTGAGGGCCTTGACCGCTTCCAATATCTTGCTCGCTGATCCCCCATGTGTGTACAGCGCCCCGCTGCCGGCTTGTGTCAGATGCGCCTCAGCCCTCTGCTTTTGCCCGATCTGAAGAGTCCGTGGTACTTACACTGTGGTTCATTGCGGCGGCAGCTGCGCACTGGCGCCGCCTCCAAGCCATCCTTGGATGCCGACTGTGATCGCCTCTGTGTCATGTCGCAGGGTGCGCGACCTGAGCAACCGGCTGCGGGCGGAGAAGCGGTCCCTGGACCAGTTGCGGCGGGCGGCGGCCCCGCGCGAGAAGGAACCCAAGCTGCGGGCGCAGCTGGACGAACTCGCCGAAAGGGTGCGGATCCCACTGTGGAGCAGCTGTGAGGGTCCTGTGTTTCGTGTAACTTCAACCCTACTAAATCCTAAGACTGCTGCACTTTGATGGTGCCTGACAAACGCTCGCAGGCCTGGGTTTGGGCGCTGCTCTGTGCAAATATCGACGCTGCTCTCCAAATATTGTGTGCTGGTGTGGAGCCAGAGGAGAGCGACTGTCTAGAGCCTCACACAAGATAAATACTGCCTGATTACGACACGCGCAGGCGACGGCGGCGCTGGCGGAGGCGGCGGAGGCGACGGCCGCCATGTGGCGGCAGATGAAGAAGGAGTCTGCGCTCGCGCTGTCCTTCCAGCAGCTGGACCTCATGGTGCGACCTCCTCAATTCTGATGGACTGGGCAACCTCTCCAGCTTGTTCTTTCCGGGCTCCCCTGCTGATCCGGTTTGGAAAACATCGGATTCCTGCGCTCGCGCTGTCCTTCCAGCAACTGGACCTCATGGTGCGACTATCGCCTCAAATACTGCGATGTCTCAAAAGCCCCTCGCGTGGTCTCTTTCGGTTGCTGCCAAAAGCGGTGCGCATGTAACAGCACGTGAAGGCCGTGTCTGCCCGCGCGCTGTCTTACCAGCAGCTGTGCGAACCTGTATCACGGTGACATCCGGGCAGGAGAAGCGCGGCAGTCAGAAATGTTTGACAGTCCATCTGACCAACTCTAATGTTAGCGATGCAGGTGGCCGCGATGAAGCGGGTGACGTCAGGGCAGGAGGCGGAGATCGTGCGCTACAACAAGCTGGTGCAGCAAGCCGAGGCGCTGTTCAACGATGAGCGGGAAACGCTCGCGTGAGTGTCCACGTCCTAAAACCATAGCTATCAAGTTCAGTTTGAAAGCAAAGCGCCTGGCTTAGGCTGCCGTGCACCCCTCTCCCACACTGCCCGGCGGCTGCGCTGTTGCTGTGTTTGTCCGTGCGGCCTGTCGGGTGCATGGTCGTTCAGGATCCTTACTCTGGTTGCATGCTAATTGCCCCTGTCTCGGCTGCCGATGTTCCTGCCTCCTCGCGTAGGAGAGGGACGCAGAACAACATGTGCACCATAGACCGCGCCTGCCGCGCAGCCTGTTGTGGTCCAGCATGTTCTGCATCCCAGTCACCACCATTCCATTCATTCATGCCACTCATCAGAACAACGAAGTCGCTGAGTTCACCTCGTCTTTGGAGTGAAACACAAGGAGCTTTCGGTGTGCGGCATGCGCAAGAAGGCGACTGTGGAGGAGGCGGGGCAGATGTCGGGCAAGCCGAATCCCGCGAGTCGTGCATCCGCAGCGGTGGCGTTTTGATCGACAGCACACAATAACAAGGTCGAACTTGATGCGTGCAAGCTGGCGATCGCGGAGGAGAGGACGGGGGCAATGTCGAGCGAGCTCAAGCGGCGGTGGTGCTCTGAATGACAGGCGCAAGCTGGCGATCGCGGAGGAGAAGACAGGGGCGATGTCGAGCGAGCTGCGGTGGTGGCGCTTCTAAATTTGTGGCGATTGCCCTTGGAAACGACACAACCGTGAGTGTTCTGATGCGTGCCAGGCGTAAGCTGGCGATCGCGGAGGAGAAGACGGGGGCGATGTCGAGCGAGCTGCGGCGAGAATTTGCCGCCGTCGAGGAGCACGGCAGCACCTCGGAAGAGATCGCGGGCGCCATCTCGGAGCTGGAGGCCCGCGCCAACGACATCGTGTGCTCCAACCCGCGTGTCATGCAGGAGTACAAGTGCGGGAGTTTTTTCCATGTGCATGTCTCTGCCTGTGTGCAGCCTGCAGATTGAATAAGCACATTCCTTGGATATTCTCCTTGCCCTGTGCCAACCGGAAGACCAGAATGGCCTTGCGCTGTGTGGGTGGACAGAGAAAGGGAAAACCGCTTGTTTGTGACACGCAGGCACTCTTGCTGGATAAAGCATGGAATGCCCACGCTCGGCAAAGTTTTGTCCGCAATTCTGCTTGCAGCGAGCGGGCGAGAAGATAGTGGGAGGGGGGGGGGGGGGGGGGGGGGCTGCTTCCAAGGGCCCA
>JAABUL010004290.1_pt1 | contig 19346 bp, 14 predicted proteins | sample 5559151 | NCBI WGS metagenome assembly JAABUL01 (sample SAMN10711876, study PRJNA513368) | rock metagenome | isolation source: Antarctica rocks | place: Antarctica: Victoria Land, Pudding Butte sud | reverse complement strand
ACTCGAACACACTGGAACGACGCAGACTGGTCAAGCTGTATCGGAAGATATGGGACGGCATGAGGGTGATCTAGGACAGTGCCGGCCGCAAAGAATCACGAATGGGACTATGCCAGCCGTTAATTCCCATTTTGTTGACGTCAAGCAGAGAGCACGACCCGAATCCATTTCAGAGACACCAGGTCCGTCGCTGACAGAACCGCCCCCAAAATCGAACATAGCATTCTACCTACACCACCCTTCTCTACCTTCTCGACATCCAGTACTTATCCCACTCTCCCCCACCGAGACACTAGCCACCGCATTGACCAACAGACTCGTGCTCGAATTCCCAACAATCTACGTACTGCACCAGCACTTAGACCAGAACCTACCAGAGGGTTTCATTAGCGAGAAAGACTTCTTTGATAAGGCGAAGAAAGGATTGATTGAGGAGCTGGAGGAGGGAGAAGTGCGCATTGGGGACGACGGAGAGACACAGAAGGCGGAGGAGGGTAACTATGGAGATGGCAAAGTGGACGAGAGACGGTTGCTTGAAGTGTTGGGAAAGGATTTGAATGGGATTGCTGGTGCGCTATGACGCGTTATCTCCAATATCCAAATCGCAATTTCATGCCTGTCAAATCCTAGATCCCATCTACCTGGAGCGTTGCTCCCAGTCCATACTTCCAACATAAAAGAGGGACTCAGATCAGAGAGCCTGCCGCCATTATTGTCCAATGCAGAGCACCGTACACAAAGGGGTTTCGTGAATCATCAATCATCCGTCGACAGACCGGCTTCGAAAAGCGCCGTGTTCAGCCATACCTGCTTCAACCATCTCACACATCAAGTCCCTCAGGTTTCGTCACCCGAAATACCAACTCTTTCCATCACTAGATCAATCACCTTCATCGCAGCTTAGTCTGACATTCTACGCCAACTTCCCAGGCACAACGGGATGTCCAGCACTCAGTCCGCCATCGACGGCCCACCCCTGCCCATTGACATAACTGCAGCACAGGCTGAAGTTAGCATTGCTTCTCCAAAATAACCACACCGCCGCAGACCTCATAACCCAACCACCACAACCCCACCACGCAACCCCCGCATGCACAAAAAGAAACCCTCACCTCGCCTCCTCACTCCCCAAAAACAGCGCCACCCGCGCCACCTCATCCGCCACCGCCCCCCTCCCCACCGGATTCAACCTCCCCACCCTCCCCTCCCTCCCCCTCTCCCTCGCCCTCCCAAACACCTCCGCCGTCATCCCCGTCTCCACCAACCCCGGCATAATAGCATTAACCCTCACCCCCGTCCCCGCCAACTGCCACGCCATCGTCTGCACCAAACTCCCCACCGCAGCCTTCGACGCCGAATAATCCGTCGAGCCCGCGTTGCTCCGCAATCCCGCCACCGAAGCCGTCGCTATGATACTCCCGCCCGGAGCAGGTTTGAGTGGGGAGGTGAGTTGCATAACGGGCGCGGAGTATTTGATCGCGAGAAACACACTCAGAACATTTATGCGCAGCGTTTTCATGAATTCCTCACTGGTGGTGGCCGAGAAGTGCGTTTTCGTACCCACCACGCCAGCGTTTGCTAATGTGATGTCTAAACGTCCATACCGCTCTATCGCATCATCAACAACAGCTTTCACAGCCTCCTCGTCCGCGGCATTGAAGCAGCGCGTATGGACGTCGACGGCTGGGTATAGCTGTGCTAGCTCCTGCTTGTGCGTGGAGAGGTATTGGGGGTTGGAGTCGCAGATGTAGAGGGCGCGGGCGCCGTTGTGGGCGTATTGGTGGGCGGAGGCGCGGCCGATGCCGAGGGGGGAGTTGGCGCCTGTTATTATTATTACTGCGTCTTTTACGCGGCTGTGGGGGTGTTAGTTGGTTTGTGCGATGTAGAGGTTTGGTGGAGGGGGGGGGGAGAGGTACGGGCCTGTTGAGTCGGGTGCTATGCGGCGGATTTTGGGGAGGGGAGGGGAGGTGGAGGGGTCGGCGGGCTTGGTGAGGTGTTCGCTTAGGGCTTGGAGGCGCTGCTTGGGAGCTGTGGTCATGGTGGGAGGTGTGGGATGGGCGATTGAGAGGTCAGGCCATATATATACATATATATCGCATGGAGATGATAGATGGAAGAGTGAGTTGCGGAGAGTTAGGATCTGGGGGCGGGCCGAGGTTGGAGCGTGCCAAGACGCTATCCTCATCCTAGTTGCAATATCCTGGCGCGTGGGTTCCGAAATCGGGCCCATCCCTGTGCGCGTACCCTTTTCCCTTTGGCATACACCGGTCCGCATGAGAATAGTCACCTGGAATTCCGTCGTTAGCGACTGTCTTAGGCGAGCACCTCGACTCAGCTGGGTAGTCAGTCTAGCACGATGGTGCATAGCAAATTCTTCCAATGAGTTAATTGCTATTTCTCCAGGCATCGATCATTGCCTGTAAGAGATGAGATAAGGCTGTCATTCGTTACTGAACACAGCCCACAGCTTTGACCATATCCTTTCTTGAACTCTGAGTATTGTACATGTATTGATGATTCAATTCTTTGGCACCTTTTCAATCCTCTACCTCAAACAGGGGAGGTCATTATTCTCGCAATAAAGTCTGGCCAAGATTTCCGACTGGTCTGTCGTGTCACTGCCAATTTCAACCCAAGAGCTGTGGATTCCCGAGCAGTACGGCCACAATCGAATTCAGCGACGGAGGATCGGGAGACAATCGCAAAAGGTGAAAGATTTGGCCCCTCAAAAAGTCCAATGGCGGGAAGAATCCCAATCTCATGTCTTCCTCAGTTGTCCGGCATGATATAGCAGGGCTTCTTCCACTTTGATAATACAGAAGCTGATTGGATCAATGTCTCGTCAACCCCAGGCCTACTCCTCTCAAATCCACCGGTTCCTTGAACGGCCGGCTAAGTATTTCTTGAAAGGCTTACACCTAAACCCACTATCAATGTTACGCTACTTGGTTTGGCCCCTCTATCTTCCGAAACATCTTGTTCAATATTGTTACCTAAGCTCGTACTGATATCTCTATAGGGACCAACAAGGCCGGAAAGAGCACTTTGCTGAAGCAAACGCATCTCATGTACACAAATGGATTCACATCAAAGCAATGTGTACAGTTCCATCGAACTGTCATACCAAACGTATTGACCAAATTCGTCGACTCGCTGATAGAGTTTCACATCCTCCAATTCAATTATCACAATCCGATGTCTCATGTACGTCGGCTCTTTCATGGGTCTACCATAATCCTAATATGCATTAGTCTCACGAAGAGACTATTATAAAGGCTCAAAAGCTTGTCGTTTCTGGGAAATCAACACCTCCAGACTGTGTCTTTGCTATGAGAGAAATTTTCAAGGAGGCTGACATTCAGAAACTCTTTCAACGTGGGAATGAATACGCACTGAATGAGAACATGGCTAGGTCCTTCACATTCAAGGAAGCTTAAGGCTTCCAGATACTAATAAGAATCAGTATTTTTGAGAATCCTGAACGCCTACTCTCGCGAGAATACCTGCCGACTGATGATGTACTCCACGCCTACTTAGCAGGCAGTGAAATCTCAGAAGCTAGGTTTGCCTTTGATGGCAGTCCATATAGCGTCTCTGAAAAATTGCCATCGCTTTCATTACCTCCCACGAGCGTCCTCACTACCATTGCATTCATAGTATCCTTGGGCGGATACGATCAGTATTCATTCAATACTAATAAGGTATGACTTGATTCGAACTTTGGAAACCTAGATTTCGCACGCACGCTGCTAAACATCATTCCAGACTCAACTTGACGACTCTATCATACTCTTTCGCTTATTGTTGCAGAAAGAATTCGCCAAATCATTCAATTTAGCCGTCATCTTTAGCAAGTCAGACCTCTTGATTGAGAAGCTTCAGAGAAAGTTGCACAGTAATGCTCGCGGACTAAATTCGTCGCCGGGCGATGGTTTTATGAGTGGTAGACGAAGGGGGCTGAAGGGCGTTGTAGACCAAGAGCTCCTAACGAGAGGAAATGAGCAAGAGTAGCAAAAGATCGAAGCGAAACAACGAGCTCGCGTTGCCGGACGGTTCGGACTTGATCTTCTTGGGGAGTCCGCCGATGAAGAGACCATGATTGCCTACGCCCAATTGCTATCACAAGAAGAGCAAGAGCGCAAGCTGCAGAAGGCCATGGCTAAGACTCTCCCGTACGACGCTACGCCCGAGGAGATTGAAGAGCACATGCGCACGCTCAGTGAAGAGGAGCTGGCGAGGTTCAAATTTGCCTCATGGCCTAAAAGATTCGAGATGTCGACGTCGGGGTCGAGCTCGATTGGTTTAGCGTCGCCATCGGTCACAGCATCACCTCATGTGAGCGGAGACAATGATCTTGCGAGAGCACTTGAGCTCAGCATGCAGGAGAACAAGCTCACGCCGCCTCTCACCCCACCTCGGCCACCCGGCAGCAGTACGAGCGCTGTCGATGATGACGTTGCCAAGGGTATACGACGTAGCCTTGACCCAAATCATTCGCGAGCTCTTGCGTCACCATGGGCATCACCAAAGCTGCGAGAGGAAGACGAATTGGAGCGTGCTATTCGTCTCTCTCTTGAGAGTGCCGACAACGCTTCAAGCTCCTCAGCACATATGAAGAAACATGGAGAGAACAGCATTGACCTTGGCGACGAGGGCGACTTTCCAGCATTGAGTTCGTCGCCTCAGAGTAGCCCACCGGCTGGAGGGAGAGTTGCTGTTTGGGGCACAAGGAAGGGGAAGAAAAGGGCTTGAAGACGCAGCGCAGCTTCTGTCCTGCGAGCTTTTCTCTCATTGCGTAGGAACTTCCCTTTGTTAAGTCCTTCCATGCATCTCGTTTGTTTTCATTTGGCGCCCAATTACTAGAGGAGCTCATAGAGTACATGATCACATACTGTCTGCAGTGAAGAACAAGCAGCATGTTTTCAGAGTAGTACTTCCTGGGGCCAACCTGTATGAATACCAACTATTCGGCCAACTTCCACACTCGTTGCTCGCCACCACTACTCCCCATCCCCATCAGACTGCTCGCTCTCGAGCCTATCAAACTCCTCCCTCTCAAGCATCCTGCAATTGACAGCCACTCGTGGCTTCGTATCGCCCACTACCGTATAGTGCGTCATACACCCGCATTTCTTGCAACGATTAAAGCTTAGCGTCTTATCGCCCCACACATACCCCTCTGTTGCATCGCCTTCAACGTGGACTTCATCTGGTTTGTAATACGCCCAGAGCGCGCCGTAGCGCCGGCAGATGGAGCAGAGGCATTCGAGGGCCGGTTCGCGGAGGGGTGGGAAGGTGATGCGGATGGCTTTGCAGTGGCATGTTATACTTCGGTGGGCTTGCTGTGGGTCCGCCATTGCAGATATGATACGGCTTGGTCTCCGATGATATGGAAGGTCGATGCGCTTCGTTGCGCGACACGGTCTGAATCGGAAGTAACTCAGTCACCGAGGACTCTGAGGAAAGTTGTGCTTGGAAAGATGTTCTGGTGGACGAAGCGCAACGACAGTCGTTCGGGGACGAAGAGCGTGAAGCAAGACTACTTGTACGATCTTCCGCTGCGAATGGGACTTTGATTGTTTCTGCGCTACGGGACGCCACTTAGAAGAGGTCCGCTATAGCACAAGCGATGGGTGGCCCAGTCTATCCCATGCTTCGGTGATAAGTCACACCCTCACTAAAACTCGGAAGCTAGCTTTCTGGGGTTAGACGCGCTCATCATCTAAGCCTATCAAAGCTAGTTTGCCTAGCCGTTAAGCCTCAAAAGGTTACCTTAGCGGATGTCTACGAGCTGATAGTACCGTATTTTAGCGGTAGCAGATACGAGTATGATATCCTACTAGTACGAGAGTAAATCTTCGCTGTTCCGTCTTTTATCTAGTACGTTTAAGGTTATTAATTATATTTTATAGTAGATAATTATACTTTAATTTTAGGCCTACTACGTACTTTAATCTAATACGCTTCTAGATTAATATTATCCCTAATTAAATTACTACTAAGGCTATTAAGCCTACTACTTAGGAGTATAAGATTATAAACCTTATTAATATCATATGAAATCCAACCTTAAATATAGGTAATTTAGCTGAATTCTACGTAGGGGGCTAAGGGACTAGGTGATATAAGGCGTAGGCGGCGTAAGGTATAAGGCGTAGGTAGTATATAATATAGGATATACCTATTAGCGAGGTTTTTTAATACTATACTAGTAATTCTAGAATTAGGATTATAATTTACTTATCTATATATTTATCTTAAATAAACTATTTAATTAGTATAATATATAAATTTTAATTTTAGTCAAAGGTAGAAGTTTTTTAATATACGTCTTAATACTATTATAGTAACTAACCTATATTACTATAGTATATTAAGTACTAAGACTTCTACTAAGGTAACTTCTAGAACTTTAGTAAGAGTATAACTTATTACTAAAGTATATAATATTATTAATTATATAGGTAGCTAGCTAAGTTATTCTATAAGTAAAACTTTAAAGAAGTAGTAATAATCTAATACTAACTATTCTAGGATATTATAAGATATAAATAACTAAAATTAAAGATAAATAATAAGAGAAAAAGAGTAAGAGGATAAAAATAAAAGATAATATAATAATTAATTTAAAAAAAATTATAATTAAATCCTCTTTAATTATTATTTAAAATAGGTTAAATTTTTTATATCTAAACTTATAAGAATATAATAATAACTAAAGAATAGAAAGTAATTAGGGGGAAGTATAAGGGAATAAAGAGGGAGTATAAGAGAGTAATAAGGGAGTAGAAGAGAGTAGTAAGGGAGTATAAGGGAGTAGAGGGAGAGTATATCAACGAAACAGGCGTTAGCGGGGGAGTAAAGCGGCGGTACCTAAGTCAGCGGGCGGTCACGTGTTGGCTTGGGTTCGGGGATGCTATATATTTAATCTATCAATCTTATGGCCCAAACTCAAAGAAGAAGCACGCTTTGGCGTAGGATGTTAGCTGCATCAGGCTGAGCGTGGCGTGCACTGCCCAACTCGATTGTCGAGAGCTGTGTCCGAAGTTCATAGCCCAATCGTTGTCAGTTGGACAAATGCCGGATTGTTGGAAGATCATGGCGATGCTCTCCTCGATCATTCAAGAGGCGTTCCAAGTGTGTATAGCCCGAACCTTTCGTTGTACGAGGGTTTTGGCCTATCCAACAGTCAGGGTGTAACTCAGAGAGATGCAAGATTGGGATTTCAAGCATCAAGAGAAGACACGTAAATGAGCATTAGCGGCACACTGTAGCCTAGACGGATTTTAAGCCTTTTCTAATCGGAGGAAATGAGTTTCTTTTCATGGATATGCGGTGGGTACGGAGGTTAACACCAGAAGTCTTGAGTAAGCGCCAAGTCCCTAGGGATCAGGGTCCCTAAAATCTTTAGCTAATTCCAGGGTGCGGTTTCCGGGGAGATTATCCTTATCAGATTGGTGCTCCTCCCGCCAGCACATGCTTAAGACCTTTGGTGTCAACCTCCGTAGGTCATCGCTGATTGCTTACGATCCATATGTATCCTACCATGGGATTCGTGTCTCGGGAATTTCTCGATCTCAATTTTCCGTACGAACCTAACTTAGCGCGTACGGAAATGCTCGGCATCTGAACCTGTGTGCACCAGGCCGCCTTCCAACATTCATTCCCTATCACTTGCGATCTTGATAAACCACTCGTTTGAGAGGTTGAATTGGCCAAGTGTCTCGGCGATATTGCTATTCCTTTCTAGGCTGGGCTCTTGAGCAGCCGCCAATCGCAGCTCCTGCGAATTCAGACTGGCCATCTGCTAGGCGCTGGGAGCCCGTTTCGTCCGATCCCATACGGCGTGCTTGACTTAGCAACGGGGCTGAAAGCGGCGCACACTCTCATGCAATGTGCCACTGTCGTTCGAGTTGTGTACCTGTCCACTTCATTAATTGTCCAATGGGGCTGAATTGCATCCGGCGTAGGCTGGTCACCTTCTCAAATTGGAGAACTCTATGAACTTGCAACATCCTTCTCTTACCTCCGTCATCTTTCAAGTTTTCAGTTGATTTCGTGTCGATGAGTTAGTTCTCTCCTCACATGAGAGGACAAGGTCGTACCGAGTGAATCAACAAAAGCAACTCAACATGAGATCATCTTTCCCCATCGGCATTATCCTAGTCGCTGTCATCGCTTCAACTAAAGCCTCCGTCATCGCTCCAATCACCAGCATCACTCCACGCGGTACCGATCCCGACACCGCTCCCCACGTACTATCAGGGTCCACCATTGAGCTCTACAATGGACCCGATTGCGTCGACCTGCCCCTGTATCGTATTCAAATGCGGACGAACGAAGACTACCCCATCGACAAGCCTTTCCAATCGTACCGCCTAGAGTCTGGATTTGGAGACTCTCAGCACATAGACTGCTTTACTGGATTGGAATGCTCTTCGCTTATCAGTCAAGCGCCTGCGCGAACGGACACCAGCTGTCATAATATACCGGGGGTGGCTCAATGCTTCAAATATATTGCCTTGTGAGGTCATAAGTCATCGAGGAAAGGAGTGTCGTAAGTTAGAGTCTTTGAGTTTGGCTGGGAACTTGAAGCTGACGTGCTACAAGGTCCGGATATTGCTCATCTGTGCGCAATGGATGTGATAATGGACAACAATGTTGTCGCCATCGGGTGCAGAGATAGCTGGTCATAAGATATAGCACACAAGCATTGTATTTCTAGTATCAACTCAGAAAGGGTTTACTCAAAGCGGCGACGATGATGGAACCTCGTGTGCATTGGCGTAGAAATGATGGAGTTTGATGCTATACGCACTCACTGTGATACCAGTACAAATCACCTCACGCCACATCCAACCACCCCGTCCCACTTCCCCTTTCCACCTCCCTCCCCTTGTACACATACCCCTCCGCAATAACACTATCATAAAACATGACCTCAAACGCCAATCCCTCCCATCTCCCTCCCTCCAGAAAAAGTCCAAAAATCAACAACCAAAACGCCCGTGAGATATGCCACCCCAGCAGCACCTCTCCGTGAACAGCGCCAATATGAATGAACGTCTTCTGTGATGTACTCACGGCGGTGATGTATCGACATGGACCGTCGTCATTGTATTGTGCTACTTGGGCCAAGCCTGAGAAGGCTGCACTGAGGATTTCTTGGGCGGGGATGGGGTTGGGGTTGTATTTGTAGGTGAGGAGGAAGCGAGAGTCCGCAGGGTCGTGGATTTCGCCGGAATTGGCTGTTAGGGGTTTGATTGTGATTCTGCGGGTTTTTTGCTGGGAAGAATCGGGTTTTATGAGAGACGTATTTAGCGAGGTAAGGTTCATCGAGCCGTTAACACCACCCGATAGAGTCATATCATTATCCGGAATATCAGATATCATAATTTTGCCAATGAGACGTTCTGACTTGTAGACGGAACTTCTGACCCAGACAAAGCCCGGTTGTGAACTTGCCATTGAATTCACTAGCCGGAACAAAGCTCTGACCGCGAATTGAGTTGTGAAGTCGGAATTTGGTGTTCGCGTTTCGGGCCAAAAGGTTGTGTAGATGGCAAGAGTGTGAGCAACGTCTGACACCAGACCAAGGCCACTACGAGATAGCTCCACTGGGCTGGACCATGGCTGCTGGCCAAGTCCGTACATCAGCCCAATTGCTGTGGTGTAGACGGCTATTGGATCGAAAAGGATGTCCGAATCCCAGGTGACGTCCTGTCTGTAGCCTGGCAGAGTGGGCGGCGAGAATGGTTCTGGTATGTAGCCCAGCGATCTACAAACATCAGAAAGTCGGACTCCTATAGCGTGCAATAGTCTAGTGGATTCACCTGTTGAAAGCGATTGGCTGTGGGAGAAGTGAAAGCCCATGGGCGAGGTTCGCACATTGGAACCATGCTAGCAGTAAGCTTCTCGTGATCTTGTCAATCATCGCATTGTTCATCTTTTTCTCGCTCACGACCTTTAAAGCAATAGAAACAAATGAAATAGCCGAGATTACTCTGATCTGGGCCAGAAAGGATAACCGCTTCGGGGAGTATTTGCGCCACGATACCCATAGCAATCGGGTTTACGCTGTCGATCCGACCCGTGGTGCTGAAATAGATGTGGGAGTTGAACCGACCGTATGAGTCTGTAGCCGTGTAACGACATCAAATATCGAGGACGGCAATCAGATGTCCCTAATCAATCGTGATCTTACTGGTTGTCAGGCCGCGACCTCGATGGCCCCAGAAACCTCCGACTCACATTCTACGCAATATCACTTCCTGAGCATCGAAGATAGTCGATTGACTCCTAGATTTTTATTAAATTGACCTCCCCCAAGTTGAAACGTAGTCGCAGGGATGACACTCGTTGCGATAGCCTTCTTCTTAGTCCACCATGTCTTACGGTGCGAGTCATGCCATCCGCGATCTTCAGGCTTATGGCGCACTCACTAAGTGTTTTCTATGTAACTCAACACAGACACTTGTGTGCCTGACATCATTACTGAACTTGGTATACATTAAGCATAGAAGGCAGGTATTATTGATGCCCAGGATCAGCAAAGACAAAGCTTCAAGACATGGCAGCATTATCAAGAGGAGTGAAGGACTTGAAGTATAAGGCATCAATTCAATCGAGGGGATGAGTTGTCAAGTTGATTGCCCTCTGCTCTCGGAAGGAGAAGATGGACCAAATACAGTGATACACGCTAGGAAATCGATACGAGGCTTCTATGTTAAGGGCTTCACGCAATATTCAATATCGTGATACCAATATATGACGCCTGGAACCATATGCGCGATAGGCATAGCTCTTCGTAGAACATACCTTCACTAGGACTGATATAATGGCTGGGATTTAATGAAAGATATGAAGCATGAGTAGTCTTATTAGTTAGATATAATAGTTTATTAGCTATTATATAGATATATAACTATATAAAAGAATATATATAATAGAAAATACTATATATATATTAAGATCCTACTTAGTTATCTACTAAGGCTAACTTAGTCTAAATTCTAATACTCCCTCTTAGATTAGTATTAATAAGATATATCTTATATCTTTTATTATAATATCTATATATCCTTATACTTTACTTAGAGCTAGTTCTAATAGTTATCTAGTAAGGGGGAAGTTAATAGGATTAATAGGTTTTATTAGTAAGTTAATATATTATCCTTTAATATTAACTTATTAAAGATAAATTTTATTAATTTTAAAGATTAATTACTTTATAAAATAATACCTTATATGAATATATTTAATAGTAGTATAATTAATTAGATTAGTTACTAGCTTTATAATAGCCTAATTATTAATATTTAGGAGTACTAGGACTACTCCCTTATTATAGCCTAGCTCCTCTAGTATAGGATTAAGGTATAGAGCCTCCTTATATACCTTTATAGTAGTAATATATTTAAACTTATATATAGATATTATTACTAGCTTTTATAATTTAGATTACTAGGTAATAGGTCTATTAAATAACTTATAGATATATACTTTAATAGAATAAGAGGTATTATAATTATTATAATAGGATATATTAGTAAAATCCTCTAAGCTATTATTTCTACCTACTTTATAAAGTAGGTTATTATTAACTACTCTAATAAGGTAATATAATACTTATTTTACTACCTTTATATATTCTAGGATAGGATTATTAAATAAATAGCTTAGATTATTAATAATATAAGTAATATCTAGCTAGGTTATAATATTAAGTTAATTAAGTACTCCTATTAATAATTAAAATACTTCCTTATTATCTATAAGAGCTATATAGCCTTCTAGTATAATAGTAATATATACCTATTTTATTAGTAACTTTACTAGTAAATAGTATTTTATACTAAGCTAATTAAATAATTATTTAATATATTTAATCTAATTAACTTAGATTAATTAATTATTATAATTTTAGATAATTTATATACTTAAATACTCTTTTAGATTATTTATATACTTAAAGTTAAACTTCTTATCTAGCTCCTTCTTAATCTAAGTAATTAGCTTATAATTATAAGTTATAAATAGTAGGTTATTTATATAGGCTATAATAATAACCTTTATTATATAATTTATAAATATATAGTAATTATACTTAAGATATTTAAAACCTAATAACTTAAGTATTATATAAAGGGATACTATTTATAAGATATTTACTTAAGGCTATATAAAGCCTTATTTAGTCTATAAGTATATCCTAACTATCTATTAATAAAGTAATAGGATTATTCTACTTATATCTCTTCCTATATAAGTAATTCTAGAAAGGCTATAATAATATCTAAATACTTAATAACTAGCCTATACTTAGCTATTAAGGTAAGGAGGAGTTACTATAATAATACTTTTAAAGTAGATAAGAAGGTCTTATTAAAATTAATATCCTTAATTTAATAGAAGCCTTTAACTACTTATTAGGCTTTATATCTATTAATTTTACTTATTAATCTAAATTTATAGTATAAGACCTATCTCCCTAGTAGTATATATACCTTTAGGGGCGGCGTATATAGTATTTACTATATCTATTAAGTAGTATAATTAGCTAATTCCTCCTTAATAGTAGTAAGCTATTTATTACTATCTAGTCTATAAAGTACCTTTTCTATAAATATAAGATAGGGGTAATCTTTATTACTAGTAATAATATAGGTAAGTATAGCCTTAGACTTATTAGGATTATTAATAGACTTTATACCTTTCTTATTAATTTAGTTATAGTTAAGTTATACCTTATTATAATTAGAATAATATAATAGTTTAAGAATAACTTTATAAGATTTATTATCCTAGGTATTTAAATAGATTATTTTTTAATATAAATAGACTAGAAAATACCTATAAAAATCTAGATTTTTACGTGTATTAGGTAATTCACCTCTACTACCTAGCGATCGTAAGTCTTGGCGTAGTTAGATATATGAATTTAGGTACATAAACTAACGAAATCAGTTATATCTTTATCGCTAATTAGCTAATTTACGTTATTTAGGGGGTAATTTACTCCGTAGGCCTATGCGTATTATTTCTACTATTTAGATATATATCATAATATATAGATGTTAATTGGTCGGTAATATAGCATAGTTAAGCATGCTAGCAACGTCTTAGCAACGTCTTAGCGTAGTTAGACACATGAATTTAGGTATATAAACTCATGGAATTATTTATATCTTTATTACTAATTAGCTAATTAACGTTATTTTAGGGTGTATATACTCCGTAGACCTATACGTATTATATATACTATTTAGATATATATTATAATAAGTAGACGTTAATTAGTTAGTATATTAAGGTATAGGTATAGTAGGTAAATCGCTACTAAGATATAGATTTAATAGGTAAAGTTATAGAATTAGTTATATCTTTATTACTAACAGGCTAATTAATATCATTTTAGGATATATATACTTTATAGGCCTATACGTATCATTTACACTATTTAGATATATATTATAATAGGTAGATGTTAATTAGTTAGTATATTAAGGTATACTTAAGTAATATCTTAGTAATATCTTAGTAATATCTTATTATATAGATTTTAGTTACTAACTTATATTTCTAGATATATCTTATATACTAATAAATAGTATAATATAATTTTTAAATTATTAGATACTAATAGTAGATATATATCTTTTAGTATTAATTAATTAAAATTATATACGTAAGTAGATATATTTATGCGATACGTGGATATTAATAGTAAAAGTTCTAATATTCCGCTAAAAACACTAAAAATCGAGTCTAGCTAAATATTATAGTATTAGACTTTTAGGCTAATAGATAAGTATAGATAAGGGCAGGAGATCTTTAAGGTTTAAATATCCGTATTTTCTATTATAGTATAGAGATAATATTATAATATTAATTTTACTTATTAAAATATCTTAACTTATTAGATTTTAACTATTTAATAATTCTAACTCTAGTAGGCTATTTCTAAAAGTCTAATTATCTAACTTATTTATATTATACTTACTTAAATTATTTATAGACCTAATTATATTATTATTAGGACCTACTTCTAATTAATTAGATAGAGGTAATATTACTATTTTATTACTAGAGTTATTTATAGCTCCCTTAATATCCTAATTATTAAGTATAGGTACTTCCTCTAAGTCTTAATTATTATTATCTAACTAATCTATTTAGAGTTATTAAAGGTAGGCTAAAATGTTATTATTATCTAAATCTCCCTTTATTAAGAGCTTATTATCTTTATTTATTAGCTTTATAATAGCCTTTTTATTAAAGATTATATATATTAATTAAATAACTTATTATTTTTTAATATCTTATATATAATATATACTCTTACTATTATAGCTAAAGAACTAGTATTTAATTACTTTACTATCTAATTTCTTCTTCTTTAATAAGGTATTATAGGAGTAGTATTTATATTTAAATAGCTTTAAGTATATTAATTATAATTTATAACTAATCTTATTACTTAAAAGGTAACTTCTTATTAATACCTAGTATAAGGTTATTAATATAGTTAATATAATATATAACCTCCCCCTAGAAATATTAAAGTAAATTAATATTAATAAGGATTATTCTAACCTTTAAAAATAATATCTAATTCTTTTATTTAATAATCCTATTCTAATATAAATTATATAATATTATAGGAGTTAGAAGTATATTATATTTCTTAAGGATTTTAATATATTTATTATTCTAGGTTACCTTATTATTACTTTAAATAAATATTATATTATAACTTTAATTTTTCTAGTATTTTATTTAGAATTTAATCTTTTATAGTAGCTCCTTCTAACTAGTTATAAGATCTATTTAGGAAAGTCCTAATACCTTATATATAAAGACTATTATATTAGTATACCTCCTAAGGATAGTAATATAGCTTATTAATAATAAGTTAATATACTAGTATTAGCTATTTATAGTAACTCTAGGTATTAGGATATATAATAGGATATAGGTTAATTTACTAGATATATAATTCTTATATAACTCCTAAGTCTTATATTTCTATAGGTAATCTACTACTTTATAATTATTATTAATAGTATAAGTAATAGCCTTAATAACCTTTATATTAATATATTTATATCTCTTATACTATTAAGTCTATAATATATTATTCTTAATAGGTATAAAGGATTTAAGGTAGAAAGCTCTTATTTAATAAGTCTATATAATTTCTAGCTAGTATATATAATTATATAGGAAGGCTTATAATACCTCCTAGCCTTATTTATTATAAAATATCTTCTATCTATTACCTCCTATATACTTATAGCCTAGGAGGTCTAGCTAAGTAGTTAATAAGAGATTAAATTTAATATTAGATATATAATATATATCTATTAATATAAATTTACTAACCTTATTTTAATAATAACTAGGATTAATATAATCCTAATACTTATAAATATAATCCTAGTACTTAGTAAATTTATTAATTTACTACTAATAGGACTAGATACTATATAGTTTTTAACTAGTAAATAGTTTATAAACTTAGAGTAATCCTAGAAGATATACTCTTAATTACTTAAGTTAATAATAATTTTATAAGACTTATTATTTTATAGGCTATTCCTAAAGTAAGTAATATATAATTTATCTTATTTTTATTTATCTAAATTTTAATTACTTTATTAATAGCTAGGACCTTTATTATATCTATTACTTTATACTTCTAACTCTTCCTTTATCTTATACTTAAAACCTTCTAGTATAATATTTAGATTAATATAATAGTAACTCTTTATATTATAATTATTATTATAGAATATCTTTTTTTAATATTATTACTTAAGCCTTTATTAATTAAATTTTAGCTTAATTTTAGCTATTTTTTAAATTTACCTATAAATACCTTAGATTCTTTAGTTTTTATAGATACCTCCCTATTAATTAATAATATAATAAGGTACTTAAAGTCTATTAACTCTTTCTTAAACTATTAGATTTTAGTTAAGGTATAGACTACTACTTTTATATACTATAATAGGCCCCTCTTAAAGACTACTATTTAAAAATCTTTATATAGTAGGATCTCTATTTATTATAACTTATTAATATACTCCTTAAACTTAGTTAAGTAGGTATAAAGGTTACTAAACTTATTAAATTAAAGGTTATATAAGGTAAAGTATATTACTTTCTTAATAGTATATAACTCTATTTTATATAATAACTTTAATTTATCCTATATTTCTTTAATTATCTTAAGGTATTTAATTATATTATAGGCTATAAGTATATAAGAGATATAGATAGTAATAATAGCTTTATCCTCTATCTTAGTATATTTATCTTATTTATTTAAGTCTTTCTTATCAATAGCTAATTAAATACTACTAGACTTAATAGAGATAAGGTATTTTAGTATTTTATATTCTAGCTTAATAACCTTAAATACGCTATTAATAATAAGATAGGATTAAATAGCTACCTCCTATTACTTATAATTATTTATATCCTTAAGCTCTAGAATTTTCTAATAATCTATTATAATATTACTAGTATTAAATAGTCCTAGGAATAATACTTTTAAATACTACTTAAAGTCTTATTAAAAACCTTACTAATTATAATTTATATAGTTCCTAGGTTACGCTAAACCTAGGCTTATAACCTAATAAAAGATATAAAGTATAAGTAGTCTTATTAGTTAAATATAATAGTTTATTAGCTATTATAGATATATATATAACTATATAAAAGAATACGTATAATAGAAAACACTATATATATATATCAAGACCCTGCTTAGTTATCTGCCAAGGCCGACTCAGTCTGAATCCTAACAGGATTGCCGCTAGCTTACTGAGGCAGACTTCTGCCCCTTAGAGGGCAGAAACATCTCACGCGGCCCATAGTACATAACAGAACAAACATGGTACGGAGTGCGATATCTCTATTATACGAAAGATAACATCTGATAGATTCAGAATCCTACATGAGATCATACAGTCCTTCCTTAAAAGTTTGTACATAATATATTCAAATTGTTGAGAAAACCTAATATTGCGAATGTGGACGTGTGGCCCAATGGCAAGGCGCTTGACGTTCGTTACCCCTTACCCCCGGCGTGATGACAATTGCTAAAGCATGCTGCAGTACGAATCAAGAGATTCACGGTTCGATCCCGTGCACGTTCATTTTCTTTTATTTTTTTAAATTGTCTGGAACAAGAGACATTGGAGATACTATGCGACTTTACTATTCCGGAGCCAAAAGCTACCTACTACTGCTGACAAGCATCTAGCCGTACCAGTTATCGATCAATCGTGGTGAATTCGTGTATTTGGATTAGGTACAGAAATTCATGTCCTCCATACTATGTTCTGGATTCAAGGCGAAGCGAGGAGAAAGCAGAAGAAATAGATAAGCTTCAGGTACACCCTCTTCGAGGGTCATCTCCCTGTCGGCAGGGGGAAAATTCTGGCGGCGACTTCGAGCTCTTCGGGCCGGAGCTTCTTCGGCAGAAGTCCGGAGATTTTGCTTCGACGAGTGCTTTCGACTCCTCAGAAGCAGATTGCCGCCAGGATTTTCCATATTATTCATTCAAAAACCAATGACCGAAAAACTTTCTACACCGCTCGCAGGCTACGCTACCGTATACTAACCCTTGCAGCTTACAAAGAGTAAGAACCGAAGACGGAAAACGGGTGGATGCTCTGTTTTCAGTAAGATAAACTACGTCTCATTTTGTTCGCGTCTACAGCACCTACACTTTCATCCCTACGCATTTGTTGCTGATACGCTAATGATACTAGTAGCTATGGCTGCACCCGACGGCTGGCTGCATGGTTTATACATGATTGGCTGTCGTCTGCCGGAGACCGTTCAGCTGAGGGGTGCAAGGCTACAGCAATTCTTTATGTATCTCGCAAAACGAAAGGGTGGATTTGTTTCCCCCATACCTGCAAATTCATTGCCAGAAGGCCAACCAGCACGGAAGGATGTCGAAATAGAGATCGATTTATTCGATGACTGACCCCCTTTCCGTTGCGGGAAGCGCAGCGGGATTGATCTCGTTGGGAGTTCAAGTCACGGAATCGCTGGTTGATTTCTACAATGCGTATAAAGACCTCGATTCGGACCTCGTCGTTATGACGCGGAAATTGGAATGCCTCTTAAAGATCTTCTATTCTCTTGAAAAAGCGATTGCGGATCGCAACTTTCAAGAGGACGAACGAGACTTGATTAGAAACATCGAAACTTCTATCAGAGCGTGCGACGAATTGATTCAAGAACTGCAAGATGAGTGCAAGAAACTCAGCAAGACTCCTTCGAACGGAGTCGGAGCTGCTTTCAGAATCGCCGGACGCTGAGCGGCGTATCCTTTTCGAAAAAGCACCCTGCAGAAACTAGACGAAAATATCGACGGAATTCGTACCAGCTTATCGTTCGCCCTGGAGGTATTACAGCTCCAGGACAACACAAAAACTCAAGATGATGTTACGGAGATTAAAACTCTCTTATATTTGATCAAAACCAATCAAACATCATTAAACCTCCGTGACTGGCTAAAGGCACCGGACGCTACTATTCGAGCTAGTTTAGCTAGGGGTTAGTGTAAGGGGTTGGCTGTCGATTAGGGGAACTTAAGTAGTATTAGTACTATCCGCCCGCTAGATTCTACTCGTGTTCTCTATCCTTTTAGACTCTAAATTATATATATCTAGTTACTCCTACTATCCTACCTTAGGACCGTTCTATATATATATAACTAGGCTTACTTACCCTAGGACCGTATCGCCTAGATATAGGGGGTTTTTAGGTACTAGAGCTACTCCAGAAGGCCTTACACTTATTATATATAGGCTAATAGTAGCAGACTAGTCGCTTAGCGGCTAAATAATGAGATATCTATATATCAGTATCGTTGGTAATGTGCCTTATCACGTGACGGATATTTGCGACTCATGACGACATGTCTACAGCAATATCCATGAAAGACAACACCGCACTAATGATCACAATAACGCGTGCTTGAAGAAATACCCTGGTACAGGATTGTGGCTTGTCAAGGATCCCCGTTTTACACGATGGTTGACAGAAGAGAATTCCACTCTGTGGTTGAACGGATTTGCCGGGTCTGGAAAGTCAGTGTTGTGCTCGACAGCAATAAAATCTGTCCTCCGCCACCGGAACTCGGACCCCAGAATTGGCATTGCATTCTTTTATTTTACGTTCAACGACGAGTCGAAACGAGATGAATCGGCTATGTTACGAGCGCTGCTGCTACAATTATCGACTCAGCTCCAGGACGGTCATGTAGATCTCATCGGGCTGTACGATTCATATAAGACTGGCACAATTCCATCGCAATT
>JAABUL010004289.1_pt1 | contig 19347 bp, 8 predicted proteins | sample 5559151 | NCBI WGS metagenome assembly JAABUL01 (sample SAMN10711876, study PRJNA513368) | rock metagenome | isolation source: Antarctica rocks | place: Antarctica: Victoria Land, Pudding Butte sud | reverse complement strand
CCGGAGTGAGCCTGAGTTGCCCTCATTGCCCGTTCGCTGTGAATAGCAGCAACGGAGAGGGCTACACCTTTCAGAGCGCTTACGCCCAGAATGCTATTTCAGTCACGTTCGATACCGCCAACAAACAGTTGAACCTCAACGGTAACCCGTTCCTGGACTCCCAGATGAAGGACCTGCATCGGCCTCAAACCACAACCCAGACCGGGTCATATCTCGATTTCCTAAATATCTACAATGGCTCTCTCCCTATCACGTACGACGTCAGAGTTGTCCAGGTCAGGACTGTGCAGCTCGAGGATGGGAGCCTGATCGAATTTTACTCGATCGATGTGGAAGTGCTCAGTCTTGGCGACAGACCAATCAATGTGCAAAAGGTCAACGTTCATGTTATCAAGCGGACAGATGGCGCGGTAAATATACCTGCTTTTTGTTACGCTTCCGCGTTTTAATAAGTCGGAACGCTCAGCTCGATCACCTCCCTTTCACGTACGCATTTCCAAAGGATCCGCCCTTAGCTGCGGTGTCTGTACTGGACTTCCCCAGCCAGAGCGGCACTGAGTCGTCCACTGCCACTTTCACAACAGCAATTTCACTAGCGACAGGCAGAACATCGCCAAGTGCCACAACATCAAGTATATATCTATCGACCAATAACACTTCAGGGGGATCGTAAGCATCTGACTCTCACATTGTATAAGGTGCAGTACTGACATCGACAGGCCCTTCGTTGCATCTAATAGCACTGCTGCCCCTAGCACTTTCACTGGAACTGCTGGCTCAGTCGCGGTCTCCATGTTTCTTACTGCAACCATTTTCAGCTTACTTGCCATAAGCTTTGCAGGTCTATAAACTTGCTACGCTACCCTGTCTAGATGCGCTAGGAGCAAGCAATCGTTTCGTGGAAATGTATAACCCTATGCTTGTTGTTTTTCAGACTGCTGTTGTTTCACTTCCTGTAGAGATTCTCTCTCCCAATAACTAATCCAGAAGATAGGTCTTACACTACTGAAAGTATGACCCAGAATATATTATTAGTACCGAAAAAACATCTATGGCCCTAGGCTTTCTCAAGAGTGTCAAGTATCATCCCTCCGTGAGCCAATGGGATTATAACTGTAGGGATCCAAAATTTGGGGCAGATATGGGTACTGCTTTGGCCACTAAAGAACACTCGGTATATAGATACATTCAGCCACCGACCAGCTTACCACATCTCCATCTCCACCAACTGGATTACAGCGAAGACCTCCGAAGAGTCAAAGATCGCCGAAAAGCTACCAGCACTACATTGGAAGTCTACTAATCCTTCCCCTCCAATTACGGAAGAGGCATCCAAGTACGTGGCTCCCCAATTGAAAACCAGCGGAGGTGGCCAAGCGCCATCCCATTTGTATTTCTCGTTCCTGCACAGCCTCCCTATTACGCAGGCCGCTATAGCCTTGGTGTGCTTTTCCCTTGTTATATATACGCTTATTTTGATCTAATAACTTTTAAGTACTTAATTTTACTTAGTTTTGCTAGCTTGCTTAAAGTAATTTAAAGTTTTAGAAAAATTATTAATAAAAATAAAAAATAGAAGAACTTATATATATATTAGAATAGAAATTACTTAAGTTTAATTTTATTTTCGACTAATAAAAATATATTAGAAACTAGTTCTATTATAAAATTACAAAACTAATCTAGAATTCTATTAAAATTATCTTTTACTTATATTTTTATTAGTTTCTCTATAAATCTTATATATTATTAATAATTAATATAATAATACTATTTCTATATTTAATATTATAGAAATATTTAGATTAATTATTAAATTAGATTTTAATTTTAACTATTAAAATTAATTTAATCTAACAATTTAATATTAGAAATTAAACTAAAATCTTAGCTAATTTCTATTTTTTTAGAATTATTCTAAATTTAACTTAAGTTAATTTTTAATTCTAATATTAGAAATTAAATTAAATTGTTAACAATATTAAAATTACTAAAAATAGTATAAAATAAGTTTAAATTTAGATTGTTTATTATATTTATTAATTAAACTAAATAAATTAATTATTTCTATTAAATTATTAACTAATTATTACTAAAAATAAAATAAAATATTAAAATTAACTAAAATAATAATTTAAGTTAATTTTTTAAATTAATTTTCGATTTTAAATTTGCAATTTAATTTAATTTAAATTAATTATATTAAATTAAATTATTAAGTTTAAACTAAATTAATTCTAAAATTTAAAATCGAAAATTTAATTTAATTTCTAATATTAAAATTAATTATTTAAATTAAGTTATAAACTTAAAATTATTAAAATAATTATTTTTAATAATTTTCTTATTTTTAGTAATAATTTTAATATAAAGAGATAATTTATTAAATCTAATTAATAAATATATTAGAAATATTTATTTATAATTATATTACTATAATATATTATCTAAAAAATAATAAAAAATCTAAATTTATACTTATATTTATTTTATATTATTTTTAGTAATTTTAATATTCTTAATAATTTAATTTAGTTTCTAATATAAGAATTAAAAATTAACTTAAGTTAAATTAAATTAATTCTAAAAAAATAGAAATTAACTTAAATTTTAAGTTAATTTCTAATATTAAAATTATTAGATTAAATTAATTCTAATAATTAAAATTAAAATTTAATCTAATAATTAATCTAATATTATTAGTTAAAAAATATAAAAGAACTTAATTATATTATATTATATTATAGAAAATATCTAAGATTTAAAACTATTTATAATATTTAATATTAATCTTTTATTATAATATTTTTCTAAAAATATATAATTTAAAATCTATATAAAATTAAAGTTTTAATAGATATATATAGATATTTTATTTAAGATTATATAAATTGTTTTCTAATTTAATTATTATTATTATTATTATTATTATTATTATTTATTATTTTTATTTTTATAATTTAATAACTTTAATTATTAATTAGTTATTTATATTTAATTAATATATTTATATTATTTAATTATAATTATAATTATTTAAATAACTTATAAATTTTTATTTTATTAAAGTTCTTAATATTTAATTTAAAGTCTTTATAATTCTTTTATTAAATATTTATTTTATTTATATTATTATATTTAATTTAATATTTATATTATTTAATTATAGATTTTTATATTATATCTAAGCAATAATATTAAGTAAAAATATTTTATATAATTAATAATTATTAGTAATATTAAAGTAATTTAAATTATTTATAATTATAAGTTAAGAATTTATTATTAATAAATAAATAAAATATTTTATATTATTTATTAAAGATATTCTTTGTAATATAATTATTATAAAGTTTAATTAATATCTTAATATTATATAGAATAATATTACTAAAAATATTATAATAATGTAGTTAAGTAATTAAGTAATATTAGATTATAGATTTAGAGATGCTTGTTACTAGTATTAGCGATCTATTTGCAATACATATACGATCTCTCCCACTTAAATCTTAGAATCTTAGCTACTTAATATATTATTAAATTATATAGTGCGATTTATGCATGCATCGCAATGAGTCTTTGTTGTTATAATTGTTTACTAACTAGAATTTTATCTTTATCTCGTTATATTAAAGTTTAACGCGAGAACTTAGTTATAACAACAAATATTAAAACAACAAGCTATTAACGTATCTCTAAAAACAATCTTAAGAATTTAGAAATTCAAAAACTTAAAAACACAAAAAAAAGAGTGTAAGAAACAAGTTAACTTTAACAAATTATTAAAATTAAAAACTTCAAAAATTAAAAACACGAAATTAACGACTCAAAAATTAAGATATTATTAGATTAAAAAGTAAAAAAAGAAGAGACGAAATTAAAGCATTAGAAATAGCAATAAAAGTCGTAAATTTAAAGATTAAAACGCTTTATTAAAATCGCAACTAGTATCTATTGTTAAAACAATAAATTGTTCGCTAACTATAATAACGTTATTGAAAGAAACTTTTTAGCAATATAATTGATTTATTTGCTTAAAAGCGAGAACGCTATTTAAACTCTCTTTTTAATAAGAATTGAAGCAAATCTTCAACGCGAAAATATTCGTTAACAATAAATCGACAACTAATTAAAAAAAACAATAGATTAAAAACGTTTATTTATAAACAATCAAAAAGATAAAAAAGCGATAAACAGAAAAACAACGCAAAGTTTAAAAAAAAAAAAAAAATCTTTTCTTAATATTTTTGCAAAAAAAAGAAAAAGATTTGCAAATTAAAAGCATTATTCTTTAAATTAATTATTATTATTAGTTTTTTTAATTTAGTAGTTGTTACTTTTACTATTTGTTATTAAATTATTCTTTTAGAAACGATATTTTAAAATAATAATAAAATCGCAAAACTTTCTTTTGACATATCTACGTTAATAACAAGTTTACTTTATAATTTTATAAAAATTGTAAAACTTTATTACTACATAATCTTTATGTTTTTTTTAAAAACGTTAAGAGCATCGCACTTTAATAAACTTAATATTATTAATTTTCTAAATTAATTCTTAAATTTTTGTGATAAACATAAAGTTATTTCTTAGTATAAAATTATTAAGTTGCCTCGATATTGCGACAAACTTATAGAAAATTTTATTAAGTTTATTGTTGTTTAAACAAATAAAAAGTGATTTAAAATAATAAATAAGTTAAAAAAGAAATATAAAGATAAAAATTTAAATTAAAAAATTAACTCTTGTACTTTTCTAAAGTTTTTAAAAGATGTATTAAGAGCAAAGTCGAATAATATTCGTAAATACAATCGACAATTTAAAGTTATTTTTTCGAAGCTTATTAAACTTAATTAAGTCGATAAATACATTAGATTCTCGTAATATTTGAAGAATTTTTTTCGCAACATTTGCATTAAGATAATGCGAAAACATAAAATTAATTTAAACAACGCAATTATTATAATATTTAAATCGTTATACGAGACAATTATAAAATTGATCAAAAATAAAACGATTATGCGAGAAATAAGCATTAATAGCAATTAAACTACTTAACAAGTTGCGAATATTAATATAAATAAATTAATAAATATAATAAGCAAGAAACAAGATCTTGTAAAGAAGAAAATTACGTTAAAGATAGTTTTTGTTCTTTTAGTATTATTAATAATCGCAATTGAAAATACGAAAATTAACAAAATTCTAAATATTTTAATACAAGCTTTTAAAGATTTTAAGATTAACAACGTTCGCAAAATAATAAAAAACAAGATTTATTAAATAATTTAACAAATAATAACGACGCAATTATAAGAGACTTCGCATATTGTATCTTCTTAAATTTAAATAATAATCTAGAATTTATCTTAAGAAACAATTTATGTTTATTAAGAACTTGTATTTGTTTCTAGATACAATTGATTTTAATTAAAATTAAATAAGTGTTTGTTTTGTTACGATTTGCATAGATAATAAGTTTGTCTAGAGTTAATAATCTTAATAACGAATAAAAAAATTCATATAAACGAAAGCAACAAAATCTATTATAAGTTTAACAATTTTAAAGATAAAGAAATAAAATTGTCTCTTAATAATACGAAAATTAAAAGAAAGACTATAAGAATTTGTTTTCAATAAAAAGCGCAAAATCGTGTTCGAAATCTTGTGATTACAATAATAATAATAAAATTAAATACTAGTTTTTCGTCGAAAGATAAAAAGAATAATAAATTAAATTAAACAATAGTAAAAATTTAAAAAGTTTAATCAAAACAAGATTCTTTTAAGCAATAAACGTTTTAAAAGCTTCTAATAGAGCAATCGATTAAAATAATTAAAGAAAAAATTAAAAAGAAAAAGAAACTCTTAAAGATTAAAAACGTTAAGTTTAGAAATTATTTAAAAATAATAAAAGTCGCAAAAGAAAAAACATACGTAAAGAAAAAAGTAATAAAAACAAAAATAAAGAACGTTATAATAAAGAACGTTCTCGCAATAATTAACTCTAATTTAAGAGTTATCAAGTATTAGAAAATTAAATTTAGAAAAAAGTAAAAAACTTCTACAAACTATGCATAACAAACAAAACGTTTGAAGAGAATACTATAAACTATAAAGAATTAAGTCAATTTTAAGACTTTAACTTAAAGTATTTTTATCTTAAAAATAAAATTAAAATTAATAAATCTTCTAGATTTTTGTTTTGATTTAAGTCGCTTTTTTTTTCGTTCTTTTTTTAATAAGAAATTTGATGTTATAGTAACAAAGAAAAAATCTTAAAAGTTTATTAGAAAAAAGAAAGAAATAATTGTTATTATAAAATTAATCAACGCTAAATTTATTAAGATTGTTCATTTTAAGAACATTGTTGCGAAAGTAAAATCTCTTAAAACTTTATATTTTGTCGTTTGTTTAATTGCGTAAATGTAGTTAAAAAATATAAAAGTCAAAGCGATATTTAATAATAATGCGAAAATCAATTGTATTAGCAAGGATTTTGCGAACAAAACTAGCTTAATTATTTAATAAAATGTTTTTATCTTATTAGTAGAGATTACGAAAGCACGTGTTCGTTTTGAAAAAATAAAAAAAAATGCAAAGATGTCAATTAGAAAAGTAATAATTTATATTTTTATTTTTGTTGTTTCTCAACTTAATTACGAAATTTTATTAGATCGATCTTTTTAGCGAAGTGCTTAAATAAGTTTTGTAAATATAAACAATAACTCTTTAGAATTAATAATTTATTTTAAAGACAAAGCAAAGCGTGTTAACATTTTAAGAATGTCTATTAATTATCTTAGTAACAAAAATAAGAACGTTGTGTTCTTAAAGAAATTTTTAAATTTTTAAGTAATCGTTCAATTAATATAATTGCCCAACTTCGCGAATCTAATTGCAAAGAATCTTCGAAAATAAAGATTAAAATTATTAGAATAACGACGTCGCAAAATAAGATCAAAAGAAAAAATCGACAAAATTCTAATTAATCAAAGTAGACGAACAATATTAGCGTCTATTCGTTTGTCAATACAATTAATCAAAATCGAACAAATATTTAAATTAATATTATGTTTCGAACATCTTAAAAATTATTAATAATTCGAACTTTTTAATTATGCATTATAAAAAAGACTTTCGCTATTTAATTATTTAGAAAGTTTAATATTTAACGTTAATCTTTTACTACGTCGCACTTATTTATTCGAATAAATACAATGTACAAACAAAAAATTTAAAAAACGAATTTAATAAATACAAGCAATTTAGATAATTCTATTTTAGATAAGTATTTAAATTAGAAAGAAATGTTAAAGTTATTAATTACGAAAAATTTCTAGAAGAAATTTGACAAAAGATACAATCTCTTTTTAATGTCTAAGTTCTTAAGCATCAAATGCGACTTTCGTTTTATTAAGAAACGCATTTAAAAGCTAATTATAAAGTTTGAATTTTTTTCGCAAAAATAAAAACTCTTGATTACAATACTCTTTAATTGTAAAATTGTCTTAACATAAAGCTTTGCTAAAATAGACAAAATTAGATCAAAGATTGCATTTAATCAAGAAATTCGCACTATAAAGCATAAGACATAACAAACTTTAAAATTTCTAATTTCTTAAACATTAAATTTTATCGTAATTAAGATGTTAAAGAAACGTCTTTAAACAAATTTGCTAAAATATTGTTATAATTTCTATCGAAATTCTTAATTTCTAATAAATAAAAAGAAGAAGAACAAGTATTGCATAATTAATGCGACTATAAAAATAAACAAAATAACAATTCGAAATGCTAATATATCTCTTAATGTCGAAGAATTTGCGAAAGAATTTGTCAAAATAATAATTGCGTTATTAATTAATTTCTTTTTAAAATACGATTAAATAAGTCTCGCATTAAAAAGTCGCAATCTTATTACTTTTATAACTTTTTTTGAACTATTTAAAATAATTTGTCTATCGTAGAATGCGACTAATCTGATTGCTCAATTTGTAAGAATTATAATACGCATTCTTAAAAATCTTCTTAACAAATGTTGCTTATTTGTGAACGACATAAATGTAAAAGAATTTAAGTTAAATTACGACAATAAGAAGATAATTCTAGAAATTAAATTGTTTGTTTTAAAACACATTTAATAATTAAATGCAATATTAATAAATATAAAATTGTTCAAATGTATTATATTTGACGAAAAATCTTAATTTTATAAATTAAAAATCAAAATTGTCAATTTTGTGTATAATTTCAATAAACAATTCTTTAATAGCATTAAAATTATCAAGATTATTAAGTAATTATCGTGCAAAAACGTTTTTAAAGCTAGAGTTTTTATAGAAGTATGCGTCTATTATTAAATTTAAGTGCTAAAGTTTATAATTGTCGCAAAGCTAATCTATTGTTTGTTTAAAACAAAATATATCTTTGTTTAAGACTTTAAACAATAAAACGTTATAAATAAATTAAAAATTGCTTTAACAAATGCATCGACAATGCGCATTTTAAACTACTTTATTTTAATTAACGAAATTATTTTAATTATAGATTCTAGTTTAAAAAATTCAGAAGTTATATTAATGCAAATTGATGCAATAATAAAAAGAAAACATTTTTCACAATATAAAAGCAAACTCTAAAGCGAACAAAAATCTTAATATAATGTAAAAAAACGAAAATGTTAAGAGCTTATAAAGATTTTAAAGAAAGTACAATTCTAATTGTATAAAATTCAATTTATAATTAAAATTAATGCAAACATTTTAATAACTTAATAAATCTGTTTTGCGACGAATTTGTTTAACGCTTTAGTAACTCGCTAGTTAATTTAAATTCGTTTTTTCGATTTTGATATACAACATATATCTAATTAAAAATATACAACAATTAACGAACTTTTAAAAAAATTAAAAGAGTCGTTCGACAATGTTAACAAAATTAATAAGAAAGATATTAATAATTTTATTAATAACTAGTTGAATTGTGTTTGCGTTTGCCTCGCACAAATAACAACATTAAAAAAGAACAAAAACATTTTCGAAAATAAATATTTCGATAAATTTCAACAAATCGTTCGATATTTAATTTCGTTGCGAAAATCAAATATAAGTTAGAAGAATTTTTGCAAATTCAAAAATTATGTTCTTTATTTTCTAATAAAAGAAAAGCATTTGTTTTGAAAAATAAACAAAAATATATCTTTGCGTAAAGTAGTAAATCGAACGAAAGACAAAAATCGAATCGTAAAAAGCTTGCATAATAAAAATAATTATAAAAAAAAAGAAAGCATTTATTAACGCATTGTAAATCAATATTAATAACGAAATTTATTTAATTTTTGCAAAAAGTATGTCGCAAGTTGCGATAAATATTAGCGAAGAACTTCTAATAAACAAGAGAAAATTATGCACTCAACTTATATTTTCGATTTATAAAAAAAAATTATCGTAAATTGCATTTATATATTAATTGCAAAAACGTTTATTAAAATAAATTTAATAGTTGCTTAAAATAATTTAACAAAATAAGTAAAAACTAAGATAATTTCAAATCTTAAAGTATTCGTTATAGTAAAGTTTTTATAAAAAAACATTTTTTGTCGATATAAATATATTAAGAAAATAATTATAAATAACAAACTTAAAAACAAAGTCAATATAACAACTAAATTTTTAAAAAGATATAACGTCAAGAAAATAACAACGTCGATTTATTATTTATAAGCAAATAAAATAATAAAAAGAAAACACAAGCTTATTGTTAATGCTTTGTTCAAACTAATTAAGAAAGTTTTTACGAATTAATTACGACATTTGTACACAATATTGTAAATTAATAAAACAACAATTCAAAAATTTATTAAGAAGATGTTGTTTCGTTTTAAGTTCAAATACGAAGTTATATTATTAATTAAAATAAAGTATTTAATCTAATATATTATAAATTAAAGAAAAGTTTGTTCAACGACAAATTTATTAACATTGCGAACAAAATAACTAGAAAGAAAAAATAAAAATGTTTAAAAAATAGCTTTGCATTTTCGTTGTTTCAAAAAAGCGAACAAGAATTTCTTCGATAATAATTATTAATTGTTAACGCATTTATTTTAAATTAAAGATTTGATTTTATTATATAATATTAAACTTAATAAAAAATATAACGTAAAATTATTCTTTTAATAATTAAATCTTTTTAAAATAAAAATAAAAAAACGAAATTAAAAACTTTTATATTTTGAAAAAAATTAATAACACAAAACTTAAAGACATCTATTTAGAAAATTAATTAAAAAGATACGTAATAAGAAATCAAAATCTTTAGATCTTTTTGAAGTTAAGAGACAAAAATAAAAAAATAAAAAATAATTTTATGCGAGAGATAAAGAATTAATTTGATTAAAGCAATAAAAAATCGTTTATAATTATTATGTTATTGCTATTTTATTACGATTATTTGAATTACACAAAAGTATAAGATTTTTTTTTAAAAAAAAGAAAAATTGCGATCTTTATATTTATGACATTTGCAAAAGCTTCAACATAGAGTTTATTAATTTATAAGTATTAAAAAGTAATTTAATTACGCAAAGTAATTTACAAGACATTATAATTTTAAGCATTCGAAAAAAACAAATAGAAAGATAAAAAAATCGAAAAGTTAAAATATTAACAATTTTAATCAATTAGAAGCAAGCAAACAACACTAGCATCTATTCGTTTACTTTAATTGATTAAAATTAATAATTAGAAAGCGATTTAAAAGCATTAATAGCAAACTTTGATTCGAAGTTCTAGAATTTTAACAATTTTTTCAAATTATAGAGAACGAATTTTAATTATTTTTCACGCAACATTCTTTAACGATAAAGATAGCAAAATTATATATTAATTATATTAGTTTTATATTCGTTTACAAGTTAATATACGAATAAATGCTAGCACAATTTCTTTGCGTAATTGAAGATGTAAATGTTACAAACAACAATTAAGTCTATAAGTAAAGATTCTTTGCATTTAGAACTTTATGTTTGTTAGACATTTAAAACAAATTATTGTTTTATTTATTAAAACACAACAACTTAATAATCTAATTTTTTGTTTATAGAATTCTCTTTTTCGATTTATTATTTTTGCATAAATTTTTTTTTATCGAGCTTATGTTATAACAAATTTAGAACAACAATCACGAGATATTAAACGTAGACAATTTTTTGCGAAAGAAACTTCTTAATTTTTATCAAAAAATTAAGATTAAAAACGAGAATTATTATTTACGTCAACAAGAAGATTTCGTAAAGGGCGACAACTTACACTTGCTAAATAAGATACAAATCAAAATTTAATAACATTAATATATTTTTTTCGTAATTAAGAATCGACTCTTTTAATTAAATTATTTTAAGCACAAAATTAGTAAACATTATCGCAACAATTATAAACGTTGCAACGTCAAACTTTTTAAACTTAAACTTAAATCGAATTGCGAAAAACAATTATTCGACTTATAAAAAACAATTTAATTATTAAGAATTGCGTCTATATTTAAGTAACTAACATTTTGCTTTAATGTAATAAAACTACTAGCAATAAAAGAAAAAAACGTTTAAAAAATCTTCGAAACATAGTTCTAGATATCTTAGAAATAATTAAAAATTAAATGCGAAATTTGTGACAAACAATTAATAAGAACGTTCAAATACTAATAAGTAATTCATTATAACAAAAATTGAAAAACGCAACATAAAAAATTGATCAAAACAAAAAACTACAAATTTAAAATAATTAAATTCAATTTCGCAAATTATAATTATTAAAGATTGCAAATATGTTATTTAAAAATATAGATTAATTAATTACTAAAACAATGTTGCGAATAGCAAAGAAGCGCCAAAATCTACAAAGAATTTTGAAGAAATTAAATCGAATTATGTGCGATCGACTTAAATATTGTATTATAAGATCAAAACACATTACTAATTATACGATTAACAATTATAACAAAATAAATATCAAAAAGTTTAAAGATATAATAGCGTTTACTAAACAAGAGCTTTTAAAAGTTGAAATAAAAAATTATTTTTAAAAGTATAGTTTAATAAGAATTCTAAACGCAAAGTTAAAGAAAATTCGTCGAACAAAAGTTCAAACGATTTCGTCTTCTTCTATAAAAGATACAAAAAAAGCGCAAACTTAAAGCGACGAACAAAAAGATCTTAAATTGTCAATTTTTTAATTAAAATTAAAGTCGAAGTCTAAAAATAACAAAACTTACAAAAAATAAAGCAAAAAAAAAGACTAGAACTCAAATTCTTTTAAAGAAGTTTCTTCTTCGTTATTACAATCGCAAAATTTAACATTAAAATTATCTTCATTAGATCTTAAATTATTTAAAGTTATTAATACGATAAAATTACGTACTTTAATTACTAAAATCGCAAAAATCTTTTTAAAAACAATAACTATTTTTATTTTAACAAATAAAAAGAACGATGCGAAAAATTGTTTATGTGTAGAAGTAAGCATAAATTTGCGATATTAAATCAACTATTATCTAGCAATATTGATCAAAGTCTTTTAATTAGTTGAACTAACTATGTCGATAAAAAACAAAAAGAAAATCTAGTTATAATTATATTAAAATTAATTGTTTGCATAGCTCATTAAAGAAAGCTAGAATTTTTGTTAAAAATAAATTAAGTTTCTAATAATTAAATTAAGAAATAAGTGATTTAATGTTACGAGAAACGAAACAATTTCTTAGCATTTATAAAACAAAATAAATTGAACTTTAAATCTAACGTTCGTCTATTTATCTTTAAAGATCTCTTGAAACAATACGTTTATAAGAAGAAAGAGCTAATCTTCTTACTTAACAATTTTTAGTAATTTGATGTTTAATTTCAAGTAATAAACAATATTAATTTAGCGAAATAAAATCAACATAAAATAATTGTTTGTTAAAATTGATTCGCTTATTTAATTGTTAACTCGAAGTACTAGATATAATCGCAATTTCAAAACGAATTGCAAATAATATTACATTATTAACGAAAAAACAACAATTAATAAAAAGAATAACTTCTTAATTATTTGTTCTCTATGTTGCAAATAATAATGTAAATAAATTTAAATTCTTATATAACACATGTGCTTCTACAAAACGATTATAAGCATAAATTGTTAATAATATTTTATTCGTTAATCTTTAAAAAGCATAAAAATTAAATGTTAAAACGTTACTTTAATCTTAACGTAAATCAAAACGTTTATTAAGAGTTCTAGCAATTGTAGTTGATTGTTTTTTTCGTCGCACAAAATAATTTGTTTTGCGAGAAATATTTGCTAAATAATTTTTATAATTAGATCGACGTATAACTACAAAAAGCAATAAAAAAAGAATAATAAAACAAAAAAATACTAAAAACTAAATTAACAAAGAAGAATTTATTAGAATAAGAATTGTATTGAGCGAATGTATTTTGTTAATTTAAAGACATGCGAATTGTGCGATCTCAAATTTTTTATTGCAAGCTAGAAATCGAAATCAATACAAAAATTAAAATGTTTTTTATCTACGTAACTCTATTAAAAGATAAAGAAACTTTAAAGAATTTTCGAATAAGTACAAGAAATAACATTGTTGCAATTTATCGAAACTTAACTTCGTTAAATCTATCTTTAATTGACATATTTTATCGTTTCAAAGCTATTATCGACTTTTCTTTCATATTTGACATTAAAAATGTTATTATAAAACGTGCGTCTTAAAATTCGACAAAAGTAATAAAGAAGTTAAGAACATTGTTCGAAGATGCAAAGAAATTTAATCGTTTAATAAAGCAAACTTAAGAACGTGCAACACATTACGTAAAATTAATATAAAGAAAAATTTAGAAAATAAAAAGTAAAGTATTCGAATCTTATTCGTAAATGCAATTTATAACGTTTAAAAACTTTAAAACATTTAATATTTATTAATTTAACATCTAAAACGATTTAAATTCTTATTTGATTAACTATAAAAAAAAACAAGATTTAAGTCTTCAACTATTCGTTCTAGCAAAAAAGAAAAAATTTTATTATTTCGATTTAAAATTAAAAAGAAACGTTATAAATCAAAATTAAATTAATAATCTAAATCGAATACTTCGAAGCTAGAAATAACTTTTAAAATTATACGTTTATTTTTTGTTTTAAAGAGTTTAACGCAAGCATAACAACAACAATCTACTCTATTATTGTTACTTTTCTCTTAAATTAATTTTTCAAATTTATGTCAAAAAAGTTCATTATTATCGTTATTGCCTTTAGAGGATAAGCAAGACTTACGATAATTGATTTCATTAAATACTTAATTTCGATCAAATAATTCTTTCGACTCTAGGGAAAGCTTTATGCGAATTAATTTATCACGTTCTTCACGCAATCGATTCGAATAACAAGAGAAACAAAAAATCTAGTCTAATAATCTTAAAAAGATAAGAGCAATTTTTTTATTTTTTTACTACAAACTTTTGCACAAACAAGAACAAAAGTTTCTTGATTCAATAATCAAAGAATAATTACTAAAAGGGAGAAAATCATATGTAATTAAATAATCAAATAATATTAAGCTATAAACTTAAGAATGTTTGTCACCAATATTAGCGATCTATTTGCAATATATATGCGATCTCTCTTATTTAGATTTTAGAATCTTAGCTACTTAATACATTATTAGATTATATAATGCGATTCATGTATGCATCGCGATGAGTCTCTATTGTCATAGTTGTCTACTAACTAGAATTCTATCCCTATCTCGTTATAATAATATTAACAAATTTAATTTTATTAAAATTTGCAAAGATATATTTAAACTTATTATTATTTGTTTTAATTTCTATTATTAAAGAACTTTTATAAATATTAATTATATTGCAATCTTTTATAATTATATCTTTATTATCTTTAACTATAATAAATAAGTTATAAGTAAAAAAGATAAATTTCTTTAACTATAAAGTAGCTATTATCTCTTTAAATAAAGTTGCGTAGTTAAGCAAGTCAAATTAGATAATACGTATAATAGTAATAGTAGTATTTGTAGTAAAATTAATTGCTAAGAAACGCAAGTGCAAGAAAAATCTTATCTTCTATAAGATACTTTCTTGTTTGCTATTAAGAGAAAGCAATATGCAAACAATATTTGCTAATTTAATATTAGTTTTGCTTAAATCTAGTTTGCGCAACTCTTTGTTAAATATATACTAATATACACTAGATATACTATTGCAAAGTAGATCTAGTATTGCGAGATATACTTTATATTAACTTTAAATATTTATTAAATTAAGAAATAAATATTGTTATTATTATTATTATTATAGTAAATATAAACAAATATATCTTTTATTATAATATTTATATCTTTATTAAGAAACTAAAGAATTTAACTATATTATATAGTAATAAAATTATTAAGAATATTATTGTTATTTATTTATATAACTTTATTCTAATATAATATTTTATAAAGTTGTTTAATCTTATATATATAAATTTATACTTAATTATTTCTATTAAAAATTAATAGATTTAAAATATTTATATCTATAATATTTATTTAATTAATATTATTCTTCCATATATCTATTATTATTAAATATATATCTTTATATATATAAATATTATAAATATTGTATTTAATAAAAATTATTAATATTATTAATATATATAATTAATTTATTCTAATTTAAAATTTCTTTTATATATAATTATATTATAATCTTCTAGAGTTTATATCTTATATAAAACTTAAGAGTTTTCTTAAATAAATAGATAATTATATATTTATCTAGCAAGAAATAATAGATTTCTATTGTATTATATTGTTATTGTAGTTGTTCTATAATAAATAAAATAATTAGTAGTTCTATAATTGTTTATTATTATATTAATTCTTATATAAGTTGCAAGATTAAATAATAAATAACTCTTTTATATAGTTTTTAATTAATAGAATTTCTTGATTTTATTAATAGATTGGCGCTTATAGACGCGAATTTATTTATAGAATCGAAAAATCCTAATTTTGATAATTTATTACGTCCCTAGTACTAGTCTAATTGAGCTAAAAAAATTCGAACTAAGTATAAAACAATACTAATTTATATAAATAATTTAAATTTCCTAATTAGGTTAGCGCGAGCAGAAACGAGCAGAAATGCCAATGTCGTCTCTATAGAGAACAGATAGCAGGAATAGCTTATATAAAGCATATTTTCCGGAATTGTCGATGTGCTATCTAACCAACTACGCCAGGCGTTCCTGACAATAATGTTTGATTTATTTAATTTCATAATCTTTATTTTCTCGATAGCTAGTATTATATTTCAATTATTACCAATTATTGACGTTTTTCTTGCAATCTTCTTTAGTTATCTATGCATAGTAACAACGCATGTTGTTTCAACAATTGTATCTACGAACAGCCTATCTTGAACAAAGTAATTACATCAATCATACTATTAATTGTGACACGTAAAAGAGTGTTATAAGGATAATCACGTAAGATACCTAGTGCGATACTATTGTAATCCTTAAAAATCGCCCGCATGAACCGCTAAGGTAATTCAACTACTACTACCACCATCACTGCTTACTGCATTTACCCTTACATCGTTGCAAAGATAATCGATCGAACTAATAGATTTGATTCTGTTAGCTAGTAATTAGTTACCCAATGTTCCCCTCCGATATCCTTATGATAATTTAGCTACGCCCGGAGATCTATGGATCCGTGTCCGCGCCTTGTTATGTGCGATGCTAGCTAGACGTTCCCCGGCTCGATAACGTCTCCGCAGTCCGGCAGTAACTTCTTTAGAATTTGATTGACATGTCGGACGAATCGAATGCCGCCATCGCAAGAGAGTTCTGCGCGCCGAGATGCGTTGTCCGCAATTGTTGCCTAAGTATCTATCACATCCTGGCTTACCAAGCGAGTGACAGAAGCGGGATAACAAAGCGCAGTTTGTTTTAAACGCTCCGGCCACCAAACTGGAAAAGACACTGAATCTCTTTCCTGTCAGACACATCTTTCTCCCACAAATGTACTCTCGTTGCATTGACATAACAGCGCCCGGAGAATCTCGCAGACTGAATTGCAAACATCCGCTGACTATCTACTTCCTTGGCCGTGGCATCGCAGCTATCTACTGGTCGAGATACAATATAAGACAGGATGATATCCTTGATAAACCGTGTCTTTACGGCTTTTAGCCCGTTGACAGTTGAGAAGAAGAGCGACGGGATCAGATTCGGCATCTTAGGAGCCGCGAGCATTGCGTTAGTATTTCTCGGACTGTGCTATCTTCAGTACAATATTGACGATTGAACAGCCCCCTCGCGCTGATCACGCCAGCCAAGTCACATCCTGAAGTCATTCTGCAAGCTGTTTCTGCTGGAGATCGTACTCGGGCTGAAAAATTCGCGAAAAAGCACGGTATTCCCGATGTCAAGGACTCATATCAGGGTTGGTTTGACTCTTGCCTCTGTGCTGATTTTCACAGACCAGTCAGAACTAATCGTGTGTGTACTAAAGAGATTCTCGACGACCCCAACATCGATGCCATCTTCATCCCACTCCCCAACAGTCTGCATTTCGAGTGGGCCGTCCGGGCTATCCGCGCTGGCAAGCATGTCTTACTTGAAAAACCGTCCGTCTCCAACGCAACCGAAGCTGAAATCTTGTTCAATCTGCCCGAATTGTCGCAGCCCAACGCCCCAGTTTTGCTGGAAGCCTTTCACCACCGGTTCCACCCTTCCCTCCAGCTGTTTCGATCCTTGATCAACCCCGTCGACGTCGTGCACGTTCACACAGATTCCATGGTCCCGTGGTTGATAACCGCCAAGGATAACATCGAGTTCAACTACAATCTTTCCGGTGGCAGCATGATGATGTTGGGCACATATAACTTCGGCATGCTGCGCATCATTTTCAACGACCAGCCGGAGGAGTGCCTGACTTGCGATACGAGTGTGTTCGGCGATGGCGTCCACGACAGGTGCGACTACGACTCCAAGGCCAAGTTTCGCTTCCCCAACGGCGGCATAGGCGAGGCCACGACTTCGCTGAGGGGTCCCATTCTGTGGAAGCCCTCCGAGGCCAGAGTGACGACCAGGGAGGTCGTGGTCCCTGACAAGATGCTCTCGTCCACCCAGGAAAAAGCGCTGACGCGACAAGTGACGCTGCACGGCTTCATCCATGCTTTCATCTGGCATCGCATCGACGTAAAGGACACATATGTGATTCGCAACAAGGCGGATCGCCAGCCAGTCGAGAAATGGGTCGAATCCAAGTCACATAAAGCCTATACCTACAAGGAAGCTGGTGGCGAATTCGAGCATTTGCCCGGTGAGGATTGGTGGATGTCGTATCGCTACCAACTTGAGGAGTTTGTGAATCGGGTCAAGGGTCGTCCGACGCAGTACTGGGTCAGTGGAGAAGACTCGGTGAACCAAATGAAGATGATCGACATGGCCTATGAGAAAAGTGGGCTAGGATTGCGGCCGACTAGTTCGTTCAAGGTAATTTGAAGACTTTCTTCAAGAAGGAGGGAAGGTTCTTTCACTGCGAAAACGCTCTAAGCAAGCTTCTAGAGCTTCGAGACACAAGATCTAGAATCGCGCTCTAGATCTCTTATAGCGATATCGATCTCTCGTAGTTCTCGAGATCTAAATATACTATACAGCAAAACAAGATAAAGTACAAGTATTCTTGTTGGTAACCACCTAAAGTTTGCTTCCTGTTCGCACATCCTGCGTCTTAAGATAATCAGCTTGACATTCTGATACCAATACTCTGATGTCTAAGCCCTAGCCTCTTTAGAATACGAGGCTGTTGACCAGGAGTACGGCCAAGGATTCTCAACATCTATTTGACCGTCGATTCTTGGCTCTGAAACATCTCTGGACTAATACCATGAAGAGCTAGCTGGCTGTCGATAACAAGCATTTCGGTAAAGATGAGCCTCGATCGGCTATTCAGTGAAAGCATTGCCCGCGCATGTCTCGTGTTCGGGTGAGTCCCAATAGAGCGTTTCGGAACAGATCCGCCAATTACTTGAAACACACGCTTGTCGCACACTAACAGAAAGGGTCATTATTCAGCTGGTGGGAAGCTTCCGTCGCGGCCGTCTGCTTCCATAATTGGCAAAAATGGTTCCATTGAAACCGGCCATGGTTTTTATAATCTTCAAAACAGAGAACATTGAAACATGGAAAGCGACCTGTGGTGCTTTCTCGTCCCGTTTGACGAGCTCATGAGAAAATCAAGCACTACAAATACGCTCTTCGCTCT
>JAABUL010004288.1_pt1 | contig 19348 bp, 3 predicted proteins | sample 5559151 | NCBI WGS metagenome assembly JAABUL01 (sample SAMN10711876, study PRJNA513368) | rock metagenome | isolation source: Antarctica rocks | place: Antarctica: Victoria Land, Pudding Butte sud | reverse complement strand
GTGTGCAGATCGTTTAATCCAAAGTATGAGTCGCGGACGAATGACAAGATTATTTATAATCGAAATCCCAGGACCAGGAAGATCGTTAACACTTGACAAATATCGACAAACTTTTAGAAAATTAATATTTGCGATATGGGAGCTGTAAGAATCCTGCCTTCATCGCTCAATTGAAGAATCTCAAAGGTCTGCCCATAAGACTTGATCACTCCCATACCAGGTGTTCCGGCATCGACCACCAATCTTGCGACACCTCACCAAAATCGACTGTATGGAACGTCCTAGCCTCAAGCCAGGAAAGGACACTTCATCAGGGCGTCTTCAAAGCTTGAATATCGAGAGAGTGGGAGCCACGGGCTACCGATTAGCAAAGGTGCTCGAAAAGCAATCTGAAGCTGATCAGACAGCGCAAAAGCTTCAATCTTACGGACTAAGCATTCGAGATGTTGGTGGAGAGCAAGGTCGGAAGGTGATTAGAGACGCTACACTTAGCCAAAAGTGATGAGATAGACGAAGACGTACAATAGAGAGCATAAAGCACTTCGAATGTGGGTTGATGGAAGTGAAGTAAACACCAAAATCGCTGAGTTTCCGCTCAACATTCACTTCAACAAGAATGAACGAAAATGGAATTTTTACCAGCCACCTCTTTTCCACCCACAACACTTTCGCATTGTATCCTGCCTTCAAATCATCTCATTTACCACATCGCTTTGCACTATCTCAACTTGACTCTCCACATTTCCAGTCGTAATGGCTCAATATCAAGACCAAGTGGACGAGCTCCTTAAAAGAGTCTTCCAACAAGCTCCGCAAATTCTACATCATACATTCGCCCTTGATGGTAAGTCAAATTGCATGCAATCAGGCAATACAATTGTTGCAGGGCTTACATGTGATAAGGCGCAAACGCAGCCATGGCATCATTGAAAACTGTAGAGACTAAGGTAGCCTACCTGATCCAGATGATTGCCCTCCAGCTCCATAAAGCCAACAAAGAGATTGGTTCCACAGTGGGTTCCAACAAACCATTCACCTAATTACCAACTGATCATAGCTTTAGAAACCTTCAGATGGTCCTAATGATCTTCGATTCCACCTCATGCGAACTCACTCCTTCTTCGCTTCGCCTCCATTCACCATGACCATCCTCAATCTCGGAGATTTTGAAGATGTGTATTACGCCACCTGTGCTAAGCTGAAGGAGCTACTTCAGGGTGTGGACCTCCTCTTGGCGAATGGCTTCAGGTTACCTGAGGACACCTACTTTGTATATCATCACTATGAAAGACTTCATAGGCTAGATGCTATCAGTGTTGGGGATTTCAAGGCTTCCCTACACTCGTATGAGAGGATACTTTACAGCAGTGAACTCACGCAGCTCCTAAACAAAGGCATCATGGAAAAGAGTATGCGCCACAACGAGTACGATGGCCGGAGGCAAATGGTCAAGGTGGGAGATGTTGACGTACAGGCTGTCCCTCGTTGGATTAAGAAGCAAACAGAAGAGCCTATCCAGCTTTGGCACGAGGTCTTCCAGGAGAGCCTCGGGCGGCCAGAAGAGATCAGAAAGCTTCAAAATACAAGCAACATGGGTTGTAGCATGATATTCGGCAGTTTGGCAGAGAAGTATCGACCAACAGTCCTCAATACCCGGTCAGAGGGCGCCTCAATTAACCGAGAGCCTACACCCGATGCTCCGCAAGCGTTCCAGGAGGTACAATCGATCTTAAGATATGTTAGTCCTTACAACTTGGATGAGCGCGCTAAAAAGCTGGATATCCCCGGGGGTCCTGAGATGCCATGCCTTTGCGACCCTGATTGTATATGTGCGCCAGTCTGCGCCAGTGATCCAATTCAGAATTGTCTCTGTGAGGAGAATGGATTATTCACGTGCGTTACGCAGGGTATGGACATTGATGACCTCGACGTTCCCGATTTAGTACGGCGCAAAAGGCATGGCTCTGAGTCCAGCGGAAGCAGTGCAGCTTCGCCCATTGCTAGTACTGGGGTATTCCCTCATCAATCAATACAGCCCTCCCGCTATCCCGCCGCCCGAGGCCATCTGATCAGTCACTACGGGACAATGAACGAAGTGGAGCGACAGAAGCAAGAGCAACAGAATATCACATCGAACGATGGAGAAATTGAAGATATGGCCTCATTGAGAGACAAATTCGAATTCACGAAAGCAGACGACGATCACTTCTGGCAGGGGCAGAATGCAACAACGATGCAGATATCATTTCTCCTGGACCGCAATGCTCTCACTCAACCATTTTCCAAGCAGTGCGAGTATCCACCAAAGTTCTCATCCATGGCACAGCGACTTTTCAACGCCCGTAGCAGCGGTGCCACAGATACCAAGAGGGTCTTAGCTCTCAAGCAGGTTGTGAAAGGTCACGCTGCTAGCGGTTCCACGGGGAAACCACTCAAGAAGACAAAAAAGCGCTCACTGGCAGGCATGTCCTTTACCAGCTTGAAGCTTGCCTTGCGTCGTGACTCGCGAATGCACGGTTAGCCCACACGCAACTAGACGAAATGCTGGTCAATGCCATTATGAAAGTCGAAGGGATTGATGGTAGAAACTTTCACGGTCAGAAGAGCACCCCAGTCAGGATTCCAGAGAGATCTTGATGTCAACTTTGTGTCTGCAAGAGAATATCGAGGCTATACTGCAAAGTATGGTTGACATTACTGTCCTCAGATCACGATGGAAGCTGGCTATTCTCTGGGCATCAATTACATAATATGATACGATATAGATGTAGATAAAAGAGAATAGATTTTTGTTACAAGGATACTATAGCAGGCCCTTGCAGATACCTTCAAGGGCTATACTATATTAGACTTAGCGTAGTATATATATATATTATTCCTACGTAGAGGAATATACCTTCTAGCCTCTTTTAACTAGAGTAATTTATTTCTACTTAGCCTTATAATCTCTTTACTATAATAGAAAATCTAGGTATTTAAAGGCTTCTATTACGCGTACATCCTATCCTTGTACGCGTACACCCTGTCCCTGTAGGCGTACACCCCCTTCCTTGCTAGGCTTAGCGCCCCCTTAGCGGGGCAGTCTTCCGGGGGGACTACGCCTATAGGGCGACTGCCCGGGGATAACGTTAGGATCACGCCCGGCGTACCTCCCATTGCCAAGGTTAGGGGTACGTCTGGAGGGTTACCTCCTATTGCCAACGTTAGGGGTACGCTAGGGGCTACCCGTTAGTAGTACGCCTGGGGGGGCTACTTCTAGGGGATAGTACCCCCGGAATACTACCCCGCTAAGGGGGCGCTAAGCCTAGCAAGGAAGGGGGTATACGCCTACAGGGTTAGAGTATACGCGTACAAGGATAGGATGTATACGTAATAGAGGCCTATCTAAATCCTAAAGATCTTCTATTCTTATCTAAGCTTATTAATTAGTTATTAATAGTAGAATTATATTCTTTAATTAAAGCTAAATTTTAGTAGCTTTAGTAGATATTATATATATTATTATATACCTTTTAATATATTATAAAAGACTTCTATAGTTATTATATATAATTAGCTATTCTTCTCCCTTATTAAAGCTAAAGGATTATCTTTACTATCTATAATAGTTTACGTCTAATAATTAGTAGTAATATATTATATATTATCTTTAAGGTTTTATATAACTACTAAGAGATAATAATTACTATCCTTATAATATTAATTACTATCCTTATAATATTAATTACTCTTCTTATAATATTAATACTATTCTTATAATATTAATAATCCTTCTTCTTCTTTAAAGTTCTTTAAGTTCTTATAAGCTATCTTGATAAAAGGCTTTGATAAATTACTTTTATAATTAAATTAGCTTACTTAGTAGTAAGTATCTTCTTTATACTAATCTAAGTAATATACAAGGAAGCCTTTAATATAAATCCTTAAATTATAGATAGCTTATTAAGTTAAAAAACTCTAGTTAATAGATATTCCTTCTAAGAGTACTAGAGTTCCTTTCTTCCTTTCAAAATATTTAGATTATAGTCTCCTAGTTAATAGGTATATAGTTTACTTACTATTTCTACTTCCTTATCTTCTTTAAATTTACCTTCTTTCTCTTTTATTATACTTTTAAGTATTCTAATAAATTATTTATATTATTAACTTATAAGGTAGCTACTCTTAATAATTCTAATAGTATCTTACTTTTACTAATTATAATTAACTTAGTCTTATTATTAATTCTTATACTACCTAATAATATTACTTAAGCCTATTTAATATTTAATATTATCTAAATTAGTTACTAGTACTATTAGATTATTTAGAAGGTAACTTACTAAGTTATCTATTTTAAATAACTAATTATAAGAAGCCTCTTCCTCTTTATAATAGGTATTCTATAATATAGTAAGAAGATAGATTACTAGAAACATCAGCAATTCGGAGACCCCCGCCCTAGCGGCCCTGGAGGCCCGTGGGGGTATACATGGGCCCGGGGGGTTATCGGGCTAGCCCTAATGGGGAATCAATATATTTTAGCGCGGCATTATAAACTTTTACTATTTTTCTATACTACATCAAAATTATAGCTAGAACGAACTAAGACTAGATTAGCTGTAATTTTCTAAAAACTACGCCTTAAGAGAAGTCAAGCCCTACTTTTTTTTAAGGCGTAGTTTTTGGTAAATTACAGCTAGTCCAGGCTTGGTTTGTTCTAGCTGTAATTTTGATATAGTATAGAAAAATAGTATAAGTTTATAATACCGCGCTAAAATATATTGATTCCCTATTAGGGCTAGCCCGATAACCCCCCGGGCCCATGTATACCCCCACGGGCCTCCAGGGCCGCCAGGGCGGGGGTTCCCGAATTGCCGATGAAGGTTAAAAGCCTATCTAAGTATAAAGGTACTAGGCCTAATCTAGCTAGTAGCCTATTAAGCTAGGTTATATATTAAGATATAAAGTCTTTAATAATAGCTATAATAATTACTAATAGATAATAAAGCTATTATCCTAATAGTATAAGGTATATAAGTAAAGGCTAACTAATTAGAAGCTCTTAAACTAAGTATTAAAGATAATAATATAATACATTATATAAATAAATAATATTAATGATAATATCTATTTATATAGTTATAGGTAAGGTATATACGTACTAAGTAATCTATACTAAAACTTAGTTATATAACTAAGTTATTTCATAATAATATTACTAAGAGTATTAGTCTAGTTATTACATAGTTATAAAGATAATTAGCTATTTACAAGGTAGAAAGCTACTAAGTAGTATTACTAAGGTATTTACTATAATAAAGCTATTATATTATAATAATATACTAATAATAAAAATAAGATATTAACGTCCTTATTAATAGTAATAATAAGTATAGTAGAAAGACTTTATTACTACCTATTTACCTTATAAGTAGTAATTAAATCTATTATATTCTCTAACTACTTAATATTTATTCATTAATTATATTCTATATTATAACCTTTCTACCTAATAAGATACTTTATAGCTATATTATATCCTTTTTTAATAAGGCGCTTATTAATTAGTCTACTAAGTTTATATAACTAGAAATTATTAATATTATCCTTAATAAAGATAGATAGTAGTTCTTCTAGTTATAACTAATTAAAAGGATTATTAATAGGATTAGGATAAGATTTTATTCAGGTAATAATAAATATATTATAAATCTTCTAATAGTTAGGTATAATAAGGTAATAGGTAAGATATCTAACTTATTTAATAACTTTAAAGGGATTAATAAATTATTATATATACTTCCTACCTAACAAGGCTATTAATAGGATAGAATAGCTATAGTAAAGATATAAATAGATATTATTATTAATATAAAAGAATTAGGATTAATAATATTAATTATAATAGAATTTAGAGTTTATTTAAGTAAAGGTAATTATATTTAATACTTATAAGTAAGCTATATCCTTAGGTATAATCTCCCTCTTATAAGTACTAAGGTCTAGTAGCTAGTTAAGAAAAAAATTATAAATAACCTTATTAGGTATTTAATTACTTAGGGTAAATAATAAGTTATTATAACTTACTTAAATAGTTAAAATTATAAGTAGCTAGGTAAAAGTATTTTCTAGCGTATATATTTAAAAGATTAAGGTAGTTCTTATAATCTAATTAATATACTTACTAGATCTATTGATCTAGGGATAGTATATTATAAAATATATTAGCTTAATTCTAAGTTTAATAAAAAAGGTAATTTATAACTTACTTAAGAATTTTTAATCTCTATTAAATATTATCTACTTTAGTAGGCTTTAATTAATCTTATAAAGCTAGTATAATAATTAATTAACCTAATTTATAACTTTATATATATTTTTATTAGGAATAAGTATAATTTCTAAGAGAACTTATTAATTTCCTAATAATATAGTATTATACCCTTTAATTAATATAAGTAAGATAAGAATAAAATTAATAATTAAGGTATAAAAAGATATTAAAAGTAATAGGATTAATTATAATAAACTATTAAATAGATATTATAATATTTAATATAACTAGTATTAGGAATAGTATCTTAGAAAGTCTTATAAATACCTTATAAGATCCTTAATATACTATTACCTTTATAATATATTATAATATTTAGTAAATCTAGTATATTTTAAATAGGTAATCTTAAGAAAGGATTTAATATAGGTAATAAGTATATTAAAATAGTTAAGCTAATTAAAATTAATCCTTTATATAACGCTATTAATGTCTTAATAAAATAGAATTTTTATTATATCCTTAATAGTAAGAGACTTATTAGTATTAAGGACCTTATTAATTTTATATTATAAGATATCTACCTTATAACTATTAATAAGTTATTTCTTTAAATTAATATTAATATTATAGCTATTACTAAAGACTTTATATCTTAGCGTATTACTTAGCCTAGGGGTTACTAGCTAGATTAGGCCTAGTATATTAGTACTTAAGTAGGCTTTCTACCTCTCTAGTAAATTATCCTTTTACTACCTTATAAACTATCCTTATAAATAATAGTAATATTATAAGGTCTTATTTAGAGTTACTAAAGTACTATTTTATATATTAATAAGAATACTAGCTCCTAAATACTAGCCTTATAATATTAGTTCTACTAATTTATTAGCATCTGCAAATTTCAAACCTGCATGGAGCAAGCGAGGTAACTTGTAAGTTATATAAGTAATATTAGCTACCCCGAGCAGGTATTAATAAATTAAAAATCTGGAAAAATTAAATTACGCGGGGATACTAAATTAGTAGTTTTTAATTTAAGGTTTTTTAAAACTTAGGCTTAGGCCGAGCTAATTCTTAAGAGAGGAGCTGGAAACCTCTCTAGCTCGCTTATTAATCAACGAATCTAAAAATAGACTCCGGATTTAAAATCTATACTAAAAATATACTAGTATAGTATATTTATAGCCCCCCCCTACCTACTAAGGGTAGGTAAATTTATTAAAGTCTGTATTTATATTATAAGTAAGATTATTAAAAAAGTAGTTATATTAGAAGATCCTTTATCTTATATTTATAAAGTAAAATAAGTATATAGGAAATCTATTATCTTACCTTTAGATAACTATTTAATATATTAGTAAGGTATTTACTCCTTTTATAAATAATATTAATAAAAAGAGTAATAATTAAATACTCTTTTATAAATAAATTATATTCAATAGATAAAGAATAATACTATTTAATAGTTATTAAATAAAAAAAATTAAATACTATGAAATTTTTCCTTAAAAGTAATACTTATTTTAGAAATATTAATTTTATTTATTATGAGAATAAAAATCTAATAAGTATTAATTTTAGTATATATAGATTAATTAATTAGTAGAGAGGTAGTCTCTACAAGGCCTAATAGGCTAGTAGCGGAAGGCTTCCGTAATACTAAGTAAAGTATTAGTAGTCGCTATATATATATTAATATACTAACAAAAATAAAGATAACTAATATCCTTATTAGATAGTACTTAGTAGTACTCCTACTCCCTCTTATTAATTAGAAAAATAGGTAGTAAAGCTACTTAGATATATTATAATTAAAGTAAAATTCGCTAAACTATTAAAATTAAAGTATTTTACTACTACTATTAAGGTCCTTAATTCTAATATTATAACACCCTTTAAGATTATTAATAGGTATCTTTATAAGCCTTTATTAAGGTACCTAATTTACTTAGATTAATAAGGTTATATTAAGTATTATCCTAGTTATTATATCTTACCTACTTAATAAGGTATTACGTCTTACCTCTAGTAATATACTTAACTACATTAGTAAACTAGGAAGCCGTATAAACTTTATTAAACTGTAAGATCTATATAATCTATAATTTATCGCCCTAAGTAAGTTAATAAAACCCTTTATTACTATTTACTATTATATTACGTATATTAATAAATTATGCTAATAAGTTTTTTTAAAGCCTAGTAGGTCCGATAGTACTTACGCGTAATATATATAAGTACTTTAATCTAATAATAATATTAACTTATTATACTTATTAAATATAGTTAGTTACTTTATTATTTCCTTATTAATAACTCTTACTAGAATAAACTACCTCCTTATTATTATATATAAATTCTCTAAGAAGGTCCTTCTTTTACTAGGCTTATATATATAAAAAGTCCTTAAATAGGCTAAAGTTATACTTTAAGAATTATTATCTTATAATTAAAGTATCTTATAAAGTATTATTAATAATAGAGACTCTTACTTTATATTAAACTTCTAATAAGAAGTCTTTAAGTATCTTGATATAAAGTTTCTTATAATTATTATATACTATTTATAGATAGATAGCTAGAGTAAGTATATAGATTAAATAATTAAAATTATCATAAGATTCTACCTAATAAGTAATCCTAATAGATAGAGTAAGTAATATTATATATTATTATATATTTAAGTTATATTAAATAACATATCTACTATTATTAACTTTACTCCTAATAAACTTTATTATAGGTTTAAAGTAAATAATATTATAGATATACTAGCTATTAATATACCTATAGAAGCCTTTAATAGGCTACGTCTTATTAAATATAAGGAAGTAGATGATTATTTAACTTTTATTAGTATAATAATAAAAGCTTATTATAATAATAAATATAAAGAGTTTAATATTAAAGTTAATAATAAAGTCTTCTTATACTTATATTAAGGATATAAGATCTTAGGATTTTCTAATTATAAGCTATTATAATAGTATATTAGACTATTTTAAGTCCTTTATAAGGTTAACTTATCTATTTATAAGTTAGAGCTTCTACTAATTATAAAGATCTAGCTAGTAGTATTAATTATTTAGTTAAAGCCTAAGATAATAGGGTTAAATCCTTATAAAAGGATATTTAATTAGCGGTTACCTCCTATTATAACTAAAGGTAAGGCGGAGTTTAAGGATAAATATAAAATAAAATAATTAGTATATTAGTAAACTAGGAAATAAGCATTTTGTAAAAAATTACGGAAAATACAGAAGATAATACTAGAGCTTATATCCCTACCTAGGAGCTTAAATTAATATAAAATAACACCTTAAGTAATAAATTACGCTATATTATATTTAAGATTTATAGTTTTTAATACGCTCTAGTATAGATATATATTATAATATATAAATTATATTTAATAATTAAGTTTAATTTATTTAATAATATTTATTAAATATATATTACTTTATAATTAACTTTATATAAAACATTACTCTTAATAATTTTATTAATATATTTAATTACTCTATTATTATGAATTTATTAATATATATTAATTTAATTACTTTTTATATACTTTTTATAATTACTACCTTAATTATTATTAATACTTAATTTAAAATTATATAAATTTATACCTTTCTTTATATTATTACCTTAATTATTATTAATATTAATATTAATATTAATATTATATAAACTTATATATTTAATATTCAATATATATTAATTATAATTATTAATAATTAGGTGATTATTATATATTTATATTACCTAATTTACTTTATTATTCTTCTTCCTCCTTAATTTTCTTTACCTTAAGCTTTAAGTCTACCTTATTTCTTCTTTAAATCTACCTCTTATACTTTTAATATTATCCCTTATTCCTACTTTATATAATTATATTTTTAATACTATTCTTATATTAAATATAATCTATTAGCTTAAAGACCTCCTATAACTCTTTTAATACTTAAGATTTATAGGCTTATTACTTTAAATGCTCCTCCCCCTTTTACTTAATAATTATAGTATATTTCCTTATAAGTAGTTTTAAAGTTTTAGGTATATTAACTAGCTTCTAATTTATTATCTTATTATTATATACTTACCTACTTAATATCTTAAGTCTAGTACTTAAAGGAATTATTAAATACAATTTAAATTTACTATTATATATATAATATATTAATTATATTTATAATAGATTTAATTAATTGAATTATATTATTAGAACTTACTACTTATATCTTAATAATATTTAAAGATAGTAGTATTAGGTTAAAACTAGGATTAAGAAGTAAATCCTTATTATTTATATAATTTACCTTAGGCCTACTACTTAAATTAATAATTAATTAAGCCCCTATTTTTTTCTATATTATTAATTAGGTATAGAATATTTACCTTAGAGCCTAATATTAAGATTACCTATTTATTTCTTATAATCCTAGCTATTTATACCTCTATTATTATTTGAGTTATTATTTTATAATAAATCATTTATCTAAGTATTATTAGGATCTTAATCCCCTACTTTATTATTAAAGTTATATATATTCCTATTATTCATAATATCTTTAATTCCCTTTAATAAGATTTAATAAATATAGTCTTTAATTTAATTATCTTTAATATTTATTTAATCCTCTTAAATCTTATTCTAATAATCTTAAGTTATTTATTATTAATTATTATATTATTATCCCTTTAATAATAAAGGATTAAAGGATATTTATATACTTTATACTCTCTTATCCTTAAACTTATTTATCCTTTACTCTCTGATAATATACTCTAAGATACTATATATTATTAATATAATAATATATATAATTAAGAGGTTAAGTAAGGGTTTAAAATACTCTTTTATATATTCTTTATTAATAAAGCTATTTCTTAATAATTTAAAGAATATATTTATAAGTACTTTTATTAAAATAGGATTTACCTATTTACCTTTCCTAACTTTAAATTATATTAGCGTTAATTATACTTTATCTTAATAAATTAAGGGAATATTATATTATAATATATAAAGGCTAGCCTATCTAATAGTTTATTAATAAAGATAGATACCTCCTATTATATATTATATTAATAATATATAATAATTATTATAATTTATATAATCTTTATTAAGTAGTTATATTATTAATTAAATAAGTTAAATAACTAGATATATATTAACTTAAATATAAGGGACCTATTAATATTAACCTAACCTTCTATACTTCTATTAATCTAGGTTATTCCTTAATATTACTAGGTTTATTTTTAATTATAAATTTTAAATATTTAATTATAATATCTTATATATCTTATATCCTATTATTTATTTATTAATAATTATCCTTTAATTAAAGTTCCCTATCCTTATCTAGATTATATATATAACCTATTAGAATCCTTACCTTTAATAACTTCTTATAATTATAAAGAATAATAGTATAAGTCTTATTAAATTTAACCTTTACTTAATACTTTATATTACTTTAAAGATATATAAAATTATTATTATTATTATATTAATCTTGTTAATATTTATTAATTATAATACTTAATTAAAATTTATATATTTAATTATCCTTTATTTAACTTCTTATAAGTAGACTTATTTATAATACTCTTATCTTAAGGCTAAGTTAGCTAAATAGCTTCCTATTTAAGGTAGGATATTACTAGTATCTTTATATACCTATTATTAGGGAAGGTATTATTATAACTCTACTTACCTTTACCTTAATAATATTAGTCCTCCTTATTACTATTTAACTTATTATTATAATTATACTTACTTCCTAAATTATTATATTTATTATCTCGCCTATTAATATTATAAGATATATTACTTATATAATAATTTTAGGATAGGATTAATTTAATAATATATATCTTTAAATAAGTATTAACTATTATACCTTATAAGGTATTATATATAAAGATATAGATATATATTAATATTCTTAATTAATAAGAGGGAATAAAGTATATTAAATATTATATTTATTAATAATAATAGAATCTACGCGTCTAATAAGAAATTCCCTATTTTATAGGAAATTAAACTAGGTAAATCCTAGTTTATAAATTAAATTATAATTATTTAAACCTAATAAATATTTAATAAATATTAGATCTTAAGGATTAATTATATTCTTTAGATATTAGATCTTATATTATAAATAGTATCCTTCTTCCTACTTTAATATAAGATATTTATCTTAATTATATAAATAATACTTCTTTATATATATTAATTAAATTTTAATTAAATATCTTAATCTCTATAAATTAGGGGTTTAATAAGGGCTTAATATAATATATATTATACGCGGGTTAATTAATCTATCTTAAATATTAAATAAAAAGGATTTAATACCTTAAATATATATTTCTATTAATATTATCCTCTATTCTTACTTATTAATAATAATTATACTTAACAGACTTAAGGGCGCGTAAATAACTATATCTTTCTTATTATTATATCTTATATTAATCTTAATTAAAGATATAAATCTCTTATAATTAAGATTATCTATATTTATAAATTACTTATATATATTAATTTTCTAAATATCTTAAGGTATATATATTATACTCTAATTTATATTATTCCTAATATATAAGATTATATTATAAATTGAGTTATTCTAATAATCCCTTTTACCTTTATATATAAAATTTAATCTATTATTTAATCTTTTAAATAATTCTCTACTTTATATCTCCTACTTCTCTTAACTATTTATATAGTATTATTTAGCCCTTATTTACCTCCTTCTATTACAACTATTATATTAGGTAAGGAAGAGTAGGTATTAATACTTCTATTCTTCTAGAATATTATTAAAGATATAGGCGAACTCTATATAAATATTAATAAAAGTAGGCTAAAGATAATTCCTTACCTTTATTATATTTAATTATTAACTTAAGAGGCTAGTAATTTTTATTTATTCAAAAATTAGGTAAGGATTAATAAATAGGTAATTTTATTAATATCTAATTTCTCTTTTATAATCTTTTATAATTATATTATATTATATATATTTTTAAAATCTATTCTTTATTACCTATCCTATTTAATTATTAATATATAGGAGTATAATAAACCTAATACTTATAATTATTAACACGTAGTTTATAAGGAGATTCTTACGATTTAATTATTTCCCCCTTAAAGCTATATTATATATGGTTAAAAGTCTTAATAAATATAATATATATACCTTATCTATTATCTATTAATATAATATCTATATAATATAATCCTATATAATTAGAGCTTATAAATAAGGAGTAAGTATCCTATTATAACTTTTCTATTATACTATAAATCTAATATTATCCTAATATATCTATTATTATAATAATTAATTATAACTCTATTCTCTTTACTTAAAGAATAAGTATTTAAATAGGTTATACTTTAATATATAAAGTCCTAATAGAGTAAGTTACTTCCTTAATTCTATTCCTTTCCTAATAATATAATAAAAATGGTAGAAATATTAATAATATAATAGATTTAATACCTCTTTATATTAATAAGATATTCTACCTAATATCTAGAGTTATACTTATTTAATTGATTATACTTAAATAATTATATTTATTTCAAACCCTAGAAAAGCCTAGGTTAATAGTTTAATTTCTATAAGTAGCCTTTTTAAAATATATTAGGTATAATTATAATATCTATTAAGTTATATATTATTAATTAACTATTTTACCTACTTATAAGGCTAAAATATAATATTTAATTAATTTAGAATAAGGCCTTTAATAATCTATTAATATCTATCTATAATTAACTCTACTTAATAATTACTTAGATATATTTCTTTATATAAAAGCCTTATAATATAGCTAAGGGAACTATAAGCCTATAATTTATATATAATTACTTACCTCTAATATTATAATATTACTTATTTATAGACTATATTACTATTAAAGACCTCGCTATTAAAAATAAGATTATAAAGATACTTACTTTTCTAGGTTTAAAGCGCTAAGGTATATCTAAATTATAAATTTATATTAATATTAATTTATATTAATTATAATATATATAATCTTAAGGTTTTATAAAGAGGATTAAAAGGTATTTTTTAAATAATAAATATCTTTAATCTTATAAATAATAGAGGTTTCTTATTATAATACCTTACTATTAATAATTAATTCTTAATACCTAAGTTTATTAAGTAGGTAATAAATTTCTACTACTAAAAAAGAGGTAGTTTATAAGAGGAATAAGCGGGTTTCTCTAATATTTAATTATAAGGTTAATCTAGTAAGTTTAATAGGTATAACCTCCTTATTTAGCTCTATTCTATTAAAGCTACGCGTCTATTAGGCCCTTATAATATAAATATTAAATATTACTAGCTTATAATTTTATTAGTTTTTTATAACTCTTTAATTTATAATAATATAATCTTAAGTTATTTAAATATTATTATTTTATCCTATTAATGATTCCTTTATTTTATATTATTTTATATATTAGAGCTAGAAAATATATTTAAGTATTTTATTTATTAATCTTATAATAATCTTATTGTATATTATTAAGTATAACCTTATTAGTATATTTATTTTTTAGACTCTTTAACTCTTTATTAAATTTTATATAAAAATCTTTATTAAAATTTACCCCTTATTTACTATTATTACTTTTAGATCTTATATTATTATTTACTTAGTTTATATCCTTAATACTATTTAGCCTATTAATATATAAATATATTATACTTATAATTTAATTATTAAATATTTAGGGGCGGGTTAATATATTATTTATAAGGATAAAGAGATAAATTTTATTAATAATATTTGTTAAAGTATTTTATATTTACTTTATCTCTTTACTTAGGTATTATTAATAGAAGAGTTAATTAATATAAATTTTATTAAGGAGCTCTTATTAAGACTTTAATCCCTTATATAATATAATTATATAAGTAAATAATACCTCCTTATTATCTTTTAAAGTATTATAAGTATACCTATTTTTATTAATTAATTATTAAAGTTTTTAATTACTATTTAATTATTATTAATAAATAACTTATAACTTCTTATAATAAATTATATAATTAAGTAAAAGGTATCTTATATATCTTATACCTTATACTTATTCTAATCTTACTCCTACTATTAATAATAAGTTATAAATAGGTACCTTTAAAATAACTCCTTATTATATATTAAATTATATAAATCCTATTTAATATAATTATTAATATAAGTTATATTATCCTTTCTTATATCTTTATTAATATATATTAATATAATATATATACTCCTTATAATTATAGTTATAAGGATAATTTAATATATCCTAAGTATCCTAGGTTTTATAGTTAACTTTATTAATTAAAATATCTTTATTATAAATCTTTAAAAAATTAATAAGAGTATTATTATATTATAATAACTAGTCCTTAATATTAAGGCGGCTTATATTTATTATTATTAAGAGAAGCTAAAGTTTAATAGGTTTTTAGCCTTAAAGGGAACCTATATAAGAATATAATTAGAGTTACTTTATTAATATATAATTATATCTTTACTTTCCTTAATTTTATTAATTAGCTTTATATATTACTTTATCTATAGTTTAATTCTTGAAGTCTTTTAAATCTTTCCTATTTAGTTTCTAATATATTATTAATAGATAAAGATATATAAAATATAAATTTACTTAATTAAGATTAATATTTCTTTTATTTATAACTTTATTATATATAGTATCTTTATCCCTATCTTATTAATTTTAGCGTATATAGATAGCTAATATCCTTAATAAATTATTAATATATAGTCTCCCTTAAATTATAGATAATTAATATTAATACTTAGGATTAAATCTTATTCTTAAAGCTACCTACCTCTCTTATAAGTCTAGATAATATTAAAACTTTATAAGTTTAATTATATAATTAATAGTTAATACCTTAATTATAAGGTCTATTGTTCTTAAATTAAATAGTCTTATCTTAGAATATAATAGGTAATCTTTTAAAGCTAATATTTATAAGTAATAGGTAATATAATTAATTATTTACTCTTAGAAGGTTACTTACTTATTAATTAATTTAAAGAAAGGCTTAATTAAATAATAATATATTACCTCCTTATATTTAATATTATAATTATTTATAATATTAAACCTTTAAATCTACTTTATATAATATATTATTATATAGAGCTTTAATATATTAAATTAGCTATTTAATTTAAATCAATAAAAATAATCCTTTATTTAATTAAATTAAGAGAGTATATATTTAAGATACCTTAATATTTTATTATTATATAAGTAATATTAAATAATTAATATAAAGTCTATTAGCGCCTAAATATAATAGATTTTTATTCTATAGGAATTTAATAAAATAGGAGTAATTATTAATATTAGCTATTATATAATTAATCTTTAATCCTTTCCTATCTATTATATAATAGTATTATAATACTTAAAAGTTTTTAAATTATAAAAGGATAAAGTAATATAAAACCTCTTATTTAATTATATTATTCTTAGCGCGTCTTTTAATACTCTTTTATTCCCTTTTTATTATTCAATAGTAGATATATTCTCCTTAATAGCTTAATTAATCTATTTAAGTAGATAGTTAATTATATCCTTAAGTTATTAATATAATATATTAATTAATATTACTTTATATATATTTATTATAAGGGTATAATTAGGTGAAATTATATATTAGATATACTTATATATTATTATTTTCTAGTATATCTTCTTTATATTATTATTAATATTAGGATTAAGTTAAGAAGTAAGTTTAGGGGTATTATTTACCTTAAAGGTTTCCCTATTTATCTAATAGTATTATATAAATTATATACTATTAACTACTCTTAACTCTTATAATAAATATTTACCCTTCATAATCTATTATAAAGCTTATAATAACTAGGTAATAAGATTAGATTATTTAATTTATATATATAATTTAGAGCCTTATAATTATAATAATTATAATTATTAAGTCTTATCTTAATACCTTTAGATTATATTAGGTATAATCTTTTATTATACTTATAATCTAATATAATTAATACAGATTAATATTATATATTAAATTTAATATATTTACTATTATTTAATATAATAGGTAGAAGTCTTAAGAGTATTATCCTTAGTTACTTTTAAGTTTAATATATACTAACCTTTAGGTTCCTTATAATAAGATAGATTAGCTACGTAGCTAGGTTACCTCTATATTATATAAATATAATCTTATTAGTAGATATAAGTATTAATACTATTATAACTCTATTAAGAAACTTCTCCTATATTTCCTATTATTAGTCATTAATATATATCTTTATATATACGTGCTTATTATTACTATTATATTCTTATATAAGTTTAAAGACTATCTTATCTTTAAATAGGTAATACTTAAGAAGGAATTAAAGGGTCTTAATAATATCTTAATATATAATATTATATTCCTTTAATTTAATACCCTTAAATTTTAATTAAATATCAAATATTTACTTTATCTACTTATCCTTATTAATATTAAATAGGATATCCTCCTCTAGCTTAATTAGATTATTAATATTCTTATATCCTAGGAGGTTATATATTAATTTAAGTTAAATATTATAAAAAAATTAATTATAATTACCTTTAATAACCTTTTCCTTATAGAATTATTAGGTAAGTATATAATTATATATACTTATAAATAATAAATATTTACCTTTATTTATATCTAAAGGTTATAAAGATAATTTAAGCCTTATAAGATTAAGATTAATATTATTAATATTATAATCTTATCTTACTTAATAATTATTAACCTTATTAAATATCTTTACTTAAATATATAAGGATATAAATAATCTTCCTTTATAAATAATATTAATAAAGGATAAATTTAATAACTCCTTATATTTATTATTTATTAAATTATTATACCTTAGGCTACTTAAAGGTACTTAATAGGCTAGGGTTTTTATATAAGTATTAATATTTCTTATATTAAAGATAAAAGATATTATATTATTACCTTTTATCTTATCTTTTTTTATAACCTTATTACATTTCTAATTACATATTATTAACTATATTAAATAGGATTATAATAGATATAAAGAGGATAAGACTTATAGTTTCTTATATAAGAAATTATATATAGAAATAATATAACATAAAAAGTATTTTATAGAATTATTAATAATCTTAAAGCTTTCTTTATAATATTTATATATATATTATTTTATAATCTTTTATCTCTCCTAAGAATATAAGTTAATTATTAAGTATTAGAAAAATAATTTTAATATATATTAAATATAAAATTTAACTTAAAATTTTTAGGATAAATAATTAAGATTTTAAATTAATTAACCTTATTATAAAAATATTATAATAAATTATAAAATATTTAAAATATTTAAATAACTATTATAAAGGAAGGACTTTTTTATCTAAAATATTTACTTTATATCTTTATTTATAATATAATAAATACCTATTTTATAAAATTATTGAATTCTTTAATTTATTTATATTATTTTATTATCTATCTTTAAATATTATTTATAATAAGTTATATTTAATAGATTATATATTATTAAGCTTAATAATAAACTTAATAAGGAGTATTTAATACTTAAATAATAAATAAAATTAAAGATCTATTTATATTTATTTAATAATTTATTTAAAAAATTTAAAAAATTTAATTAAAATAATTAAGTATATTTGATAAAATAATTAATAATAAATAAATAACTCTTCTTTTATTAATATAAATATTATACTTTTTCTATTATCTTTATATCTTAATTATTAATAGTTAGCTATTATATAACTTATAAAGCCTAAATCTTTAAAAGATTATTATTTATTTCTAATATATATATAAATAATTATCTTTATATTTATATTAAAAGTAGCTTAATTCTTAATAATTTTTAATTTTTAATTTTAAATAGTAAATTATTTATTATCTTACTTATAAAAGTATAATAAAGATATATAAATATATCTTTATTATATTTTTATTCTTCTTTTATATATATTAATATCATAGT
>JAABUL010004286.1_pt1 | contig 19350 bp, 8 predicted proteins | sample 5559151 | NCBI WGS metagenome assembly JAABUL01 (sample SAMN10711876, study PRJNA513368) | rock metagenome | isolation source: Antarctica rocks | place: Antarctica: Victoria Land, Pudding Butte sud | reverse complement strand
TAAATAACGAGCCCTTAATTAAAAAGCGATATACTTTAGACTAGGTAAGCGAGCTATAGTTATAAATCTAGACCTTACTAATCGGCCTCTAGTTCCGGGTTCTTATAATATATATCTTCCTAAACAAAACTAAAGCGGTTTAAGCGAAGTCTTTACTAGAAGTATTTCTAGAAGAGTATCTAACTTTAGGGAGATTACGAAGCGTAGACGTAGAAGATATTAAAGAGAGATATTTTAGCTACCTAGGCCTTTACCGTCGAGCTAAATAGTTAGTAGCTATAGCGGATTAACTTATACGAGATCCCCTACGTCTAAACATTCTACGGTAGAAGGTATATATAAACGCTAGTTATATATACAAAGTAGCCTACCTTACTAGCGTTACTATACTAGTAATACCTAGTAACTATTCTATAAGCGAGCCTTCTATACTCGCTATAGTATTTCTACGGGGTACAAATAGAGGACTCTAACGCTAAAAGATAAGGATCTAAAGAGATACGTAGAACGGAAGAGGCGCGAAGACTAAGCTAAGTTACTTACGCGTAATATAGTATCGCGCTTAGTAGCGATTCGGCTCTCTAACCCGCTATTATCTTCCTTAAGATTAACCTACTAGCTAAGGCTACTCCTTAGGCCTAGAGATATAGCTCTACGTATTCTATAATAAATACTCAATTACGTAAGGAACATCTCTATAGTCCTATCTAGGGCGGTAGCTCTAGTCTAGCCTAACCTAGTAGCTACTACCGTCTCCTAACTAGAGTAGACGTATACTATTCGACCTATTATTTTCGACGTATTACTTATAGCGTCCTACTTAGGGCGTATTATTTAGGGCGTATCGTTTTAGATATACGATTTGTAACCTATCTTATTCGAGCCTATCTATATTTATAAGCTTTAAGGAAATATAGGTAGGGCTATAAGAAGAGTATATATATCGTAAGCGTTCGTATAATAGGTTAAACTTCTTCGCGAAACTCTAATACTCTACTCTATATCTACCCTATCTCTATCCTATCTACCCCTCCTCTCTATCTACTACTACTACTCTTCTTTACTCTACTTCGTCTACTCCGGAAATTACTAATATCTACTAGCTTACTATCCTTTCCTCGCCTACTCCTACTTCTCCTCTCTTTCCTCCTTATCTACGTATTACTAAATCGAGTACTATATTCGTTTACCCGCCTTAGTAATTTAAAGAAGTACGTTACTATAAGGGTAAGGGAGTACCTAGTAATATCTATATAGCTATTCCTATAGTCGTATCTAGAATAGCCGCTTACGCTATTAGTTCCGTATCCCTATTCCTATCTTAGCTCGTTAATATAGTACTCTAAAAGGCCGGTCTTCCTAGTATTCTCTTACTACTCTATTATTAAAGTTAAAGAGGAAGTACCCTAGCCTAGAGACTTACTTAAACTCTATCTTGTTTCCTAATATTAAGTAGTAGCCTCTACTTATAATCTCGTCGATATATTTGTAGTATAGACTCCTCCTTCCTTTTAGCGCCTTTTCTTATACCTCTACCTTTAATTCTACCTTAATAGTAAATATTATATCTAATCGGAACTACTCTAGATAGATATATACTATCTATAATACTAGTTAATTATATTAACGTTTATTATCCTAATACGCTCCGATTTAATCTAGTACGAGTTCTAGCTACCGACTAAGGTTAAAGAGTTCTCTCGCCTACCTTCTACGACGTATATACTTACCTTATAGCGTCTTGTTACTAAAGAGTATATTGTCTATAACGTCTAACTTAAATTAGATTACGACCTAGTCTATACGTAGCTCTAGCTAATAATACTTATCTATTAGGAGCCTATTCTTAAAATCGAGACTATACTATAGCCGTAGGTACGGCGGTTCGCCGACTATTTTTTCTCGCTTACTATACTAGAGAGCGCCCTCTTACTATAGTAAGTAACTCCTATAGACGTATCTAAGATAGTATAAGAATATTACTATTATCTTCGTCTACTCCTAAGTAGTAAAGTCTTTCTAGCTACGGGCTTTAACGATCTCGTATTCTATAGCGAATTTATCCGTACTACGCTATAAGAAGTTAACGAATACTTCTATCTTTATAGCCTATATATAATACGGGTAATTATCTAATAGCGTAGTAGGTTACTAGGTATCTTCTAAGCGAAGGCGTATACCTTAAAATACTAACTACGTAATACGATACTCCTTATAGATACTATACGACTTCTATCGCGTATCTCGTAGTATATAGTAGGTCCTCTACTTACTTACTAGGTAGCCTACCTCGATAGTCTTAGAGTCTCGATAGCTACTACTAAGTATATTCCTTATTATATTACGGATATAAGGATCTAGGGTAAGCTCTTCTATAGTATCGTTCGTAAACGGAAAGTATTTATTAGTATTATAGATCTCTTTTACCGAATTATAGAACTAGCTATATATTAAGCCTTCCTCTCGATACTTCGACTTCTTTAGAGTTACGCTCGTAAGGAAGCCTATATCGTAGACTATATTCTACGTATAGTACCTTTAACCTTCGCCTTTTATAAAAGGAGGACGGCCGTCGTATATCTACTTTATATACTTTTCGAGACAATATTACTTCTAAGTATATACTTATAGCTCTTCGTCGAGTTATCGTTCCTATTCTCTAATTAAGCTAGTTTAAGGGTATACCTCTTTCCTAATATCGATATAAAGTCGGTCTATCTTAACGAACCTAAGGTCGAGGTAATCTTTAAGGAAGGATTAGAAGTACTATATTATATCGCTTAAAGTCGGTCGCGTATCGCTAGTCTTAAACTATAGCTTTATCCCTTTAGAAGAAAAGAAGATCTAAGGGTCTTAGAAATTAGTAAGCCCTAGTACATTTCCTATTCTCGTTAAGATCTCCTCCTAAATATAGTCTAGATACTCTAGTTAAAGGTAGTAGCCTATAGCGCGCTTTAAATTATAACTCTATCCTTAAACTTACTAGGTCTCGATAGAATACGCCTTTAAGTTACTAGATACCGTCCGGTAGCTTACTAGTATATACTACGTATAGTAAGCTCTATAAAATCTATATAGAGTCGGAAGGTATATCTAATTAGCCTATTAAGAGAGCTATTTACCCGTAAGGGACTTAAATTTGTCCTCGAGTACTAGAATATATAGAAATAGGATAAAGACGGTAATATCGTAAGTACCTTCGATACGACTAAGTATAAAGTACGGAATACGCTATAGTATAGCTAATCTAGAGTAGTCTAGTCGTGTAGGATCGCCGTTTAGGACGAATATATAGTCTTAAAGATATACGTCTACTATTATATTCTACTTTATCTATAGCGCTATTTAAGACTATAGTCCTTTCCTTATAAACGTAAGCGACGTTACGAATCCTAGGAAGCTATTAATATCGAATATAACGTCGGCGTCGGTAGCTCGAGTCTACTCTTTATATATATAAAGATTAATCGGATATCGCTATTAACTATACGTTAGAATACTATAGAAGACTAATTTCTATTACTCCGGTATAGGCGCCCTTTCCTAAGCTAGACGTTCGGGCGTAATTATCTCTTAAAGACTTAGAATAGATAGGAAGCTATCGTCGTTAAATAATTCTTTAAGATCGTAGTAATTTTCGCCGGCGTCGATTAGGTACCGCCTACGGTCTTTATAATGCTCCTCCTTTATATAGCCGTAGAAGCCCTATATAAGCTTATTATATAGCTTTTATACGATAAAGTCGTAAGCGGTAGTTTTATCGACGTCGCCTCCTTTACTATTTAAGGACGAGTACTTAGAGACGAAGCTAACGTACGATTTACTATTACTACGGTTATGTTCTAGACTACGGAGCTACTCTTACCTAAGAATATCCTTACTTCCGAGTAATTAGTCGTTTAGTTCCTAGTTAGGCTAAATAGCGCTCTAATCCTAGTCTACGTATCTATTAATACTTCTTACTAAACCTTTATAACTACTTTTATAAACTAGCTAATTAGGTATATATTCTTACTCGTTTACGACTACTAGGTTCTCTACGGATAATTTATTATTATACGGCTTAAGATATATCTTACTTAGTCTAGTAATAGGAGTTTATAGCGAAATACTACTAGTAGGGCTACTTATAGGTCGTCTCGTCCTAGCTCCTATATTACTCCTCGCTAGAAGTAAGGGAAAGTAACTTATAAGCGAAGTTTAATCCTATAGGACCTCGTCTTATTCTTAAGCTAGTCTTATAGTAAACTACTTAAAGAACCCTCGAGGTACCCTTCGCCGAGTTCCTTAGATATTATCCGGTACTCTTTTATTTTCTTAGTAAATATCGTCGTATTTATCGGCGTCGGTTACGCTTCGTTATAGGGTCCGCGCTAGTAGGATCTTATAGAAGGCTAATCTCTAGGATATAAAGACTAAGTTATAGTAAGGTCGCTACTATATTCTCCTCGGCCGACGTTATAAGACTTACTATCTACTCGCCTTATTAGAGCTACTTAGCTAATCTCGCTACTATCCTACTACTCGCTTCTTATTACTTTTACTAAAGCTAACGTACGTACTCCCGTATTTATAGACGTCGACGCTCGATAGTAGCGTCCCTATCGTCGTCTAGAATTAGTCGACTACGCTTTAATACTATCTTAAGGTTAGATAAGAATAGTTTATATATAAGAATATAGTAAACTATACCGTAGCTACCTATAATACTATAATTCCGAGTAGGCTTTCCTTTCTAACTAGGATTATAACGCTCTTAGTAGCGCTTTCCTAATTCGGCTTTAGATTATAACGCTCTTAGTAACCTACTTCGCGACGACTAAAAAGTCGATAACTTCGATAACGATATACGTAATAATAGAAATAATCCTAAATATACTAAAGAGATAGAATAATAGAACTTCGCCTACTCTATACGATAATATAAAAATATTAGATATAAGTTGCCTTTTTAAGTCTAACCCTAGAAGGTTTTAGGACCTATAAGTAATTCCCCGTTAGAGACTAAGTACTCGTTAACGGACGGAATATTAGAAGTAAGAGGCTATATAAGAAGCTTAATAATAAGTATCTAGAGCTATTTACTATTATCGAACGAGTAGGTAAATAAGTATATAAGCTTAACCTACTATAGTCTATAAAGAGACTATACCTAACCTTCTACGTCTCCTTACTAGAACCGTATAGAACTAGGAAAGGATACTAGCTACTACTAGTAGACGAGCTTAAGGACGAAGATAGTAACTAATACGAGATTAAGAAGGTTATTATATATAGCCTAAATAGTAAGGAGAAGAGGCTATACTAAATACGCTAGAGTAGTTACTTATAGAAGTATAACGAGCTTAAGTACGAGGATAAGCTAAAGGGGGCGAACGCGTTACTATAGTTATACCTAGAGGTAAATAGTTTAATACGCGAAAGCTTTAGTACCTCCGTAGAGGCTATACTATACTAGGGCGGAACCTCGAACTTAGAGGTAACTATACTATCTACTAAAAGAAGGAGAGGTAGACTACGTAAGGTAGTTTAATAATTAAGAAGTATAATAGAAGTTATTTACTTACGCCCTATAGCTACGTAAATCTCTTATAATTATAAATTACCTCTATATAAGTATATAGAACTATAGAGGATTAGAGATCTAAAGAAGAAGAAAATATACGCTTTATTCCGTACTAGGCTCTTCTTAAGAGAGGACTAGTAACCTTACTAAAAGAGTATAGTAGATATATACTATCCTTTCTAACCCCTACGTATATAAGCCGTTTACTTACCGGTCTTATATCGCTACTCTACTATAGTATACTAGACGCTTCTCTTAATTCGTTATACTATATATCGCTCCTAACTCTATCTTATAGTTCGATATAATATTACTCGGCTCTATACTACTAGAGATACCTATATAATCCTTAAAAGAACGACTATTCTTCTTAAACGACGTACGGTAAGTAGTACGCTACTTTAAGATACTTAAGGTTTAATTTCGAGCTCTTATAGTTACTATACTTATCGCTTAGAGAGGCGTAAGAGTAGCTAGAGCTAGCTAGTAGCGTATCGTTACTCTAGCGGCGAATATACTTACGGTAGATATAACGACGGAGATCTAGTCGTAGTATAATTTACTCCGGAAGGTTAGGGACGACGAGGAGGTCTATCGAAGATACGTTAGTCTCGTCGAGATTATATACCTAGTACGGCTTCTTCTTAGCGTCCGATATAGGCTTTAATAACTTAAGACCGAGAGTACGCTAGGCCTTTACTATCGAGTTAGGGTTACTAAGGAGGCTCGGGTTCGGAGCTTAAGGAGAGGACTACTAAGAGGCCGGCCCTATACTAGAGAGGTTACGAGTCTCTAGCGTTAAAGGATTAGCGAGAGCTTAAGGACTACCTTCGGTACCTATACGCTAGCTACCTTAAGTTAGGGTATACGGCGTACTAGGACGACTATATAGGTATTCTATCGTTAGCGTATTAATCGGTATAAAGCTAGAAGGACGGTAGTCTATATTTAGGGCGTTCGTATTAGGCCTAGCTACGATAATTAGTAGGTATAGTATAGAAGTAGCTAAGGAACTTACTAGGAGTACTACCGCGACGGTTATTAGGCGGAGTAGAGCTACGGTTAGTCTAAGAACAACGCTTACTAAATAGAGGTATCGTTCTCTTACTACCCGAGCTACTAGGTATATTACTACTAGATATAATAAAGTAATAATAAAGTAATAATAAATAAATAAGAAGGTTAAAGGGCTTTAAAGACCTATAGTAATATAGATATAAGGTAGAAGGTTGAAGGAGTAAATAAAGCTCTAATATAGCTCTACCTATATAATACCGCCGCTAGAGCGATACCGTAAGGGCTAGGTAACTCCGCCGTCGAACTATATATACCTACTACTACTAAACGATATATACGCTTAATATATAAAGACCGCTACTATAGCGATATAGTACCGCGATAAGTAAGCGCGTAACTAGCGCTATAGCGCTACGGTACCTACTAGGACTACGCGTTACTAGCTCTAAGGACGAAGCCTTAAGAGGGAGGAATAGTTATTAGGAGAGCTTATACGTAATAAGCTAGCTCTACTAGCCTATTAGTACCGCCCCTAGGGCTAATCGCTATATAAGCGCTACTTTTCCGTAACTATCTCTCCTCCTTAAATATTCGTATTTACTTAAAACTACTACTTACTCGTATCGATACTACCTATTTATAACTCTCCTTATAACTACTCTATATAACTTAAAACGGAGAGTATTCCTATATAAGTATCTTTAATATTCTGTATCTTAGGGAGTAAAAACTAAGGAACGTCTAGCTTAAAGTATATTTTCTTTATATTTAAGACTCTTAGTAACCTTACTATCTTCTACTTTTAACGTAAGGCTAATTATATCGAGCTATTCTAGGTAATAAACTATAGTCTAATTACTAGGATATACTATAGGGATCTAGATAGTAATATCCTTATAATAAGATAATAACTTTAATACGACTAATAATATAATAGTATTTATATAGTTAGATACTTATATAACAAATATAATTAGTATTAATTTCGAAGTAGAATACGTTATTAAGCGCCTTTAGTTAGGTAAGGATAGTACTTTAATTAGAAAGAGAATTAAAATAGGCTTAAGAGGGTTAGATAGCGTTCTAATAGATTAATCTATATAGAAAAGTCTTATTTTAAAAGGTTTATTCTAACTAATATAAGATTAAACTACTAGATACTTATATATAAAAGTTATTAAGTAGAGAGTTATAGTAAAAATATATAGATATAATAGCTCGCTTTACTAAGGATTAGTAGATTATTATAACTTAGTCGGTTTTAGCTAGATACTACGTAACTAATTATCTACCTTTTTATTATTCCTATTAACTAATAACGTAGTATATAGATAGAATTAGGTAGGAGTATAGTACTTATAATTCTAATATTAGTATTTTTAAGAGAAACTACGTAAATACTAGACGCTAGCTAACCGACTCTTATAGTAGACTTATATAATTATAAATATTTAATTAATAGAGTTATATTTATAATTTTTTATTTAATACTAACTTTATTTAGTCCTTTTTAATATATTTAGCGCTTTTAATACTAAGAGCTTTATTTTAAGGATAAAGGAGGGTCTAAAGAGTATTATAAGTATTATAATAGAAAGGAAGTTAGTAAATAGCTTAGCTAATAGTATATTTATAGCGTTTTTAGCTAATATATTATAACCTTAGAAGTATTACAATCCTATAAAGTAGTCTTACGTAATTAAGGTTAATTATACTTCTTTAAAAAGTTAGAGAATAATAGAATAAAGGTAAGAATAATAACTTAAGTATATATAAATAGCTATAGACCTTTTAGTAAGATTATAACATAAGTTAAATATAAGTATATTAAAGATATCCTTAGTTTCTATATATTTAGAATACTCTCGAAATATTCTTCCTTACTCCTTATATTCCCTTATACTCTTATAAAGTAGTAATAGGTAATACTAAGTAATAGAGATAGAAAGAGAGTACCTTATAGTAACTAAGCCTACTATATTATATTACGGATTAGTTAGCTTATAAGGGCTAAATTTAATACTTATAATAGTAGGCTCTATATAGAGAGGTTAATAATATAACCGAAGTAGCGTAACTAGCGGCCTTAGATAGTAACGTTAGTAATCGCTAGATCTATAGCCTTAAATAGTAGCTTATAGGCCTTATCGTTAGAGCTAGTATTATCTAATATATAATAACTAAGCTTCTAATTAATAGCGTACTAGTTAAGGACCTTAAGTAGTAGCTTAGCTTAAACCTTATTAGTATATAACCGGTAGATACGGCGAAAGGTTAAGAGACGTTATTACCGGCCTTAAGAGCTAATTTAGTAAGCCTATACGCTAATATATCCTTATTAGTTAGGAGTAGTCTAAATATTAAAGGTTATATAGACTTTACTAATAGATTTCGATAGTTCTACCGCTAATAGCCCCCTTTACGTTTTAAATTCGGTTATAATCTAACTACGTAGCGTTAAAGTAGCCTTAGGTAATAACCTACCGAGTCCTTTATATATATAGCTTATTAAGGCTCTAAAGTAGCTATTTTTAAAGTATAAATAACGCTAGCTAATAGAAGATAAACTACTTTAGTACTAGTAGCTTAAAGACGTTATAATTCTTTATATTTACTAGCTTAAAGAGGCTACCTACTACTAGTTTAGTACCTATTAGATAACCGGTCCTTAGCTTACGTCTATAAGCTTCTTTTATATACCTACTAGTAGTAATAAGTCTCTTAGTTATTATAAGTAGTAGCTATCTCTTTCTATTTACTTTATACTCGTAGTAGTAGTATACTACTACTCCGTTAGCTACTTAAATAAGTAGTTCCCTCTAATTCTATATCTTAAAGACCTTTATACGCTTACTAACTACTATAGCTATCTACTTCTTATAGATATATTTCTTTTCTTTAATCTTAAACCTCTATAGCTCCTTTAATTAGCTCTATATTAGATTACGACGGTAGAGAGTAACTTTATTAGTTGTACGTACTTAGAGGACGGTTTAAGCTATTATAAAGGGGCTATAATTATTAAGATATATTAATAGAGGTCTCTAAATAGTAGAAAGTAGTATTTATAAGGTATAATACGCTATATACGCGTTCTACGCGTTTAAAAGACTAGATAGCTATCCCCTTTTAGTATTTACTCGGCTCGTATCGACCTTCCAAATAAGGTAACGCTCTAGTCTATTAGACTGCATTTACTTAGTCTACTAGATACTAGCCTATTAGAGGCCTACGTCTAGGTCTAACTACTTAGTACCGCGGTGCTAAGCGTCCAATAGCGTCTAGTCCAACAAGATTACTAGTAGCTATACACCTAGTCACGACAATGTACCGCAGCGCTACTACCTAACGCCGGTGGGGTAGCGAAGCTACTCCTGAGGCGGGCACCTGGAAAGAAGCAGTGAGCCGGATCTGATTGGAAGGTATCTCGAACGAGAGCACCTGGGAAGAAGGAGTCGATCGGCTCTGGTTTTATGACTTATCGGGGAACAGAAAGAGTGAGTCAACCGGCTCTAATAGGAATGCATCTCGAACGGAGCACCTGGAAAGAATGAGGCAGCCGGCTCTGATCGGGACACATCTCGCACGGCTGTAGCAGAAGTACACGAGGAGAGGATATTACCGTAGGCGACCACCTAACGCCGGTGGGGGGCCGCAGGCCCTCCTGAGGCGAGCACTGGGAAGCTTCAACTCGACGAGCACTAGGAAGCTTCAACCCGACGAGCACCTGGTCAGCTTTAATCTCATAAGCACCTTTGGACTCAACAAGCAGTTAGAAAACCGATGCCTCCATGCCGACGGATGAGCAGGAGTACGGTGACACGCTCAACTTACCATCACCTTTGCCCTGACCTCGTATAATATGTAAATGAAATGTATTCCAATACTATACCCGCCAAGGTTAGTTCAGGCCCGGCCTATCCTTTCCGAATCCGTGGGAAGCGGGCAGTCGGTGAAGGCCTCGTCTGAAGATTGGTGACATTATGCTCTCTGGCATCGTAACATACAGCTCACTCGTCCTCGCTTGATGTAGGTTGCTACCTCTTCACCATAACCAACAGGATAGCATTGACGCCCTGGGCTTGCCGGTACGGAACTGAAGCTGTACTTTCCACGGACACAGAGCCATCGCTCTCGAGACGCTTGACTTCGGCCTCGTAGCCGTCAGTTGTCCAGACCGACTCTTTCACTGTCGCTACAATGACACCACCGCTGGCAGTAACCCGAACGCACTCTCGCAGAGCTGGGACCGGTCCAACGTGGCCTCCGGTGAGCGTACCCACACAGACCACCGCTCCGTATACACCATCGTCCATTGCAAGCGGTGTGGAGAGGTCCGCAGTGTGTAGATTCCTGTACACCTCTTTCTTTGCAGCGAGCGCGAGCATGCGCGTTGAGATGTCCGCCCCATCAATGACTGCATCTGCTCCGAGCGCCTCTTTCAATGCCACACCTGATAGACCAGTGCCACATCCCGCATCAAGGACCAGCAGTCCGCTCTGTGGATTGTGTCTGGCAACGGCTTTTGCTGCTTCTTGAGGTCCAACGTAGCCGTGGCTGGCATCGGTGAGATCCCGATCGTAGGTGCTGGCCCACTCGTCGTACAAATCTCGACACCTTTCTGCTTCTGTATTGCTCTGGGCTGGGATGCGGTCGAAGAAAGCCTGGCCGGCTTGTGGCAGTTTGGAGGCCATGATGGTAGTGTTGCAACTACACACACCTCCGCACTCCGCACCTCCACATCTATCTCGACTTCAACACCGCTGCCATCACTGCTATTTTGGTCCCGGATTTTTTATACAAATACCCTCCCCGACCTCGTAATGTTGCAATTGAGGCGACTCCGTGGCGAGGGCGGTAGGAAGGCCGTTGTTGCGCTTCGACGAGGAGATGGACACGGAACGACCAAATGAATGTTTTAGTGATACTAGATATTCTATCTGTCTGGGTAGAGCACCGCGGACAGGAGGATGAGACGATCCGCCCTTGAGCTCTCAGCTCTCGAAATGGTCCCGATGGAGCTCTGGGGTCCATCCAGCACGAGGAGCCAGGCACTATCACTGACACAGATATCTTGCACAAAAGCCTGTCGATTCCCTGTTCAAGATGCTGCAGGATTCTTGGACGAGCATTATCCCTGGAAACGAACATCTGGACAGTCACTTGTACCCATGCTCGAAGGCCACACCAACCACATCCGTAGATACCCTGATCTTGTAGATGCGGTCCCCTCCAAGCACGAATAGCTGCCCGGCTTCTCCGAACACCAGATTACCCATAGTGCCTTCCAACTTGATGCTTCCAAGGAGTGTGCCGTCGCTGCCCCAAACCACGACACCAGTGCCGACGACAGTCGCCCAGACATTCCCGCGAGTATCGGTTTTGATGCCATCAGCTGCAGTTGCACGATCTTGAGGCATTGCGAATATTCGGCGGTTGCTGAGAAATGCAGACCTATCATACGCATAAATGGTGGTGTTTCAAGGGTCAGTACTTCCGGCCCTGCTGTGCACTCTCGTCAAACTCACCGCGGGCCCTGGTAGTCAATTGTTTTGTTCCCTATATCCGCCCCAGTATCTCCAATGTATACAACACTGTCGTCGACGTTCGCGGCCAAACCGTTGGGTCGGCCGAAGCCATCGGCCAGTACTCGCGACCGGTTTGTGGCCGGATCGAAGGCGTACACCTGATTCGGAAGTATTGGGATTGGTCGGTTGCCCTGGCCGTATCCTGAAAGCACGTCAGTCACATCCTGCTGTCCGCTCTTCGTCACACCGGGTGCCAACGCGCTTACCAAGTGGCGGATCCGATACCCAAATCACTCCATCGGACGTAACAGCGATGTCATCCAGCGAGTTGAATGGATATTCGCCATACGATCCAAGCACCAGGGACGAGTTATACGGTGGGTATGGATTCAAAGCATAGACTCCGCCCGGAGGAGATTTCGCCAGCGTACCTTGCGCCGCATAGAGCAGCACATCCCCAAGCGGACTGCCACGAACGTTCGCGACGGCACCGATAGGGTTTGGGACGGTGTGGTTGATCTGTTCGATTCGCAGACTCTTTCGAGACTCAAGGTGGGTGAGGCGGTGGATCAGACGGACTGTGGTGTTGCCAGACTTCATCATGTCCGAGGCAGTCCATAGCGACTTCGTAGGAGCGTGGTAGGAAGCGCCTTCGTGGTAGAACTGAGAGGTAGCTTTGGTCAATTCGATGACCTCCGGAGATGATCCGAGAAGACTCGTGAACGCCGTATCTTCGATGATGATTCTGGAGTCAAATGCGCTCGAAAAGATGCAGAGGATTGTGGCCACGGCCAAGGCCGACTTGAGGTGGCGATGTGAAAGCATAATGCTTGTGTTGAGTGAAACAACAGGAGGCCAGCATCGATCTTCTTATACTGGCGACACATCACCAGAGGTCTCGACGCACTTTGAGCAGCGTCACCTTTGTGGAGGCTCAGCCGGCTTAGCTGGTACAGTCCATTTAAGTGCTCGCATTGCGAGCCTCGTGCGTTGTTCGCTAGTCAGGCAGTCGCATTGCGCGCGATGCGTGGAAGGTCTTCGCGGCGTGTCGTTCGCCTCCGGATGGCTCTGCATATACACGTAGAACTTCAAGCCCGGGTTGCGTATCATCGGTTATGGTCGAAGTCGCTTTGTACGATATTGCAAATGGAAGCAGTGTTCTCTTAGACGGCTGGTCCGAGAATCGCTTATCCTTAAGCGACTTCACCTCTCTCTCGACCTTTAGCAACACCTTCTGCAGCCCCCGAATCGCCAACGGAGCGATGAAGCTGGAAGGTGTTCGTCGTCTGCGACATGGAGTATATGAGCCTGTTTCAGGCGAGGCAAGGCTGGGCTGGATCAACGAGGTCTTTGAACAAGCCGAGTTGATCGTCCAGACGGGCAACAACTTCCTCCGTGTCTCTGTGCGATGTTGCACTAGCTACTGCGCTCCGCATTTTTCTCGCCACCTTTGCGTAGCTGGCAAGCTTTCGCCTGTCCGCACATACAGTAGCATCTTGGCTTCCATGCTGTAATGCCCGACCGCGGAGACACATCCACGTGCACACTCCGGCACAAATGTCCCGCAACAGCTGTGGTGCGAGGTCAAATAGAGAGTGCAAGTCACTTTGTCGATTTTGCCGTTCGACCATCGTCTCCCAATCGAAGGCACCGACGACGTCGCTGATTGCACGGAGAGTCTCGTGCGCCACTCGCAAATCCAATATCTCTCCTTCGAGGGCGTCTTGCTTGGTGCCGTTCTGCGCAACAATGCTTTCGATCTGCATGTAACAGTTGAGTTCCAGAAAGCGAAGGACTGCCTGTTGTAGCTGCGTGCCGTGGGTGGATTGGGCTGAAGATGATTTTCTGCATTTGGCCTTTGCTTTAGGTTGACTGCAGTCACTACCCTGCAGCTGCAAGCATGAGAGGCCGGCTTCATCATGCCAACGGTGGAGGTGGTCGAAGAGGCATTGTATCTCGTGGAGTTTGACCCCCTTCCGCTTCGCTTTGGAACTGCAGAGAGTTTGCGCGGTCTTGCGTGCAATGAGAGCCAAAGCCAATATAGCGTCGAGGTAGCCTTCGAATTGGTTTGATGGGCGTTGCTCGACGAGCTCAACATGGTCGTCCTGGATGCGAGAGATGCAACTGCGATCAAGGCAGTGGAACGCATCTAGCCCGTAAACATGCCAGAAGAGAAGGGTTCTACGCTCTTGCGCTCTTGCCAATGACGAACCGAGGGCCTGAGTTGACAGGGCCCGACTGTCGTCCCGGAGTTCCAGCGTCATGAGGACGAGGGACTCGTGTGTCAGAAACAGATTTCCCAAGCGCGATTCAAGGCCTGAACTGTGGTCGTCCTCGAATTCGAAATTTACCATGAGCGCAAGTGCTTCAAGCTCGTCAAGGCGGATCGAGCTTTGGCTGCTTGCTGTTTGCTGGGCCTCAAGCAAGGCTTTCCTGAACTCGCGGCCTAGTTGCTGCTGCAACTGCCACTTGTTCTCGACACCTGTGAAGGGCATACCGCGGCATGCGATCGCAGATACGAGAGCAAGACTGCATCGCCGAGCACCATAATCAAGCCAGAATGCATCCTCAAACACAACGGGCAGAGAAGGGGCGGCCTTGTCGAAGTACGCATGTAGTGCTCCGTCGAAGACATTCGGATCCACGCCAGCGACTTCTAGCAGACTTTGAAGTTGTCCAGCGTTCATGGGTTCCATGACCGGATCCTTCGGCAGCCCGTCCATTGTTTGCCGACTGATGTTCCGCGTATCTGGCGTCTCTGAAACGGATGGCTGATCATTTAGGTCCAACAGCTCCCAATCTGTCTCCTGCATGAAGACTTGATCAAGGAAGTAGGCACTGTCTGAGCTGAGTCCGAACATGGGATCGGAGAAGTCGATGTCGTCCACGCTATCTGTTATGAAGGTGTAGGTTTCATCCGGAGGTATTGAACTGTGAGTAGGGGGGTCTCGTTGTTGCAACGAGTGGGTTGGGTGGCAGGCTGTAGTGGTATCCATATCTATGTCCGCCATGGGACCGCTGGGTGTCGGCCTTTCATCTTGACGGGCATGGCGCGGTAATGTTTGCGCCCGTGTGTCGAGGCCGCGGACATTTTCCTGTCGCCTCTTGCGGACGCGGATATCTTTGGAGTCATCTACACGGCACAGCGTTTGGCGCAAGCAACATTGCGAGCAGGTGTCATGGCCGTCGCTCAATCGTGTTGAGCGATCGCACTTGATCTTACGTCGGTAACAGAAGTCGCACGACTCTCGTTCGCTACCGCGCTTCAGCGACATTGTGAGGTGGCAAACTCGATAACATGAAAGTTGATATCGACGCTAGGTCGGAAGGTGTAGACTACGGACGGAACGGGAGTTCGACGGTCATTTCACGGACATTTTCCGGCACTTGTTTTCTACCGTCAGGCAACATCCCCTCCGTTCAAGTACTGCTTCATGATACTTACATATAAGTTGTCCCACCCAGTATGTCTTCAAAACGCGAGACTCACGGCATCGACAACTCATCTCACCATGAATAGCACAGCTCCTCCCGACACTGGTTCGCCCAACAACGTACCAGCACTTCCTTTCACACCGGCCCTTGCACCGAACGCGGTCTTCCTGACCATCTTTGTGCTCCTCTTAGCTGCTCAACTCGTTCTTGCAGTAAGGTATTGGCGGTTCTATGGATATGCAATTGGGATGGTGTCTGGTCTCCTCCTGGAATCCCTCGGTTACGTCGCAAAAGTCCAACTTGCACACAATCGAAAGAACAAGAGCGCCTACATCATGTGAGCATGCTTGTCTCGAGATCCGGTACGCGGACTTCAGCTAAGGTTGACTTTTAGGTACATTATTGGCTTGACACTCGGCCCTACCTTTCTCTCATCGGCGCTTTATCTGGGAATCGCGGCACTGCAAAAACACTGTGGCGCTCGACGTTTTGGCTGTATCGGCCCACGACTGTTCGCGACCCTGTTCATCCTTGGAGACTTCGCCTGCCTTTGCTTCATTGGTGTTGGAGGCTCTCTGTCGGTAATATATGCCAGTAAGCCCACCGGCGTTGATCTCATGATTGCGGGTCTTGCTACACAGGCCTTGTGTACGGCAGTCTTCTGTTTGTTGCTTGCATTGATTAGTCGGGAGATGCAGACACGCATGACGGGATATATGATCAGTGAGTGGACTCGAATGGGTTAGTGGAATGATGCTGACTTGGCCGAAGGCGCGGCTATTGCATCCACATGCCTCCTTCTTCGCTCTTGCTGGCGCGTGGCCGAGCTCAGTGATGGGTTCAACGGTCCACTTGCGTCCAAAGAGGGCATTTTCATTGCTCTCGACAGCTTGCCCATGATCATCATGTCCTTGCTACTCACAGCACTTCATCCAAGATTGTGGTTTGCGAGCATGGACAACACGTCAAAACGTGGTGCCTGGACCTGTTGGTCGTAAGCGTCTTGCAGCCTCTTCTAGCGACGCTCAGCGCAGCTGGTAGAGGTCCAAACAAAATAGATCTTCGAGCTTAGACTTAGGTGAGTTGGAGCAAATCGTCCAGCTCCTCGCCCCGAAGACGAACACATGGTCCATCAACATAGCGGCGCCTCAGTCAAGGCAGCGGCCTCATAAGCTGTGGTTCATCAAGCATGACGCGTACCTTGACTTTGCCGTCTTCGTGGCCTCTACGCTCTTGTGCGCTCGTGAGGCTCAATGTGCGGGCGGAAGTGTTTGAGCAAGGAGCGATCGGTGGACAGTTGGACGTCCGCAAGCGCGGCTCGGGTGTGGACAATTAGATCTATGACATCTGCATCGTCTTCCACATGCGTTCAACGCTCAGCATACTTGGTCCAATGACCACAGCTACCACAGCTTATCAAGCCTCTTCATGAACTTGCCCACACCCTGCAACTCATTAGCTCCACTCCCCAAAGTAACATAGAATAATGTACTCACCGCCTCCACCTGCGTAACCTTCCCCTCGAGCTTCTGCCTCGTCTCACTACTCTGCTCTCTCCGCGGCGCCGCCGGCTTCCCGTGCACCAGCGCTTCCTGCTCGGTCGGACGATACACTTGACCATGGACGTCGTAGCTTTGGCCAGCGGTGCCAGCGTTTTGGGTTTGTGTGTAGTTGTAGTTGCTATAGCCAAAAACCTGCTGTTGGCCAGGCGCGCCTGGTTGGTATGGCTGCTGGCCGGGAGGTCCAGGCAGGCCGGAGGAAGAGTATGCGGGCGGGGCGGAGGGGGTGGGCGGTTGGTTGGACGGTTGGTAGCCGGGTGTGCTGGGGAGACCGGGGGAGGCGAGGGCGCCTGGACCAAAGGAGGGGGCTTGGGAGGGGTAGTTTGCGTACTGCGTTTGCGCCGGTAGTCCACCGTACATGGATTGGCGGTTGAAGCTTGCTTGGCCGGGCGGTGGTGATGTGGGCTGTGGGTGGCCTTGTCCCGGCGGAGGAGCGAAGGACGGGTTGTATGGTTGAGGCGATGGTCCGCCGCCCAGAGGTGGAGGTGGGGGTGGAAGGGATCCAACGCCAGATCCGGTACGTTGTGGTGGAGTACCTTGCGTAGGTGGACCAGAGAAGCCTATCAAGCTTGGATGACGGACTTGCTGGCTTGGTGGGCCGGAGAAGAAAGATTGTTGGGGTGTGGGCTGGCCGGAGCTGTGGAATGTGTTCGGCACGTTTGCGTACTGTTGTTGCGGATAGGCGTCGTATTGTCCGGTGCTTGCCAGGCCGGTGCCAGCCCCTGCGTCTGGTGGTGGAGGTGTCTTCTCGCGGTAGGCGATCGGCTCTGGTGCGGCAGGTGCAGCTGGGTTGTAAGCCATGGGTGTAGGCGTAGCTTGCGCAGGCGGAGTAGCAAGTGCACTAGCAGAAACTGGTCCCAGTATAGAGTGGGCAGACGTGGTGCTCTCGGTTCTGGGCGGGAATTGAGCACCTATTGCCGTCTTCTCCAGTTGTTGTACGACAGGGCTCATTGAGTCTCGGTGCTCTGCAGGTGTCTGCAGTCTTGACGGAGCATCTTTGATGTCGAGCTTCTCCGCTGGGAGAAGATTCTTGAGATGGCCTAAGAGCGTCGAGGCATCCTTCTCAGTCCAGCAGTAGAGATCTATGCTGTTGATCTTGTACAGATACTTTTGCTCGTTCCGCTCGTTGTAGCTCGGTACGTGCCATTGATCGTGCCCTTGTATGCTCCCAGTATCGATCGCCAACGTGAACAGTGTTGGCTGCTTGTACGAGTACGTCAAGCGCGACAAACTGTCGAAGGAGCCAGAGAAAGCATCCTGATCTGATGTGCCGGCATGGTTCGCTATTTCGACCTTGGCTCTACTTTCGGCAGCATTGTGGAAGAGGTATAAATAGGACCCTCTGCTCAAGCGATGATGCTGCGGTTTCGAGGAGGGTGGAGCGAAGTAGTAGTGTACATCGGTGAAGCTGTTTCAACCATCAGTATCAGTATCTTGGCATTGCTCTATCTCCTAACGGATCGTACAGCGTCGTGAGATGACTATCCCCCGGTCCTGCTGGCATCTTGTCTGTCCTTTCCGAAGCACTTTCGAAGTAGACGTCCTCCCCGATTGTTTTTCCAACGTTCACACTCTCAAAGGCAGCCTCCCCTCGGCATGCAACAGATCAATCACGTTGATATAGATGCGGGTGAACTCAATCAAAGCTTCCAGGTACTCGGAGCTCAAGGAGGATGCAACCCATACGGTGGCCGCGAGGGCGAGGCTCTTATACGCCAACTCGAGCAAGACATCTGCCAGCATATGCACTGCTATTCTGGTCAGCCATACCGAAGCTCCATCCAAGATGCTGGCGGTTAGGACGACCAATGGGAGTGAGAGCTGTCTGCATGGTTTAGCGGATCGATGAAGCTAGACCGTATTTGGGTGATGCCGCAATGACCTCCGAGACTTGCATTGATGGAAAGGACGACTCGTGGGATCAATGGCGATTGAAAGTACCGCTATCACCCTCGCATCCGTCTTGTTGAACAGCTGAGATGACATCTGGATATCGCCGATAACCCTCGACCGCCAGTTGCTCTCACGCTCCACGGACCACCAACCATGTCGCTAGTGAACCTCTCGCACGTCTGCTCGCATCTCCAGAACGCCTCGCTCGCCCGACTCGGCCTCACATCAATACCCTACTCGAAACTGCACCTCTCGCTATCATTATTACTACACAAACAAGGCTTCCTCTCCCAAGTCAAGCTCGGCGGTCCCTCCCCCCCCCCATCATGCTTTCCCCCCGGCATGCGCGACA
>JAABUL010004285.1_pt1 | contig 19350 bp, 19 predicted proteins | sample 5559151 | NCBI WGS metagenome assembly JAABUL01 (sample SAMN10711876, study PRJNA513368) | rock metagenome | isolation source: Antarctica rocks | place: Antarctica: Victoria Land, Pudding Butte sud | reverse complement strand
CTCATTTAAAATTCCCTTAACTATCATACTGTAGGTTGAGTTTATGAGGTCGCTGCAGGTGCCCCCTACGGAGCATGCTAGCTTACACGATACTCGTAGGTACGGAAGTACGAGTACAGTATCACATCTTTCCCCGAGGATGTAGGTCACGCGACCCATATCGGAGGTCGCGCGACCCCTCCGATCATCCGAAGCTAAGACACACGCTAACGCCCGAGCTCATACATAGATTTCAGGGTCGCACAAACCATTACTCTTACAACCCACAAACCATTAATAAATCATTAATCATTGCAATGCCGTCAATAAAGAAAACAGACGCATATGTCACATATCAGGCCTTGAAAACAAGGCCTGATTGACATTCATCATGAGTGAAAAACGAAGTGAGTAAAGCTCTCATTGTGACATGAATTAATCTCGAATTAATCAAGGATTAATTCGAACTGCCTTTGTATTTCTGAATTCATTAATGAAAAGAAAAATAGATTGATCATTTACTGATATGTGATTAATCATTGATTAATCACGATGATTGAAAAAAGAGTTAAAAATAGAAAGAATTAATCAATGATTAATATGATATTGATTGCTGATTAATATTGAATTAATAGCAGAGAAAAATTGTCATCATGTCAAAAGAGATATTTTGTCGATATCAAGATGAAGATGATAGCATTTGTGAGAATAAGATAAGTGATTTATCAATCTTGAATTAATAGATTATTGATAATTCATCAATTCACAGCGAAAGCATACATCGATGAGTAATTTATGCAAGCATGTAAATGAGCATGAAGAGAATGTTGTGATCGCTATGACAACAGATGACATCAGACAAGCGAATTTTGACATCTACGTTCGTGAGTAATATATGATTAATATGTGATTGATCAATGATTAATCAATAATTGATATAGAAAACTTCAAGTGTCTGACATATGAGTCAGTATCAAACACGTCTGAGAAGAACGTAGCTGAAACTGCTGAAACTGCTGAAGCTTCGACTTCTTCTGTTTCGATGCTTGAAGAAGTCAAGCAAAAAAAAAAAAACTTTCTCAAGTTTCGCGTAAGAAGAACGACATGATAGACTATTAATCATGAATTGATCACGAATTGATAGCTTATTAATCTCAGATCAATAAGACTGTGATTTGTTTGAAATTGAAGATGAAAGAAACGATTAAATGTGCTCAATGTCAGAATTAGACTGATCGTTGAGTCGAGTTTCGGGTTGACATTTTGAATTCGACTCGATTCGAAGTCGGGTTGCTCACATTTTCAACCCGATTCGAGTCGAGTTGAGCATATTTTCAACCCGACGCGACTCGACTCGACTGGGAATTGAGTCAACTCGACTCGACTCGCCAAGAACTCGAGCTTGACGTCAAGAGGGCTAAATATAGAAATTTTTCCGGCTTTTGCATTACCTTTTTGCATTACCTTTTTGGTAGAAAGCCATGAAGGGGAAACATGAAGGCCGTTTGATAGAGAGTCATAAAGAGAAACATGAAGGGAAACATAAAGAGAAACATGAAGAGAAACATGAAGAGAGTCATGACGAAAAACATGAAGGAAAACATGAAGAAAGTCATGACGAAGAACATAGAGAAGAACATAGAGAAAAACATAGAGAGAAACATAGAGAGAAACATAGAGGGAAACATGAAGGGAAACATGAAGAAAGTCATGACGAAAGTCATGACGAGAAACATGAAGAGAAACATGAAGGGAAACATGAAGGAAAAACATGAAGGTCGTTTGACTTTGGTAGAGAGTCATGACGGGGAAACATGGTAGAAAGCCATGAAAAAGATCATGAAGACTGTTCAACCAAGCTATTTACATCTATCTAATATCTTGTCGAGTCAAGTCGAGTTTTCAAGTCGAGTTATCAAATCAAGCTTCTCAATTCGACTCGAGTGCTCAGGTTCAACTTCTCAATTCAACTCGACACTTTTTCAAAAAAATTTCAACTCGATTCAACACTTTTCGAGTTGAATACTCGACTTGACGCAATCAGTCTAGTCAGAATGTTAAGATTGATATGATATTAATTTATAATCAATAAATGATTGATCATTAATCAATCATCAGTCTGTCTGAAAGATTGAAATGTTTATGTTCATTTGACAAAGTTCAACTGCAAGAATGAGAACATCTTTGCAGTCTTTTCTACTTCAAAAGTCAAGAGTAGAAAGAAAACTGCAGCTGATGAATCTTTCAAAAAATCAGATAAAAAATCAGATAAAAAATCAGAGTCTGATAAGAATTTCTTCTATTAATATTATATTGATCTTCTATTAATCAAGAATTGATAGAAAATGATGATAAAGATGAAAGCAAAGAGAAAAGCAAATTTCTGTCAAAAGAATCGCAGAATGAGAAGCAAGAATCAGAATCAGAGAATCAGAATTCAGATGACAAAAAGAATGAAAAGAAAGAATGTAGAAAGAAATTGATTGATATTGAGATGATAAATTCTACTATGACGCAGAAAGATGCTTAAGAAAACATCATTGATTCATGACTGATCAATGATTATTCATCTATTAATCAATGATTGATAAACTGTGATTGCTTTCAAGATGATTCAAAAGAGAGATATCTGAGCAATATTTTGTCAGTAAATAGATGCAATTTATGCATATACAAGCTGATTAGTATGAAATTAATCATTCAATAATATGTGATTGATCTCATCAATTAACTTCAGAAAATTCTTAAGAAAATCAACGTGAAATTGATTAATATATGATTAATAAATGATCAATTATTGATTATTCTGCAAATCTCTTTGTATCTGAATCATCTTTAATTTCGATTTTTCATTTTTAAACTTTATTCTTCAAGTCTCAATCTTCAACTGTCAAATTTGTAGACTGATTGCATTAAGTCGAGTACTTGAGTTTGAGTCAAGTACTTGACTTAAAAAGTGTTGAGTCAAATTAAAAATTTTTTGAAAAAGTGTTGAGTCAAGTTAAGAAGTTGAACTCAAGCACTCAAGTTGAGTTGAGAAGCTTGACTCGATAACTCGACTCAAAAACTCGATTCAACTCAACAAGATATTAGATAAATGTAAATAGCTTGATTGAACAGTCTTCATGATTCTCTTCATGACTTTTGTCATGATGTCAGATCATCAACTCAATTTAGAATTTAAATCATTGATATTTTAAATAATCTCGATTCATTGAATCTGTTTTGCAGTTCAATGAATCAAGTCATCAATTTAATCATCATCATTTTAATCTAGTTTCAGCAATTCTGTTTCAATCATCTCAGTCATATGCATGAACTTTTGCAATCTTAAGTCAATAAAACTATTGTTTAGTCTTAATTCTGCTCGATTCATGTATATAAAAGTCGAGCTTTCATTCTTTTCTTTCACTTTTTGTCTTTCGTCTTATACATTATGTGATGTATTGTCTTGTATTTAGATTTTATCAAAGTAATAATAATATCAGTCTTTTATATTGATAGTATTTCTAGCTTAGTTCAGTTTCTGACATTATGAAAGATCTACACTTTTTGCAACGTTTTCATACATTGAAATCTTGTCTAGTTATTCTTTTGCTTAAATGAAGTCATCTCACAATTTCTTGATCAACGATGAGCGTGCTGTTGAACAGTTCACTCAAAGTATGATTGAAAATTCAGTTGAGATCTTTCGCGCAATGCAAAAGCTTCAAAATCAAGTTTGACAACATGATGTTATCATTTTATTCTCGTTCATTATTCTCATTTCTTCAATCTATATAAAATTGAATTCTCAGTTTCTTGCAACAATAACTCAGACTGTTGCACAAATCTTGAATAATCAATCTCTTCTTGTCGTTCATCTCTTTGCGAACTCTGTCGCTGTCTTCATTGCTTCTAAATTCAAGAAGCTTTTTGATATATCTGAGTATGAGAGAAACAAAGATCAATTGAATGCATGAGAGCAGAGTCTGATACAGCGCATGAACATGAACGATGATCATTATTTCTTTCATCGAGTCAAGATCATCTATGTTGAGTCACGACTCATCATAGATAAGAAAACTCACAATTTAATGAGTCAATATCGAGTCAATGATCTTTGTATCATTTTCATCTTTGCAGATTGACAATACAAGTTGCATCATTGCTGCAACAATTCTTTCAAGACAGAAGATGCTCATTTATATTTTCGTGAAACTTTGAAGCAAGACATAAATAGCTTTGTTGACTACTACAATCTCTTTTATCAAAAGAAAAAACATTCTTTAATGAAAGATTTTTCATTGATTGACTATTTGAAGCGCAATGTCAATTATTTCACTTAAGTCGTTGTCTTTTTCTGATGAAATTTCAATGAAACTTGATCATTCATTTTTCATCAATGAGTTTAAGCATTCTTTGATATTGATGAAGAGTTTCAATAGCTTAAACATCATCAATCTTACTTCATCTTCATCATTATTTCATTCATCAAAGTCAAGAATGTCTTGATGTCAACTAGTAATTCTTTGAATTCAAAGATTATTATTTCTGTGACTGTTGTTTTAACAGTAACTTCATTTCTTTTTTTCTCATCTTTTGATGAGTCAATGAATTTAAGTTTTATCATTATCATCATTCAAGATAAGACTCTGATCGTTTCTGAAATCAAGAAAATCTGCAACAAGTGAAAGTTGTGCTACTACTGCAAATTGCAACATTCAAGCAAAATCATTAAAGAATGCTCAAATAAGAAGTTTTTCACTTTGCATATCATGAACGTTTATGACAATGACATCATCAGTATAGATGAAGAAGTCTTGCTGTTTGCAAGAAAAGTTTAGTTTCTAAGCTAAGTCATGCTCAGAAATCTGTATACATATTATCTTGTTTACTAGTCTCAATCTTTTCACTCTCACTTCAATCATATAGAAAGTTTTCTGCTAAATCTGTCTTGAAACTCTTTGAATTCAATTCAACATTCAAAGATAATCACATGATAGTATTTTGTATTCTACGTCAAGCTCAATCTAGAGTTCTCACTCTCGCTCTGATTGATAGTGAAGTCTTTGCTTATGTTTTTATGAATAAATTCTTCACGCAACAACATCATCTTTTCTTGCATCATTTAATTCACTCTTACAAACTTCAAGAATTTAATGATCAAGTCACTTTAATTGATGACATTACTCATGTTATTGAAATCACAATGATTCTCAATGAACACATTGAAAGACTATTCTTTTATGTCATTGAATTAAGTCAGTATCTCATCATCATGAGTCTATCATGACTTCATCATCACGTCATTGATGTCAATTTTGAGCACAATATTCTCATTTTATCTTTCTTTTTCTGTCTTAATCATTGTTGCTCATTTCTCGTCAAAATCTATGATTTTAATCAACAAGAAGAAAATTTCTCATTCAAAGTTAACAAAGTAACTTTCTTTCAGTCTCGCTCTTAATTCACTCACAAGAAGCAATTCAGTTCATGAATCACTCACAAGAAGTAATTCAGTTTACAGATCATTCACAAGAAGCAATTCAGTCTACAGATTGTTCACAAGAAGCAATTCAACACTCAGTTTGCTTGCAAGAAGTAATTTAGTTTCTCATTCATTTGAAAGAAGCAATTCAGTTTTCAGTTTGCTTGCAAGAAGCAATCTAGTTTCTCATTTACTTGAAAGAAGTAACTCAGTTTTCAGTTTGCTCACAAGAAGCAATTCAGTTCTCAATTCACTTGCAAGAAGTAACTCAGTTTCTCGTCTGCTCATAAGAAGCAATATAATTTCTCGTTCGCTCATGAAAAGTCAACTAACTCTCAGTTCATTCATAAGAAACAAATCTCATTCAGTTTTGTTTCTTGTCTGAAACAAGAAACTTCTAGTTGTATTTTTCAAGTCATTCAAAAAGAATATTCATCAAAAATTAAGTGTCAAAATTCTTTTTTCTTTAAAACTTCTGTTATTCTTTAAACAGATTAATTCGATCAATCTTTTATATAACTTGACATAGTTGAGTTGAGAGCTTGAAGCTTTGATCATGCTGCTCATGTCAAAGACATTGAAGTGTTTAACATCATTCTAATGAAAATTAATGTCTTCTTGAATCTTGAGTCAATCTCATCTTCTAATTTAGATTCTAACAAGTCAAAATCACGTCATGCAACTTTGACTATTCATTCAAAGAACAGTTCAACTCTTGCTCAGTTTTCATCTCGTCTTCAAGACAGTACATATGATAAGAATCATCATTTGAATCTTCATTAAATGAAAAAGAAATTTCATTTGACTGCATTCATGATACAAGAAAATCTTGAAGTTTATTGATAAAGCAAGAACGTTGATTTAGTCACAATTCTATCATTCAGATATTTTGAGTTTCTAAATGTTTTCTTCAAGAAGAACATCAATATCTTGTCTTTGCATTGAATTCATGATCATGTCATACATCTTAAAAAAGATGCTCAACTTTCAGTCTTCACTTTGTACAACATGAGTCGTGACAAAATTCTAGAACTTCGTCGTTATTTGAATGAAAATCTGAGCAAAGATTTCATTCAAGTCAGTCACTTTCAAATGATCATCTCTGTTCTCTTCATCAAGAAATTTGAAGAAGAACTTTGCTTCTGCGTGAACTATCGAGATCTGAACGCTATCACAGTCAAGAATCAATATTCTCTGTCTCTGATTTCAGAAACGCTGAATCATTTAAGTTGAGTTAAAATCTTTATCAAGCTGAATATCATTTCTGCGTTCAATCAACTTTGAATCAAAGAAGAAAATGAAGCTTTCATCGTCTTTTGCACTCGATTTGAATTATTCAAGTATCTAGTCATGCTCTTTGATTTATATAATGAGTCTGTCTTGTTTCAGAAGTATATTAACAATACTCTTTGCAAACATTTAAATAAGTTCTGTACAGCTTATCTGAATGACATCTTGATCTATTTCGACAATGAATTCAAGCATGAGATTCATGTCAAGCTCATTCTGCAAAAGCTGCAAAAAGCAAATCTTCAAATAAATATAATTAAATGCAAGACTCACATCACTCAAGTCTTGTATTTAAAATTGATAATCATCATCAAAGAAATCAAGATGAATTCTTCTAAGATAAACATCATTGTCAACTGACTCATCTTGATCAACGTTAAAGACGTTCAAAGTTTTCTAAATTTTACGAACTTCTATAAAAGATTCATTTATGACTATAGTAGAATAGCTATCTCACTCACTCATTTCATCAGAAAAGATGTACTCTTTGTCTGATCTCAGAAATGTCAGATTGCATTCAACATTTTTAAGAAAATCTTCACTTTTAAAATTATTCTTTGTCACTATAATTCAGATCATAAGATTGTGATAGAAATCAATGCTTTGAACTATGTATTCAAAAACATTCTCTTTTAATATGATGAAAATGAGATTTTTCATTCAGTCACTTACTTTTCAAAGAAGCATAATTCAGTTGAGTGTAACTACAAGATCTACGATAAAGAACTCATGATCATTGTTTGCGCTTTCGAAAAATGATGATCAGAGCTCAAAGATTCTATCTATTCTGTTGAGATGATCATGAATCTTAAAAATCTTAAGTATTTTATGTTAACTAAGCAGTTGAGTCATCATTAAGCTCATTGAAGTGAGTTTCTGTCTAGATTCAACTATTGCATCGCTTATCATTTTGACAAGATCAACGATAAGTTGAATGCTTTGACACGTTGCTCAGAAAATCTTTTTAAAAAGAAGAATACATTCAATTCTTGACATCAATATCAACATCAAACAATTTTGAAAACTTATGTTTTAAACTTCAATATTGTTGAAAATCTTGTCTTTGATGTCTTCAACATCAAAGTCATGAAACTTCAGTCATAAATCATTGCTTTAGATTCAGTTCAATTACATCTGTTTTCAATTACTTCAGCATTCTTGCAAATTTTAGCTTTCATGAATTTAAAAATTGAAGAATTCAATGTTAAAAACATCAAGTCTCAGCTAGATCAAGACATTCTGAATCTTGATGAAGATTCTGCTGACATTCTCACTCAGACATTGTGAAAGCAAGTTGAAATTAATGACAAATTTGCAGTTCAGATAATTGAAGTGCTTCACAATGAAGCACAACATCACAACAAGATTTCTCTAATTGAGTGTGAAAAACATGAGAATCATTTGTACTTTCAAGAAAGAAAGTACATGCTCAACTCAGATAAACTACGTCTTCATATCATTCAACTTGCTCATGATAGTGTTGTTGATGATCACTCAGAAAGAGTAAAAAGCTATGAACTGATCAGTCGAGTCTACTGATGATCAAACATTTATAAGTATATTCAATGCTTTGTACAAAACTATCACATGTGCACATGTTTCAAGTTCTTTAAACAATGAATTCAAGAATGATTGCATTCTCTTTCAGTTTTTGAACGTTGTTGATGTGATGTTTTCATGAACTATGTAAATTCTTTATCGCTCAGTATCTTTATGAATATCACATATAAATATGTTTTAGTCTTCGTTGATCATTTTATCAAAATGAGACATTTAGTTCTCATCACTTCTATGAAAGTTGAAGAAGTTATCAACTGCTTCTATGCTCATGTTTGAAAACATCATGATTTACTTGAGTTCTTCATGTTTAATCAAGACACACAATTCATCTTTGATGTCTGAAAGCATATGTGTAAAATGCTGAAGATAGACGTTAAGTTATCAACAACATATCACTCTGAAATCGATGATCAAATTGAGAAAGTCAATGCTGTCATGAAGCATTATCTTTAAGTCTTCGTCAACTACATGCAGAACGACTGAACTAAGTAACTTTCTGAAGTTGAATTCATCATCAATAACACATCATCATTAATCACTCTAGCATCATTCTTCTTGATCAATTCAAGTCAAAATTCACATTTAAACTTTAAGTTTTCTGAATCTCTGCTTGAGAATTTTATGTTTCAAGCTCAAGACAAGTTAATCAATGTTGAAGAGTTCATTAAGAAGATGAAGAAACTAACTGAGCATCTACGTGATGAGATGCTTATAGCTCAGATCATTTACAAATTCAATGTCAATCTCTCTCATCATTCTTGTTTTAGATACTTCGTTGAAGATGAAGTCTGACTGAATGCTTGCAATCTCAGCATCGCTCGTCTTGCTGTCAAGTTAAATGATCATAATGTTGATCTTTTTAAGATCAAGCGTGTCTTCAAGAACAATTCTTTGATCATTAAGTTAAATCTTTCAGCATTCATGAAGATTCATTCAATCTTTCATGTCATTCTTTTGAGTCATATCACAAGTGACTTTCTTTTGAATCAACGTCAGAAATCTTAAGAACTCGTTGTCATCAAGAATGATGAAAGATTTTGATATGTAAACAGCATATTAAACTTCAAACATGATAGATGCTATAATTCATCTCTGCTCAAGTATTACATTGATTGAAAAAATCACTTCTTTATTTAAGAGTCTTTTCATCTTTTGAATAACTGTGAGCAAGCACTTGATGAATATCATCTCATCAACTCTGTCGTCGAAGAATCATATGTACTGTCATGTGTGATGTTTTAATGTCAATATCAAGAACTTTAAATTCAATCTTCATTGTCTCAATTTAACTCAGATTTGACTCAGATATTGTCTAGATTTGATTCAAACATCTTGTTTAAATCTGATTCAGATGTAACTCAGATGTATTTTAGTTTCATTTGTGCATCATTATATTAAACTATGTTTCATCTTTCTCTTACTCAGATCTGACTCAGATCTTGTTTAGATCTGACTCAAATATCTTGTTTAAATCTGATTCAGATGTAATTCAAATGTGTTTCAATTTTTCATGCATCATTATGTTAAAATGCATCTCATCTCATTTCATCTTTCAGATCTTGTCAAGATCTAACTCAGACATCTTGCTCAAATCTGACTCAGATGTGATTCAAATCTATTTTAATTTCATCTGTGCTTCATTACATTAAAGTGCATTCACATTAATTTTCGTCTTGTTTCAGTCTTTATCTTCAATTCTTTCTCATTTCATCTTGTTTCTTTTCATCATTTTGCAAAAGCTCAGTCTTGAAGAGAGAAGTTACTGTCATGATGTCAGATCATCAACTTAATTTAGAATCTAAATCGTTGATATTTTAAATAATTTTAATTCATTGAATCTGTTTTGCAGTTCAATGAATCAAGTCATTAATCTAGTCATCATCATTTTAATTTAGTTTCAGCAATTCTGTTTTGATCATCTCAATCATATACACGAACTTTTGCAATCTTAAATCAATAAAACTATTGTCTAGTCTTGATTCTGTTTGATTCATGCATATAAAAGTCGAGCTTTCATTCTTTTCTTTCACTCTTTGTCTTTCATCTTGTACATTATCTGATGTATTGTCTTGTACCTAAATTTTATCAAAGTAATAATAATATCAGTCTTTTATATTGATAGTATCTTTAGCTTAGTTCAGTTTCTGACAACTTTCTACCATGTTTTCTCGTCATGACTCTCTATCAAAGTCAAATGATCTTCATGTTTTTTCTTCATATTTTTCTTCATGTTTCTCTCTATGTTTTTCTCTATGTTTCTCTTCATGTTTCTCGTCATGACTTTCTTCATGTTTCTCTTTATGTTTCTCGTCATGACTCTCTTCATGTTTCTCTTCATGTTTTTCTTCATGACTTTCTATTAAAAGATAATGCAAAAAGATAATGCAAAAGTTAAAAATCGGAAAAATTTCTATATTTAGCTCTCTTGATGTCAAGCTTAAGTTCTTGACAAGTCGAGTTGAATTGATTCAATTCTCAGTCGAATTGAGTTGCATCAGATTGAAAATATGAGCAACTCGACTTGAATCAAGTTGAAAATGTGAGCAACTTGACTTGATCTCAATTTGAGTTCAAAATGTCAACTCAAAACTCAACTTGATGATCAGTCTAATCATTGATTAATGATATAATAATAATTGAATAATAAATTAATGATAGAAAATTAATCATCTTTTAGTTGACTTGAATTCATATTCATAATCATAACTTCAAATTCTGAGTTATGAATATGATATCATTTAACTTCGATATTCAATCATTTCTGAAATAAAGAAAAAACGGTAGAAAAGATAAATTGATAACATTTCAAAGTCTGAGTTGTTAGAAGTCAGCATAGAGCGAGTCATATGAGTGTAATGTAACGAGTATATAAATGCTAAGAAAGAAAAGTATCTAGAAGAAAAGAATTGATTATTTATATGACTCAGAAGAACATAAGCTAACTCTGAATAAAGTTGACTTCGAAACAAGTCTATGCTCTAGCGACGAGCGATCGATGATAGTTCTCAGAATAGTCATCAACATAGTCATCAACATAGTCATCAACGAAGATGCGTAGCTAGAATCGTAACATGAGTATCTGTAAAGACTCAACACAAAGTAACAACTAAATATTAATTAGTAATTAATCAAGAATTGATCATATATCAATACGTAATCAATAAATGATCACTTATCTTTTTTCATTGATTAATCAAACATTGCAAAAACGATTTCATTAACATTGCAAGTTCATACTCTTTTGAAAGACATATTAACTTCAAATGATTTCTGTTTCATCAGAATTTGAGCTTGTTCTTCATAGAAACTGTCATGATGTCAGATCATCAATTTGATTTAAAACATAAATCATTGACGTTTTAAATAATCTCGATTCATTGAATCTGTTTTGCAGTTCAATGAATCAAGTCATCAATCTAATCATCATCATCTTAATCTAGTCTCAGCAATTTTGTTTCAATTATCTCAGTTGTATGCATGAATCTTTGCAATCTTAAGTCATAAAACTACTGTCTAGTCTTGATTCTGCTCGATTCATGTATATAAAAGTTGAGCTTTCGTTCTTTTCTTTCACTCTTGATCTTTCATCTTGTACATTATCTGATGTATTGTCTTGTACCTAGATTCTATCAAAGTAATAATAATACCAGTCTTTTATATTGATAGTATCTCTAGTCTAGCTCAGTCTTTGACAGAAACAGACTACAGTTTTATGTTACTTGAAATAATTCAGAAATTGAATATATCATTTCTGATTAATCAATTATTAATCAAGAATTATTACAAAATTGATATTTTACTGATTGAGAAACATTTTCATGATATGTTTGATATTTTCATTGTACTTCATTGAACTTTTGTTCAGCAGAGAAATGCAACAATTTCTGTTTATATATGATTGCAGATATTTGATTTATATTTAATAAGAACTCATGAATTTTGAAAATGTGTTGACTATGATATTTACTGCAGAAGTCATTCAATAATGAACTTTGTAGAAATTTGACTATTAATAGTTTAATAATATTAGATTGATGATTTATTATTGAAGAATTGATCTTTGAATAATAATCACTTACATGTCATTAGACTTGAATCTCGAATTTTGACTACTGTTTTCAATAAATCTTTTCATAATTCTAAAAATAATCAATTCAATGATACTGATGAATGAGTATGAATTTCATGAGAACAAAAGATGAAAGAATCACATTCTGTAGTATTTTTTGAAATGAAATAATTGAATTTCACTTCACAGAGTACTGACATCAACTCATCAGATTTAGTAACATGATCAATGTTTATTTTCAATCAACAATCAATCAAATATTGATAGAATATTGATAGTTGAATAATATATTATCAATTATTACAATGTTTTCTTCTGATATTCACTTGTTCAACAATGTGACAGTTGTTGATGAAAATATTCATTACTTGTAAATTATTAAACTGATCTTTAAGAAAATCAATATTAATATCTTGTTGATTCATAAAAGACTGATAGTAATGCTTTCAAAAATTGTTTTGATTTGCATTAGAACATTTAATGAAATGATAAGTAACTTCAGCAACATTCTAATCAATCAATAAATGATCAGTGATTATTCAATGATTAATATGTTATTATTATTACATATTTCTCTGTTGCTTTCTTTTAATACAGATGAACATATATCTTCATAGTTTGTGCATGAGTTCTTCAGATTTAACTTAGTGAATCAACATTGAAAAACAATCACAACGCATGCATCACAAATTTTGAAAAAGAGCATTACAAATAAGGCAGAGTGAATCTAGAAGACGATTGAACGATGATGAATTGCACGAATTGCAGCAATGCTGATTCAAAGACGATTGCAAGCGACGTTAATTCATTGCAAGAAAACAGAGATGTGAGATTGAAACACTCATGTGATGACGAAGAGAACGTTGCTAATATTATTGATCTACTAATAAAGATATCAACGTTAGAGAAAGAGAAGAACAAAGATCATTCATGAAAAGAGATAGCATTGAAGCTAATTCAACGTCTTTGACTCGACTCAGAAGAAAAACATCACGTGAATCAGAACGCGTTCATCACGAAGAATGTACAGAAACTGAAGGCATCAGTTCAACTGCTTAACAAGCAGTTGCATACACAGAAAAACATATGTCTTTCAACGAAAATCACGTCATGAGCGAACATGACAAGAGAAGAAATAGCGACGAAAGAGTAACGTTCTAGAGATGATTCATCGTCGCTTCGCAAGAAACGAGAAGTCATGATTAAGATAATGAACAGAAGAGAAATAAAAGAGATACAGAAGAAGTCGATTGAACAGATTTTACAGAGAATCGCAGACGTGTCGACAGGTCAAAGAAATCTAATCATGTCACTTCGCAAGCTGAGCAGCGATGACATTTTCCTTCACGCAGTTAGCTCAGATGCTCAAGCAAATCTGAAAAAGACTCAGACGTGAGCAAAAGAAATTGCAAGTTTGACATGCGTAGCACGTTGAACCTTCGCAATGCTGACATATGAAGTATGCACTACAATAGACATGAGCAATCAAGAAAAGATCATTGAAAGATTGATAAAAGATAACGCGAGACTTCATGAAGATCTGAAAGTTCTAAGAATAGTCTGACTCAAGAAGGTAGCAGATAGCGAAAAGACTCATTCATCGCTCATCGTAGAGATCGCGATCGAAGCGATGATGAATCGACTAATGAACGTAAGCATGCTGAACTCATATTAAGAATGTGCATGCAAGCTATTTGAAAAGAACTGTTGCATCACACAGTGCTTCAGATGTCACGAATTTGATCACATGATTAAGATTTGCAGAAAGAATCAGCGCTGCAAAAAATGCGCAGACAAGCATTACATAAAGAAGTGTGTGATGTCTTTGAATAGAAGATGTTGCGTCAACTGCAACGAAAATCACGAACTTTGAAGACGCATCTGTCTCAAGTGACAACAGCAGATGAAACAAGCGTTCAAAATCTATAGAAACAGATCGTTCAAATACTCTGAAATGTCTAAATACAATTGCACACTCTTTTCACTGTTTTTGAACTCTTTAGATTCAATGAACTCTTCAGATTCAACGAATTCTTTCGATTCAATGAATCTCTCAAGCTCAGCAACAATCATGCTGAAAATACGCAGTTGAATTGCTGATGAATCAGCTTGACAGATAGTAGAGATCAAGAAGAGACGAGTTGATCTTTTCTCTTGCATGAGTAGTGACTCAGACGAGACGACATCTGAGCAGATTCAGAAACGTTCAATCAGAAAGTGAGAAAGATTGTCGATGATCAAAAGCATACAAAGAGTCTTCTCATTGCAAAGTCAACAACAGCTATGAATAACTTTATGACAGAACAGTCTTTTCTACAAATTCTACAGTACAACATCAGAAAATCATTAAGAATTCAAGAATCATTTTTAATTGACAAAGAAGTTCGCGAATTCAACATAGTAGCTATACAGAAGCAAGGTTGCAACAACAATGACTTGCAGTCATTTAACTCAGCACACAACTTCTTTCACCTAGTGAAAAACTCGTCATCTCAATCAAGAACATGCATATACATTAACAAATGTTTAAGACTCAATCAATGAATAGTAGAAACAGCTGAGTCAGACATTTGCTTAATCAGAATATTAACTCGCAACACAGATGACAAAACGCAGACGTTAAGACTTTTAAACGTCTACAACTCATGCTCACTGTTTACTACATTCACAGAGAAATCTTTAATCATTTCTCGTTTGAATGAACTACTCAAGAATGACTGTGAACAACTGATTGTAGAAGATTTCAATCTACATCATTTTCATTGAGAAGAATGAAGATGCTTCACTCGTCATATGATGATTGATACTCTACTAAACATCATTACAAACGCAAGACTGAAATTATTACTGAAATCAGACATTATTACTTGCAAAGCTCACAATCAATTTACGACGATTGATTTAGTCTTTAGCAGCGAGAAAATACAGTTCATGACATGCAAGTGCAAGATACGAATCAATCTGCATCAGAGATTGAATCATCTTTTGATCATCACAGAGTTATGTTTATAAACAATCTCAGTGCAACTCTCGACTTGATGACTTTGAAAGAAAATGAATACAGAAGCATTGAGTGCTTATTTGCGAATACATCTATCTTTGAAACACTCTCTAGATGACAAGATTATGATGAATGTCAGAATGTGCAAGATTATCAGAGTGCTACAGAAGATCATCGAGAAATCTATTTTCTTGACAAAGTCATCAAATTGAGCAAGAGACTTTTGAAATCAAAGCTGCTTCGAAGTAGTAATGAAATCAAGACGACTGTGAATCATATGAAAAACGCAAGACACATTAGAAGCGTGAAATGAATATCTGAAGCACAATGATCATAAAAACAAGATCATTCGACAAATGAAATGCACACACTTCAGAATACAAATGCATGAGCTGAGCAAAGCACTCAAATTGATATGACGTTTTGCAAAATAAGCTAGAATTGAAAGTCAGCTATCTAAAAAGCTTTCTCAGTTTTTGTCATTGAAGTGAAGCGACATCGATCATATGACAACGACGTTCGAGAAAAAAATCGAGATACTGCGAGAAAAGTTCTTTTTCCCATCTTCTCAAACGAATGTCAGCAACATCGCAAAATCATTCATATCTCTGACAGTCTCATTCAATTCACGCATCACAGAAGATGAAGTGAAGCAGACAATCAGATGAGTAAAAGCAGACAAAGCATCGAGCGCTTCAGATATTTCAAACAGAGCACTTCAAGCAAGTCTTGCAGAACTGATCTCAGTACTGACGAGTTTATTCAATGCATGTGTAACACACAAGTATCATTCAAAGCAGTTCAAAAAGACTCAGACAATAGTACTATGCAAATTGAAGAAAAGCGACTATATCAATTCAAAGACATATCGACTCATTGCTTTGCTCAATATCATGAGCAAAGCGCTGAAGTCGATCATGATCAAAAGACTGAGTGACATAGTCGAGACTCATCACATGCTATCAAATGCTCAAATGAAAGCGAGATGCAAGTGATTCGTGATCTTGACGTTAAATCTACTAATAGATCAAGTTCACACAGTGTGAGACTGTGAAATCAAATATGTGATCTTCATGCTAAGCTTAGACATCGTCGAAGTGTTCAATCAAGTCTCACACGTCAGACTTCTACATACGCTGAAAATGAAAAGAATGTTAAGCTACATAATTGAATGAACATGCAGCTTTCTAAAGAATTGAAAGACGTCGCTAATATTCAATGAATAAATGAGTGACATGCACGAGGTAAATGCAGACATATCACAGAGATTTTTCATTTCATCGATTCTCTTTCTATTCTTCAACGTAAGTTTAATTGAAAAATGCGAAGCACTGAGAATTAAAATCGAAGTGCTTGACTTCGTAAACAATATTAACATTCTAGTCTACGACAGATTCACTGAAGAAATCTGCAGAACACTGAGCAAAGCACACAATGTCTGCGCGAAATGAGCTTGCACTTATGACGCAACGTTCACATCAGAAAAGTACGAGCTCACGCATTTCACTAGAAAATCGAAGAGGTTCGACATGATGATTAACATATAAATAGAAAGCTCAATTATTAAATCAAAATCAAACGTATGAGTTCTAAAGATGCAACTGAACATGAAACTGCAATGAGACGTGCATCTTCGACAAATAAAGACGAATCACGTCACAAGAATGCTGACACTTAGTCATCTTGAAGTCTTCACATGAAGAACTATCTTCACAAAAGCGAGACAAGTATACTCAGCAGTAATGAGATCAGAAATCGCATTCAAAGCATCAGTCTGACATCAGCGTGACAAGAAAGATGAACTGTTGAGCAAAGAATGCAGACTAGAAACACTTCAGAATCAGACTTTGTGTCACGTAGCAGAAGCATTCAAAAGAGTAAACATTGAAACTCTAGAGGCAGAAACATACATGAGTTCGCTACATATTCATCTGAACATGCTACAGAACAAGATCATGCTACACAGTTGAGTTGACGATCAAACGCAAGAGATCAGACAAGCATATGAACTAATACACGCTCGTTTGACGAGAGTTAATCGCGTCATTTCTCGCTCACTCGTCATCAAGAAAATAGTACTTCTGAATGTCTTCATTCAAGAAGATGCAAAGATACAGTCAAGATGCAGACGATGCACTTTCTTCTTCACAACGATTTCAACAAGCGATAGCATCGCAATAACGCAGTATCACAAAGATCAATGAAATCAACGATGAGAAAAGTACAGAGAACGCGTCGCAGATGTCAACGCAATCTCAGCACAAAGGTTGCATCTGAGCAATAAGATGATAAAGATGCGTGATGATCTTCAGAAAGCAGAAAGCATTCTTGCAATGCACATCAGAATCAAACGCATAGATCTGAACATTTATCTGCACTCTAGAAATGTTTCAGACATGAATAGTTCATGATGCAACTGCGAATGAAGTCATCAGACGACGAAGCATGTACTCATGCATTGCTTGAACTGATCGCATCTGCGATCAAGAATGTTACAAGATGCTGACTTCTTGAACTATCAAATAATTATTGTCATTATGAAGAGTCTCAAAGCAGTAGCGAAGATGATGATGAAAACGAAGCTCTTGAAGCAATTTAAAGTGACTAGAACATTCGTTCTTTAACATGCAATCAACGCGAACAAATTTGATACATAGTCTCAAAACTCACTGTTTCGACTGCGTAAAGCAGTCGTGTAGACTGCGAGTGATTTTCTATCTCAGAGAGTTTTGTTCACTCGATACAGATAGCATAAAGTTTCTCATGAGTTGATCTAATCGATGTCACAAGAGTGTATGAATTTATTATTATTATTATTAGTCTGTGCATGATGTTTGTGATCGAAATCATTTTGTCACAGCAAGATAATATCTGAGAGATATTAATTGATAATTAATCACTCATTAATAAACTATTAATAGAGAATCAATACTCGTTTGCATTTTTCTTCTGATGAGTTTCTAAAGTAAAATCAAGCTTGTGAAATTGTTTGATTTGTTTTCAATCATCGATGATCAAGCTTTCATGATGCAAATTTGCAATATCTGAATGTAAATGATCATAAATCTTAACATCAAAACAAGTTTATTGATAATGATCACAATTTGTATTATTTAAATACAATGATCAAGTAACTTTTGATGAGTTTTTTTGCTTTGATAAATATTGAATCTACTAATGATATTAATATTTGATCAGTCAATAATTAATTAAATATTGATTGAAAATTAATCATTGATTGACATTCATCTCTGAGTATTCAATTAGAAGCTTCATGAATAGAAAGAATATATGCATATTCATCAAGAACTGTATTTGAATAATCAGAAAGAGTTAAAGCATGTTCAATATGTACTGCTTTTATTGCTAAACTCTGTGTGTCAAAGAAAAGAATAAAGATATTTTCAACTTTTCAGATTTATTATTGATTATTGATCAATAAGATATTAATTCTAGATCAATTGATTTTTTACATCTTCTTTCTCTGTGTTCTTCACATTTTCAATGTCACTGAAATTGAATTCTGAATTCGAATCACTCGATTCAATGTTTTCATTCATGTGTGATTACAACAGATCATATCAATGTATGATTAATATTTAATTAATCATAGCTAAATTGAATTTCAAATATTCAAGAAGGTTGAAAGACTTTGGTTCGTCAACGCTGTTATTTATTCAATACCTTAGCTCAGGAAAGCGGAATTATGCGCAGGGTCGCGCGAGCTCATGCGACCTATGTTATGATGATCGAAGGGGTCGCGCGACCTTCGATATGGGTCGCGTGACCTGTAGTCTCTTCGTTCCCCAGGATCCTTCGGTACCTCCTTGCAAAACAAAACATGCTGACTGATTCATCGATTAGATAAGGTACGGAGGCAATCGATTGGATCGTGGTCTGGAACAGGATCAAATGGCCGATGGGCTCTCTTATTCAACGCCCAAAGCCTTATCGTCTGGGCTTCTGGCATCATTAGATTCA
>JAABUL010004282.1_pt1 | contig 19361 bp, 22 predicted proteins | sample 5559151 | NCBI WGS metagenome assembly JAABUL01 (sample SAMN10711876, study PRJNA513368) | rock metagenome | isolation source: Antarctica rocks | place: Antarctica: Victoria Land, Pudding Butte sud | reverse complement strand
GGACCTGGGACTCGGCGCACGGCGGAATGCGCTCGCTCCCCGAGTACGACGGGGCGCTGCGGCTCGTGATCTCCGAGCCCTGAGTCCAGGAGAGCGAGACCGCTCGCGAGGGCCGGCGTGCCTACTTGCTCTTCGGCCGTGCCACACGAGGGGCGTGGCATCCCTCGACCGAATTGGGTGTCCGTCGGCAGATGACCGCCGAACTGGGCGAGCACCTGCAGCATGAGGGCTGCTGTCCCCTGCTGCCGCCGACCGTGCTCAACCCCCTCCTGGCAGGCCTGTCCGGACCGGTCCTTCCGGTGCGCGCACTCGACGAGGCGCTGCTCAGCGCACGGGTCACCGGCAGCTACCTGGACCGCTACGTCGACCTGTTCCGCTCGAGAACGCTCATCCGACACGGTGCGTGACATGTCGTCACGCCGTGTACCTCCAAGTGGTGTCCGTGCTGTTCCCGCGAAGCCACGGTGACCGTGACCCGCCAGCGAGGAACGAGCGGCGAGCTGTCTCCCTGGCGGGTGACCAGGTTCGCGTGTGCCGGTGGTCACCCGGCGCCCAGCGACAACGACGTGTGGGCGGTCATCAACGGAGCAGCGACGTCACGTTCGGGCCGCTAGGCACGGGCCGGCGCAGCGCCGGGTAGTTGCCCGGGGTCCGGCCCGCTGTCGACCGGACCCGGCGGCTCACCCCCGATCAGCTGCTGTCCCCGTCGACGAGGTCGAGTTTCTCGACCTGTTCGGCGAGGCCCTCGCGGGTCGACGCGCTGATCTCCCGAGTCACCGACTCCAGCTGCCCGTCGGATCCGCGGGTCACGGCACTGAACCGCTGCACCCACCGATCACCGTCCCAGACCGGGCCCTCACCAACCCACCCCATGTCCATAGACACACCACACAACACACCCGCGAGGCCCCGGGCGTCACGCTGTGTGACGGTGATGACAGCCGACACCGGCCAGCTGATTGCCGACCAAGCCACCGAACGGCACCAGGGCCGGTGCCTGCTCGCCGCCGGCTATAACCGCACCCTCTGGCAGCCCTGCCTGCGCCACGCCTTCCCCGGCGCCCGACAAGCCCGCCTGCACGACGCTGTCGACCATCTCCGGCTACTCCGCAACCGGATCGCCCACCACGAACCGGTCCACACCTGGGACCTCACCGGCGACTACACCCGGATCCGCGACACCACTGAACGCAGCAACGCCCGATTGGCCTGGTGGATCGACACCACCAGCGGCGTCCCCTGCGCTGGACAGCAGGCGCAGGCCGGTGATCCGGTCGCCCTGACAGCAGCCACCGATCAGCCCTGCGGGCCCCTCACCCACCGGCGGCGCTATCGGACGGGTCGTCAGTAGGTGAAGCGGTCGACCGGGTTGCCCAGTGCCCACATGCCGTTGATCCGGGCGGTGGTCCGCTGGTAGGCGGCTTCCTCGGCCGGGGTGAGGACAACGTCGCCGGCGGCCGCTTCCAGCCGGCCGCGGAGCAGCTCGGTGTCCTCGGTCCACGCCAGGTCCAGTAACCCCGCGATCCTGGCGGCCAGCGCGACGAGGGCGGCCACGGGGTCCGGGATCCGCTGGTCGCGGGGCCGGTGGCCGGCGTGCAGCTGGAGTGCGTCGGTGACCGCCTCGGACCGGACCGGTTCACCGAGCGCGGCCGCCGCCGCGGACAGCGCGTCGATGTCGGCGGCGCGGAGCCGGACGACCCGCAGCGGGACGTGCTCGTACCGGCCGTCCGGGCCCAGCACCCGGCCCCCGGTCGAGGTGTCCGGGTCGGTCTGGGTGGGACCGACGGTGCCGGCGACCCGGCGCAACGCCTGCAACGCCACGCCCCCGGCCAGCGCCCGCGGGTGCGCGACCGAACTGTCGGGGTCCCCGGTCTCCTGCCACCTCAGGGTCAGCAGCAACTCCTCCACCTCCCCGAACGCGGCGGTGAGCTCCCGGTCGAGATCGGGGAGCACCACCAGCCGGGTCGCCACGTCGCCGCTCACCTCAACACCCGCTCCCCCCGCCACGGGACCAGCGTGCCCGCCCGGTCCGACACCCACCGGACGGCAGCAGCACCGGTGAGGCCCCGGCCCGGCCCGGGCACCGGAGCAGTCACCGGTGCGGGTGCGGCGCCGGTAACGCGGGATGGGCTCACGGGCCGGTGTCCTCGAGCAGCACTCCGGCCACCGCCGCCACGGGCAGCCCGGCCCGCTCGGCAACCAGGCCGACCAACCGCGCCCGGCTGCCGGCGGACGCGGCGAGAACCAGCGGGGCGACGTCGCGGACCGCGTCAACGAGCGCGACCGGGTTCCCGGCGTGCACCGTCCACCGGTCCAGCCGTGCGGTCACGGCGGCGTCGACCAGCGGCACCGTCACCCCCAGCGCGCGGCGCAGCCCGCGGGCACCGGTGGCGACGAGGACGTCCGCCGGGTCCTGCCCGGTCGGGAGCTGCACTGCGTGGGCGTCCAGCCCACCGAGTAGGTCCGCTGCGCGCAGCGTCGCTTCCCGGCCGGCGTCGTCCGGGTCGTAGGCGACAAGCAGCCGCCCGCCCGGGGCGGCCGCCGCGTCGCGGAGCTGAGCGGCATGGTCCGCGGTGAGCCGGGTGCCGCCGGCGGCGAGGCCGATGTGCCCGGCAAGGTTGACCGCGATCGCGTCCACGGCGCCCTCGACGAGCACCGGCCGCCCACGAGCGGCGGCGATCAGGTCGGACTGTTGCGCGGCGCCGAACAGGTGCTCGCTCTTCCGGTACAGGGCGGTGGTCGCGGTGTTCACCCACTTCGGGACCGCGGTGTCCGCGTCCGACAGCCGGCGGGCGGTGAACCCCACCACTCCCCCACCGCCGACCCCTCCTCCGACCCGGGCGTCGATGAGAGGCATGACGAGCCGGTGCCGCAGGGCGTCGATCACCCCGCCGCACCGGCCGGGCACGGCGACCCCGGCGTCGAGCAGCTCCCGGTCGGCGAACCCGCACCCGCGCAGGTGCTGCACCAGGGCGGCCGACCCGCGACTGGTGGGGGCGTACCCGAGCTGCCAGCGCCGGCCGGCCGGGGTCTCGACGGCGAGGTCGACCAACCCGCGGTCCCGCAACACCGCGACCACCAGCGGCGGCCGGTCGATCAGCAGCCGTTCCCGGTACCACCGGGCCGCCTCGGCCAGGACGGCGCGCAGCCGCCCGAGGTCCGGGGCCGCCAGGTTCGACCCGGCCGGGTCGGTCATGCGCTTGTCGGTCGACCTGTACTGGTCGGGCATCACGCGTGCGCACCTCCTTCGCGACTGGTCGGTCGCCGTTCCCCCGACACAAGCACCAACACCAGTGTTGGAACTGTTAGTGGCTCCAGGTCAATGACCGAGTCCCGAGAATCTGACCGGAGATCCGTCGGAGGCCGCAGCTACCGCCGGATCGGGTTGCCGGTGGCGATGGTGCCGGCCCGCAGGAACGGCCAAGGCTTGCCGTGGTTGTACTCGCGCTCGAGCCGTTCGACTTCCCTCATGACGGCGGCGGCGATGAACTCCGACAGCGTCGCGTGTCCCTCGACCGCGCGGGTGTACTCGAAGGCGCCGCGGGCCCGTTCGGTGTCCTCGGCGAGCTGGTAGAAGCCGACCTTTGTCTTGGCGTTCGGGCCGGCTGCTGCCGGAGCCGGGTTCGGGTTCGACCGTCGACGTCGACGGTCCGGCTCTGGGCGGTCGTGGTCTGGCTGTGGCGCTGACTGGCCGAGCACCGGGTCGGCGGCCGGGGACTTGCGCAGCCGACCGGGCGCCGGCGCTGTCAGGGCGTCCAGGGCAGCGGTGTCCGCGGCGGCGGCGCGTCGGTTCGTCGGCGGCATGACTGGTCTCCTCGTATGGCGGTCAGGTCGGGAACAGTCGGGTGGCGATCGCGGCCAGCGCGTCGGTCACGTCCCGCGCTCGGGCGCCATAGGCGGACAGCGGGGCCGCGGCGGACGCGGCGGACGCGATGACTTCTCGCTCGGGCACGAACGGCTCGATCAGGTGCCCGGCGTAGTCCACGCGCAGCTGCCCGGCCCACTCGACCCGGTCCCGGCGGTCGCCGCGGTAGCGGTTGACGACAATCCCACCGAGCTGCAGCCGGTCGTTGAAGTGTTGGCGGACGGTGGCCATCGTCCGGGTCATCCGGGCAAGGCCCTCGACGCTGGCCGCGCGTGGCTCGGTGACCAGGACCGCACCGTCCGCAGCGGTCAGCGCGTTGACGGTCAACTGGCCGAGGCTCGGTGGGCAGTCGATGAGGACGGCGTCCCACTTGTCCAACGTGCCGTCCAGGGCGGTCCTCAGCCGGTACTCGCGGCCGAGGTCCTGGTCCTGTTCCCGGTTGGCCAGGGCGAGCTCCGCGGCGACCAGCTGGACGCCGTGCCACCCCTCCCCCGCTGCCGAGACGGCCTCGGCCAGCACACCGGCCTCGACCTGGCGGCTTGTCGGGTCGACGGTCAGGACGTCGTTGAGGGTGAACGGCGGGGCCTCGTCGAGCCCGAGGTTGGAGGTGGCATTGGCCTGGGGGTCGGCGTCGATCACGAGGACGCGTCGGCCCTGGCCGGCCAGGGTGTCGGCGAGGTTGACGGTGATGGTGGTCTTCCCCACGCCGCCCTTCTGGTTGCACACCGCGACGACACGTGCCGGCATCCGGTCCTCCCCTGTTGGCTCTAACAGTAGCGACGGAAGCGTCAGGGACCCTGGAACTGTTGGAAGTGTCGAACTCAGTGGCGAGGTCGCTGTCACCGTTGTCCGGCTCGGTGGTCGCGGCGGGGACGCCCTGCCCAGTCAGCCACCGGCAGAGCCGCTGCTCGCCGTCGGCGTCGGCGTCGGCGTCGGCGTCGGCGTCGGCGTCGGCGTCGGCGTCGGGGAGAACAACCACCGCATCGGCTCGCAGGTGTGCGGCGCGGCGCCACACGGTGTGGTCGTCCAGGTCGGTGCCGAGGTAGACGGTGCGGGGTCACCCGCCGGTCGTCGTGGCCGGGACGACGAGCAGGGCGCCGGTGTCGCGCAGGTGGCCCTCGCCGGTTCCGGGCAGTCGGGTCAGCAGTTCCGACCCGGAGGCCGGCGAACCGGGTGAGCAGGTGATAGGCGAGGAGCGGGTCGGTGGTCAGCAGGGCCGCCTGGGTGGTGGTGGGGCTGGCGTGGTCGGTCATCGGGCCTCTTTGATCCGGGCCGGGCGGCGGCTCGCACCGCCACTCGACAGTTCTGTCTTCTCTAACGGTTCTGTTAGTACTCCGACGGGCGGGTCGGTGGGCATGTCGGGGAGTGGGTCCTGGCCGCAGGCGCGGCGTTCGATGTCGGCCGGCGTGTAGCCGGTGTCACTCAGGAACCCCAGATAGCGCTGGGTTGTGGGCTGGGCCTGCCGCCAGGCGGCGGGCGTCAGCTTGTCCTCGTAAGCGGCCAAGACCAGCGCCAGGCCGAGGACCTGGGCGCGGGCTTCACTGGCTTGGGCGATCAGGTCGGCGACCGCTCCGTTGCGGCCCCAGGTCGTCGGGTCGCAGCCGAGCAGGTCGGCGGCGAGGTGGTTCCCGCCGACCCGGGCGACGGTGTCGGCGTCGCGGGCCAGTGCGCCCGCTACGAGCGCCGCGCTGCCCTTCGGGGGCGTCTTGCGGGTGAGCAGTGCTCGCAGGTACTCCCGCCGGACTGGTTCCGCGCTGCCCCACGCCTTATTCGAGGCGATGACGTCGCGCCGCTGTGCGCGGGCGGCCTCGGCCTCGGCCTCTGTCATCTCCGCGAGCTTCGGGCGCAGGGTCTCCCGGCTCTCGTAGCGCCCGTCGTGGCCGTAGGCAGCGGGATCGGTGCAGACCCAGACCGCGGCGGGGTGTGATCCCCACGCGGGCGCGGGCTGGGAGTCGTCCTCGTCGTCGGGCGCGTCGAGGTCGTCGCCGATCTGGTCGTCCTCCGGGTCCTCATCGTCGTAGAGCTCCACGCCGGCCTCGCTGGGTTGCCCGGTGGCCGGGTCGACCCATCCCCAGACCGTGGCCACGGTCGCGGCGTGACCGGGGCAGCCCGCGTGACCCTCTGGCGTCAGGTCGACTCGGTCGTCGTTGACGAGGCGGTCCAGCCAGTCGGTCCGGGGCACGTCGTCGACGACACGGACGCCTTCTGCGGCCAGCGAGGCGGCGAGGTCCTTACGGCGCTGGGCTCGGTTGCGCTCGTCGCGGGCGGTCTGTGCTGCGTGCTCGAACATCCCCGGCCGCTGGGCAGCGGTGACCAGGGCCTTGACGGCCTCGGCGTCGGCGAACTCGGCGAGGACCGCAGCCTGGGTGAGGTCCAGGTGCTCGTACGTCTCGGCGGCGTCCTGGGCCAACGGGGACCCGGCGACCGTCAGTGCGGCGTCGACCCGGTCGCGCTTGATCTTGGTCCGCTTGGCGATCTGCGCCGCACTGACTCCGACGTCTGCCAGACCGGCGATCACGCCGACTTCCTCGGTAAGGGTCAACCCAGCCCGGTGGTGGTTCTCCGCGTGCTGGCTGACGATCCGCTCAACGGCCGCCCGCTGGTCCTCGGTGTCGGTCCCGACGACCACGACGGGGACGGTGGCCTGCCCGGCCTCGATCGCGGCGAGGGTCCGGCAGTGTCCGAGACGGACCCGGACCGCGCCGTCGCCCGTGCGGACCGCGACGATGGGGACTAGGACTCCCAGGTCGCGGACGCTGGCGACGAACTCCGGGTCGAGCCTGTTGTCCCTACGGACGTTGGCGTCGACGAGCAGGTCGCGCGGGTCGATCTGCTCGACGTGCTGGGTGTCGGTGGCGGTGGCGTGGGTGGTCATCTGGTCCTCCGTGTGAGTGGTTCTAATGGGGTTAAAAGTTCTAACAGTGGTGTTAGACGCCGTGGTGGGTATCGGTTGCCAGGTGGGGCGCGAGTGCGTCGAGGATCGTGCGGGCGGCGGTGAGCACGACGGTGGCGGCGGCCCGGACCTTCTCGGCGTCACCGCCCGCCCAGCCGGTGACGTAGTGGATCGCGTACGGGTCGGCGGCCATCCCGGCCGCGCCGGTGATGATGCAGGCGACGGACTCGGCCTCGATCTCCTGGCGGGCCTGGCTGCGGGTGGTGTCGCCGACGTGCCCGCACTCGATGTGCGCGAGTTCGTGGGCGAGGGTCGTGACCGCCTGCGCGTCGTCCAGCCCGGCACCGATCCGCACGGACTGGTTGGTGCCGTTGGTCCAGCCGAGGGCCGAGCCGCAGTCGCCGCGCTCGAGCGTGTACCCGTGCCCGGCGACCTGGTCGGCGAGCCCGGCCCACAGGCCGGCGGCGGCGTCTCCGGCTGCAGGCGTGGCGGCGGGGACCTGGGGGAGTGGGGCGCCGTCCGTCTGTGCGACGTCGAACACGTGCGCCACGCGGAACCCGACCAGCTGCTTGCGCCCGGTGCTGTCTCCGCTGCTGCCGTCCGCCGGGGCGGCGACCGGGTCACTGCTGGTTTCACCCGTCCGGTAGGTGACCGGCGCGAGGATCCGAATGCCTTTCTCGCCCTTGCGGACCTGTCGGCCCATTTGCTGCCAAGCACGGAACCCACAGACTCGGGTTGCGTCCGGGGCTTGGGCGGCGATCAGCAGCAGGTTGTTGAGGCTGTAGCGCGGGAAGCGAGCGGCGGTCGCGAGCATCGCCGCCCACTGCCGGGAGTCGGCCAGTGCGGCGACACCCTCGGCTATCTGCTCGTGCAGTTCGGCCAACTTGTCCTCGCGCGTTGCCTGCTCGGTCATCGTTCGTGCCGTCCTCTCGCCCGGTTGGTAGTTCTAACAGTACCGTTAGAGATGCCCTAGGTCAATCGCTTGTGTACCTCTGACCTGCGGAAACGGCCCACCGGACGTGAGGTCGGCAAGTCGTTTGCGGGGGACTCTTGAGTGAGGGTCGGGGTGTGGGGCGGAGCCCCGCGGTCTGGTTTGTGGGCCGGGCCTGTCAGGGTCGGCGGTGACCCCGGTGGCTGGCCGGAGGTGGGGGAGAGTCGGGTTCTCCGTCGTTCGGGCGGGACACCGTCTGCCGGGCCGCGCCGGGTCGGGGCAGGGTCGGGGCCCCTCTGGGGTGGCCTTGCGGCGGCCTGGTGCGGTCTGGCACCCCTTGGGGCCGGCCGTGCGGCGGGGGAGTCGACGACCCGGGCCAGCCACCCCCCACGGCAGACGCACACCGGCCGGGGGACCTGGTCGCCAGCGGACCGGTGGCGGCGTGATCCCGCGTACGCAGTCCTACCGCTGCGCCGCTTGGATGTGTGTCAGCGCCGTACGCCGCGCAGTGCGGTCTCCAGCCCGGCGACGTCGGGGACGTCGTAGAAGCCCAGGGGGCTGTTGCCGCGGTCGAAGAACTCCATGCCGGTGTTGGCGTACCTCGGGCCGGCGGACCACCCTCGGGTGGAGTTTCCGAACGTGACGGTGAGGTGGCGTCCGTCCCGGGAGCGGGTCTGGTCTATCGGGGTCCGCTGGATCGGGGCCTCCGACAGCGAGCCGGAGCTCGTCGCGACTAGCGCGCGACCCTCGGTCAGGCCGTAGACGGTTCGGCGTTTGCGGTTGGCCTTGTAGATGAAGCGCCCAACGATGAAGTACAGGCCGAGCGCCACGAAGGGCAGCCCGAACAGCGCGAACGGAACGGGGGCGCCTTGCCGCAGCGCCCCGGTCACCCAGAAGATCGCGAATCCACCCCACAGCAGGCTGAACGGGACCAGGTACACATCGCTGGCGCCAAAGTGCTTGGCCGGGTCGGGGCGTCCCGTCCACAACACGGTCTCGCCTGACAGCAGGTAGGGCGCCAGTTGCTGCCGCTCGTCCTCCACGGCGGCATCGTTGCCCACGCCGGAGTTCATAGAGCAACCGACACCCAGGTGTCAGCTTCCGGGGTGGCTGGCTCGGTGAGGCCAATCGGCCCTGACACCGGCGGGTCCGCGTCCTGCCGCACCGGCCCGGAGCTCTGCTCGGGCGGCGGTCCAAGCGGGTGGGGGAGTGGTGGCGGCGGTGGTTCGTTGGGCGGCGGTGGTGGCGCGGGCGGTGCGCAGGGCGGCGTCTCGGGCGGCGCGGTGGTCGGCGGTGCGGTCGGCGTGGCTGGGTAGGGGGGTGCCGTCGGGGTGGGTCCAGTCCCGCATCCGGGACAACAGCCAGCCGGGGGGGTTGCGGACGGCGCCGCGCCGGGTCCGCGGCGTCCCGGGTCGTGTCGGGCTGGTGGGTGTGCGGGTGAGGGGGGAGTGGGGTCGGGGTCCGGTCTGGGGGTGGTTGTCCAGTGCGAGCAGGACGTCGTCGACGGTCCAGCCGGCGGTCAGCCAGGGGCGGAGCAGGTGGCGCAGCAGGGGTGGGGAGCCGACCGCGGCGAGGTCGGGGGCGATCCGGCGGAGTCGGTGGACCAGGCGGAGGCGGTCGGCGCGGCTGGTGGCGGGTGTGCGGCGCGGCCACGGCCCGCAGGCCGGGCACGGCTCGGTGGGTTGTCCGGGGGAGCCCGGTCCCATCGGGGTCGGGTGTTCTGACCCGGTGGCGGTCGGTTTCGGCTGTCCCGGTCGCGCCCGGGTTCGTTGGTGCTGGCGCGAAGCGTCGATTTTGACGTCGCGGAGCGACGCTCCACCTCGGTTGGAGCAGCGGGGACAGCTGGGCTCGCGCGCGTATTGGGTTCCAGCTTTGCTGGACCGATGGGGGGTGTCAGTTCTTTCCCCAGCTGGGTGTGGACGACCCGCGCCCGGCCCGTTGGGGGCCGTGGTGGGGGTCACGGCGTCGTCGATCTCGTCCGCTGCCCGGGGCCCGCGGCGGGTGAGGTCCACGGCCCGGCCGACCCGGTCGACGCCGAGCTGACCGGTGGCCCAGCGGGGATCGCTTGCGAGCAGGCCGGGGTCTACCTGCACGGCCCGGGGCGCGGGGATGGGTTCGATCAGCACGTACACGGCCGCGTCGTTGCGGTCGGCCTCACCGGGCCCACCACTGCTGGACCCGGCCGCGCCGGCGGCCGGGCCCAGGGCGGCCGGTGGGGGAGTGGTGAGGGCCATCGCCCGGGTGAGGGAGGCGACCCGGCCGGTCGCGACGACCGCGATGAGGTCGGCCTCGCGGAGCCAGGCCAGGAACCGGGCGACGGTGGACCGGGAGACACCGGCCCGGTCCGCGAGCAGGGCCCACCCGGTGCGGTAGGTGCAGCTCACCCAGTCGGTGTGGGTCGCGAGGATCGCCGCGAGCTCGACGCGGCGTTCAACGGCGTCGGTCCGGAACCGCTCCAGCGCCGCGTCGCGGACCCGGTCCAGCCAGCGGCCCAGATGCCCGGCGCGGCGGTGGCCGGGGGGCATGACCCGCCACACCGCGAGGTCACCGGGTTGGCGGGTGCGGTACGCGGCCGGGCCCTGCCCGCGCCGGCACGCCGGGGACCAGGCCGCGGCACGGCGGCGTGCCCGCCGGTTCGCGGTCGCCCGCCCTCGGGGATCCCCGGTAACCGGACGACCCAGAGCGGCGGGCGCGGGACCGAGCGGGTTGGTGCGGCGGCCGTGGACGGCCGCCTGTGCGGTCACCGCCGCAGGCGGCGCCGGCTACACGCTGGTGGGGGGGACGGGTCGTCGGATTCCGGGTACGCCGATGACACGGCTGCCCATCCGCGCCCGCCCCGGGGGGGCGAGGTAATGTCTCCTCCTGCAGGTAGACGAAGCCCTACACCCAGACACCGGCCAAAGTGACTTCGGGTGTGGGGCTTCGTGCTGTCCAGACCCCGGTCGGGGCCCGAGTGGTTCGTCAGGCGCTCAGCGGCAACGTGTCCTCGTGCTGCTGCCGTCGCGGTCGTGGGGCTGGCACGGCGACACCGAAGTGCGTGCCGAGGACCTCACAGATCACGTCGTTGAAGGTGACCCCGCGGTCTGCCGCGATGTCCCGGATCTGGTCGCCCATCGCCTCGGGTACGCGGATGTTGAAGGCGTCCCGAGGTCCGTGGGACGGACGTCCAACGAGGAGCTTCTGTCGCGCCATGCCAGAACCTTGGCACGCGATTTCATAAAAACAGTGGTTGATCGCGGCGTGTCGGACCCGACTTCTACGGTTCGGGGGATGGGGGAGTGGGCCCGGTACTCCGATGCCTTCTCTGTCGACCGTGGTGCCACCGGCTGTTGGCGGTTCGTGTACGACGGCGGTGCGCCGGACACGTGCGACGGAGCGGTGATGTGGGCGGGCTGGTACTCGGCGCGGGACGGCCGCAGCTGGCGGGTGTGGTCCTGCGACGACCACCTCGACGGCGGCGAGGCGTGGGTGGAGCGGCCCGACCGGCACATCGGAGGAGCGCTCTGAGCGTGGTGGATAAGGTGCGTTATGCATCACGGCCGGTCTCCGGGGTGGGGGACAGGCCGTCGAGGACGGCTGCTGCAGCGGTGAGCCAGGCCTCGCGGGTGGCGGGCCGCAGGTCGTACAGGTCCAGGCGTTCGCCGGTGGCGATGGCGGGGTCGTAGGGGATCTGGACGACGGCGCGGGTGTGGTCGGTGAAGTGCTCGACGAGGCGGGCGCGGTGTCGGTGGTCGACGCGCGGGGTGGCCGCGGAGATGACGGTGACGGCGGTGTCGGCGAGTCGCTCCCGGCCGGTGGTGCGCAGGTGGTCCAGGGCCCAGTCGGCGCTGATGGCGGTGTCGGTCTGGTCGGTGGTGGTGACCACGACCGCGTCGGCGGCGTCGAGGGCGGCCTGCCAGTTGCGGGCGCGGACGTTGTTGCCGGTGTCGACGACCACGACCCCGTAGAACCGGGCCAGGACCTCCCGCAGGCGGCGGAACTGCACGCCGTCGACCTGCGCCATCCGCCCGGGGTCGGCGTCGGAGGCCAGCACGTCGAACCGGGCTTCGCCCTGCGGGCGCAGGTAGCCGGCGAGGTCCCCGATCCGGGCCCTGATGGTCTCGAAGTGGTCCAGGTCGGCGAGCAGGTCCCACACGGTCGCCTCCGACCCGGTGGGGGCGAGCGCGCGCAGTCCGAGGGTGCCGCGGGTCTCGTTGTTGTCCCACGCCAGCGCGGAACCGCGGTGGGCGCCGAGGGTCGCGGCGAGCAGCAGCGCGGCGGGGGTCTTGCCCGCTCCCCCCTTGGGGTTGACGACCACCACGGTCCGCGCCCCGACCAGGGGGCGGAGGACCGCCTCGAGCCGGTCCCGGTGCCGCAGCTCGATGCGACCCGCCCGTACCCGGACCCGACCACCGGTGGCGGCGACGACCCGGCCGCGCCACCCCCACGCCGCCGGCCGGTCGGCCGGGGACAGCCGCGCCGGGAGAAGATCGCGGACATCGCGACCCGGAGAGGCGGCCGGTGGCGGCGTCGCCAGCGCGACCGGTCGGGGCGGATCGCTGTTGACGACCGGGAGTGGCCGAGCGGCGACGGCGACCGGTCGCGGGTCCTCGACGGCGGACGGCTCGACCGGGTCGGTCGCGGGCGTGGCCGGGGTGGTCGGTGGCCGGGTGGTCGGTGGCGGGGTCCGCGGGGTGCGGACCGGGCTGCTGGTGACGGGGTGGGTGCTCATCCGATCTGCTCCAGGGTCGCGATCCGCCAGCCGCCGGCGGCGGTCGGGCGGGTCAGGGTGAGGAAGTCCGTCCAGGTCACCGGTGTCCCGGTCCACCCGTCGCGGCCGCGGGGGGTGAGGGTGACCACCTCCTGGCGGAACAACCGGGTCGGGGTGCTCCCGGCGGGGGCGCCGTCTTTGCTGGCGCGTGGTCTCCGGGTACACGGGGCCGTCCGGGGAGACCACGAGCCGGCGGGGTCTTCCGGCCGCCTCGGTGAGGTTCAGGCGGACCGCGTGGCCGTAGAGCCCGGCGGTGGCGGCGGCGGCAGCGAGCAGCGCCCGCTCGGGGTCCCGGGTGTCCGTGGCGACGGTCCGCCCGTCGAGGGTGGCGGCCCCGTCTGCGCTGATCCGGCCGCGCAGGACGGGGAACCGGGGCGCGGCCGCGGGACGAGAGGTCCTCACGGGCTCTCCTGGTCCAGTTCGGTGACCTGCCAGCGGCCGCCGGGGGTCCGGGTGAGCCCGACGTACACCGCGATGCTGACGACGGGCCCGGTCCACCCCGGGCCGGTGGGGGTCTGGGTGAGCAGGTACTGGCGGTCGGCTGTGGTCGCGGTGTCGGCGGGACGGTCATCGGCCGCGGCGGCGACATGGACGGCCAGGTGCGCGCGGTGGGCCGACCAGCTGTTCCAGGCCGCGCCCGGTCCCGCGGCCGCGTCGTTGGCGGCGCGGAGGGCGGCGGTGTAGCCGCCGCCGAACCAGGGCAGGGCGCGGCGCTGCGCGTCCAGGGGGCTGGTGTCGGTGACGGTGTCGGCGCTGTAGGCGACGGTGAGCGCGGCGGCGGCGACGACACCCGGGTCCGGGCTGGTCAGGGTCGCGGCCTGGGGCAGGGCGGCGGCCGGGCTCGGCCGGGTCGAGGCTCCCGGGGTCGAGGCTGGTGCAGCGGGTGCGCCGGTGATCGGACGCACGGTCCCCGACGTACCTGCACCTGGCTGCACCGGCGCCGCAGCGGTGGGTGCTGCCGGTGACGACAGGCCCGACGTGGTCAGCAGTGGTGGTTGGGCGGCGCAGCCCGCAGCTGCGGCGGCGATGAGTGCCGCGATGGCCGCGGCCAGTGCGGGGCGGGGCGGTGGCGCGGTCATCCGAACCTCACCGGGTACCAGGTCTGGGTGGCCCAGTACCGGCCGGACAGGCTGATGACCTCGACGTGGCCGCCGGTCTCCGGGGCGTGCAGCATCTGCCCGCCGCCGAGGTAGATCCCGATGTGGTGCAGCCCGCTGGCGTCGGCGAACCCGATCGCGTCACCGGGCTGCACCTGCGCCCGGGGGACGGGGGTGCCCGCGGCGACCTGCGCGGCCGCGGTCCGCGCGAGCGTGATCCGCCGGCCCGACGCCTGGTAGACGGCGAAGCGGACCAGCCCGGAGCAGTCGAACCCGACGGTGTGGGCCCCGGACCCGATCCCCAGGCTCGGCCCGGTCAGGCTCCCCCCGCCCCAGGAGTAGGGCACCCCGAGTTGGGTCCGGGCGTAGCCGATGGCTGCCACCCCCAGACTGCCGCCGACCCCGGGGGTCGGCGCCGGGGGCTCGGCGGTGAAGGTCGCGGCGAGTGCCGTGATCCGGGTCAGGTACCCCTGGGTCTCCGCCGGGTAGCGGGACACGTCCCCGCCGGTGGCCAGCACCATCCCCTCCCCCGCGTTGTAGGAGGCCAGCGCAAGGTCCCGGACGGAGCCGACCACCCGCCCGGCGCGCAGCGCAGCGGCCATGTCCGCGGCCAGCGAGCAGTCGAACGCGGCCTGGGCGGGGATGGCGTCGGCCGGGTCGAAGGGGTCCCGGACCCCGTCGCCGTCGCCGTCGCGGCCCCAGCCCGTCCAGGTGCCGGGCATGAACTGGGCGATGCCCTGCGCCCCGGCCGGGGACAGCGCACGGGGGTCGAACCCGGACTCCTGATCCAGCTGCGCGGCGATCCACGCCGCCGGGAACGTCGCACACACCGAACCGGCGGTGTCGATCAGCTCGACGTAGGCGGCCGGGACCGAACCGGCCCGGACCACTCCCCCGCCGCTCCCCGGGTCGCCGGGGTCGGCTGCGTCGCCGGTGTCCAGTGAGCCGCCGACCATCGCCAGGCTCAGGACCCCGACGACAACCGCGCCGCCGACCCCGGCCAGCACCCCGCTACCGGGCACCGTCGTCGACCCCCCACCCGGTCATTCACAACAGTGAACCACAGGGACAGTTGGTCAGCGTCTTGACTCACCGGAGTGAAGCCGCCGGCTGGCCAGCGTGCTCTCAGGTCAGAGCGGTCATGACGACGAGCGCGACGAGGCCGCCGAGCGCGACGCCCGTGAGCGACTCGGCGACGGTGTGGCGGTGCAGCGCGACCCGTGACCAGGCGAGGACGGCGATGAGCAGGTAGCCGAGCAGCAGCACCGGCCCGTACAGGACGACCAGCATCATGACCAGCGCCGAGGCGGCGCTGGTGTGACTGGACACCCGCCAGGCCAGGTTGACCGTGCCCGCGACGGCGGCGCCGACGACCACGGTGACGGTCGCGGCGACGAGCTGGCGCGGTGCGGGCAGGACCGCGAGGACGAGCACGCCGAGTGCTGCGGTGGCGAGGGCGACGGCGATGTAGGTGACCCGGGCCCGCCGGGCCGCGGGCCCGGTGCGGGCGCGGTCCCGGCGTATCCGCCGGGTCAGCCCGAACGGCAGGACGGCGGCGAAGAAGACCCCCAGCAGGCCCCAGCCCAGCCCGGCGGGAACGGTGGAGCTGCTGGCGGCACCGATGACCAGGAACGTCGCGAGGCCGAGCGGGAGACCGAGGACCTTGGAGGCGAGCTCGGCGACCGGGGTCGCCGAGCCGCTCGGCGTCGCGGTGTCCGCGGACCCGGTAGTGGACCCGGTAGTGGATCCGCCGCCGGTGGTGGTCATCGGGTGGTCCTCCTGTCCAGCTGGGGCTCGGTCCGGGTGTCGACGGGCCCGGTTCCTGTTGCGGCCACCGGGTCCCTCGCCGGGCCGGGCAGGTGGTCGGTGAACCGGGTGACCCGCCGGGAGTGTCGGCGGCACCAGGCGACCCGGCGCAGGTGCCGGGCGACCTCGTCCTCCCCGGAGCGGGTGTCGGCCAGCGGCGCCGCCCGCCCGTACGTCGGCGGGGACCCGGCCAGGTACCGGGTCCGGGCGGCGGTGAGCCAGCAGGCGTCGACCACCGCGGCGCGGCGTGGGCCGCGCAGGCCGTGTGCCGCCTCGAGCGCGGCCCGGTCGACGGCGGGGGTCACGTAGTTGCGCAGGCCGGCCGCGGCGTCGAGCAGCTCCACCACGATCCGGTAGCGCCGGATCGCCAGGCTGGCCCCGTCGAGCAGGTCCTCGGTCCGGGTGGGGATCTCGGCCAGGACCAGCCGGGGGTTGACCACCGACAGCTCCAGCCACAACGACCGGAGCAGCTGGACGTCCCAGCGGTAGAGCAGGGGTTCCCATGCCCGCCGGGTGGCTGCGGCGGCGGGCGGCAGCAGCAGACCGACGCCGACGGCGAGGGTGCCGACGGTGAGCAGCGGGTCGTCGAGGGCGGTCGTGACGGCGGCTACCGGCCCGCCGGGGCTCAGCGCGGCGGCAGCCAGAGCGGTGAGCTTGTTGGCCGAGTAGAGCAGTCCGATGACGGCGCCGGCGGCGACGAGGGCGAACCCGGCGCGGATGGCGGTGCGCCGGGATCGGCGGGCGTAGCCGGCGATCCGGATCAGCTCGACCAGGGCGACGCCGAGGAAGGCGACCTGCACGGCCCAGTACCCGCGGATGGCCGGCAGGTCGGCGTACCGGTCGGTGAACCCCGGTGCCTCCACCGGCAGCGGGGCGACCGCGAACAGCGCTGCCGCGACCGCGGTGACCGCGCCGGCGGTGACCACCAGGGCCAGCGGGAACCGCGGCCGGCCGGGGACGTGGACGGCGCGCAGCATCCCGAGCAGGACCGTGGACCCGATGATCACGGCCGTGTGTTCGATCAGGTCGGCGATGTTGGGGACCCCGAGCGCGGCGTCGAGCGTGGTGTAGACGGGGTCGACGTTGACGGTCAGCCCGACGGCGAAGCAGGTCAGCGCCAGACAGCTCCCGGTCGAGGCGCCGTGGCGACCCGGCAGCGGGAGACGCAGCAGCGCCGCCAAGCTGAACAGGACCGGTGGGACCAGGGACAGGGCCAGGTGGCCGCTCACCCGAACTGGTCCTCGACGCGGTCCGCCGGGGTGGGGGTGTGGGGTCTGGTCCGGCGGATCTGGTGGCGCCACAGGGTGGCCATGGCCTCGGCCTCGGCCTCCTCGGGGTCGCTGTACTCGGTCCGCCCGCGCCCGGCGGTGATCAGCTCGCGGGTCTGCGGGGACAGGTGCGGGGTGAGGCCGGCGACCAGCTCGGCGGGCAGCGCGCGGGGCAGGTGCCGGCGCAGCAGGTGCGCGAACTCGTGGAAGACCGAGTGTTCGGCCTGGAAAGGCCCGACGAGCGTGGAGTACCAGATGTGATCGGCCCGGCTGGTGGGCAGCCACAGCCCGCAGGGGGCGTCCCAGTGGGCGTCGACGTCGGCGGGCAGCGGGCTCAGGTGGATCGGGCGGCCCCGGCGGCCGGCCAGCGCGCGGCGGAAGTCCTCGAGGCTGAACGGGTCGGGCACCGGGACGTCGGCCACCAGCGGCCCGTAGTGGTCCTGCAGCTGCCTCAGCCTCACCGCCGTGAACCTCGACCTCCCGGCCGGGGTGGTCCCGCAGCCGTTGATGAGGTTAGGCGGGGGCGGCTACCGCCCCGACCACACGATGATGATCACTGCCGTGAATCGTCGTCTGACCGGCGCCGCCGGCGCCGGGGGCGCGGCTGGTCCGCCGCGTCCGGTGGGTCCTGGACCGGTGGCAGGTTCTCCAGCTCGCGGACCTGATCCAACATGACGCTCAGCGCCCGCAGCATCCCCGGGGAGACACCGTCGGAGCGCCGTTGGATGTCCAGGACCGGGGAGTCCGCCAGCGAGTGCAGCAGCCCGAGCTCGGCCTGGACCCGCTCGGCGACGGCGTCGTCGAAGAAGTACGCCGGGGAGACCCCGAACGCCTCGGCCAGGACCTCCAGGTGCCGTTTGGTGGGGTTGTCCCGCTGCCCGGTCCGCAGGTAGTAGAGGTAGGTCGCCGAGATGGTGGGGCCGCCGCGTTCGGCGATGAGCCGGGCGACCTCCTCGTTGCTGCGCTCCCGGCTGCCGGCGGGGTGGACGTGGGCGAACAGGTAGTTCAGCTTGTCCGCGAACACCGGCATCGACGGGCCGGCCGGCTTCGGAGGCTGGTCCGTCGGTGACAGCTGCCCAGGGTCCGCGGGGTCCGCCGGAGCAGGCGGGGGGTCCGCAGGCGGCCCGGACGGTGGCGGTGACGCCTCGTCCTGGCCGGTCATGCGCTCCCCGTGTTGACCGTGCGTCCGCGGTCGGGTCCCGACAGCGGTGTCAGGCGGTCGTGGCCGCCTGCCCGGAGGGTATCGGGCCGGTGATCACCAGGGACGGACCGGTACGGACGACGACACCCGCGGACATTCACCCGTGTGACATAGAGCGACCCTCTGTGCCTACAGTGGCCCGCAGTCACTCACTGCCGTGAAACCAGGTCGGGGAGGCACGGATGGGCGGACGGACAGCGCTGCCGCGCCGCCGGCGCGTGACCCGCCGACGCGCCGACGACCCGCTCGCGCCGACCGAACCCGGCACGGATGCCGACACCGGCGCTGCGCGGCACCTGGGCATGTGGGCGGACCCGACCCAGGGTCGGGTGAGCCCGGGACCGGCGAGCGACCGGGTGCCCGTGTGGACCGACCCGGTCCGCGCGGACCTCGGCGGGCCGGACACCGACTGGACCCAGGCCCGGTGGTGGTGGCTCGGGGTCCACGGTGGGGCCGGGGTGTCGACCCTGGCCGCGATGGTCCCCGGCGGGGCGGACGCCCACCGGCGCTGGCCGGACCCCGCCAAGGGCGGACCGCACCCCGTGCTGCTGGTCGCCCGGGCCCACGCCCAGGGACTGCAGCGAGCCCGCGCGGCGTGCCGGCAGTGGGCCGCCCGCGACGTCCCCGACGACCTGCACCTGGCCGGGATCGTCCTGGTCGCCGCGGCACCCGGCCGGCTGCCCGCCCACCTCGGCGACCAGGTGCGTCTGCTCACCGGGATCACCCCGGCCCGGTGGTGGCTGCCCTGGCAGCCGGAACTGCTCGACCTGCCCGACCCGGCCGGGGTCGCCGTGCCCCCCGCCCTGCACCCGCTGATCCGCGACCTCACCGACCTGCGAGGAGACCCGCTGTCATGACCGTCCTGTCGCCCCTGTCGTCGCTGGCCGTACTCGGCGCCGACTTCCTCAACCCCCACCCGCAGCAGCCCCCGGGCACCGGCGGGCTGGTCACGCTCATGGGCTGGGTCGCCTGGGGCTTCACCGGGGTGTGCGTCATCGCCCTGATCGCCGCCGCCGGCGCGCTGGCGCTGGCCCACCGGACCGGACGCAGCGGGGAACACGCCACCGGGATGGTCGTCGTGCTCGTCGCCGCCATCATCGGCAGCTCCGCCGGGCCGTTGCTGAACGCTCTGACCAAATAGACCCATGGCTGACGGCACCGACACACGCAACCCCTGGACCCGTCCCGGCGTGCTCATCGCGGCCGCGTTCCTCGTGGTCGCGGTCGTGCTCGGAATCCTGGTCATCACCCGCACCGGGCCGACCACGCCCGCGGCGACACCGACCGTCGCGACCACCACCGCAACCACCACGGCGGCCGCCGAGGTCCCGACGCCGACCGTCCCGGCCACCGCCAGCACCACCGCCAGCACCGCCACCAGCCCGGTGGTGGGGGGCGGGGACCAGCAGCTGCCGCGGACCGCGCCCCCGGTCAGTTGGGTCACCGTCAAGACACTCGCCCTGCCGGTCAGCGCGACCGCGGGCCCGCAGGTGGACACCGACACGGTGATGTCCGGCTACGCCCACACCCCGATCGGAGCACTGATCGCG
>JAABUL010004280.1_pt1 | contig 19368 bp, 21 predicted proteins | sample 5559151 | NCBI WGS metagenome assembly JAABUL01 (sample SAMN10711876, study PRJNA513368) | rock metagenome | isolation source: Antarctica rocks | place: Antarctica: Victoria Land, Pudding Butte sud | reverse complement strand
ATTTTGTGTATGAGTCGATTGAAGGGGTGTTTACACTAGAAACACAATTTCGAGCTGGACAGAGTTAGACGCCGGGTAGTCGGGCCGAGCGCTTTGAGTGGTTCTACTCGTGTCGCCCAGAACCGAAAACAAATTCGTTTCCTGTGTGGGTTAGCCAGCTGTGGCTCGCTTGGTGACCAATCTCTTGATCGACAATTTATGCTTGGAGACACAAGGGTCCAGCGACTGATTAGCCGACAAGCGTACAGTAGCCGGCTAACCGTATCAGGAAGGGAATAAACTTCTGGGCGACCCGAGTATAGTAAGCAGATCCTGGACTCGCAGACACAGCATTTTGATAAGTTTGCATCTTATCAAATGCTTAGAGGAGCTTAAGGATCTTGTGTTCCCGGCTCATGCAGCCGTGGACTCAATGTGGACTGCTTCACATTTAAAAGAGACTGTGACGAGTTAACGTATTCTTTGAAACCTCAACGATCTGGGCTGAAGGGTATTGGTCCATCCCTAATGTTATTTTAGGGAACAGGACTCCTCTTCATGAGCTGGACACGTCTCTTAAACTAGTCCGTGAGCAGCCCGACTGCTATAAGGCTTGTAAGGATACGGATCACGAGGTGCCGATAAACTCAGCTATCATCTTTGCGGCTGCTTCTGGTGGCCTGTTCGACACATCCAGCTCCAGCTCCAACTCATTCTCTCCACCAAAATGATAAATGTCTTCGTTCTTTCGAACCTGTCGTAGGATATCAATATCGGTCAGCTTGGCATTGTTACCTCTCCCACGACTGCTCACGACTAGGCGTCTCTCGTTCTCCTTAGCTTCGCAAGTCAAGATGATGGATACGAACCGTGCACTGAGAGAAGCAGCGGTATTGTAATATTCAAGAGAGACTTGTGAGCCACTGGTATTTGAGGATTGCTGATCCGTACAGATCCAGATGACCTCTTTCGTAGAAATACTTCGAGCTATTGCACCCAATACAGCTGTTCGCTATTGTGGCAATCAGTCGTAGCCTGCTGGAATAGTAATCAGACGGTGACAACTTACGACAGCCTGCCGTAGAGGCTGGTACTCTGGCATATCACGCTCGAAAAGCATGGCTACTGGATCGATCAATTGATGGTTGTCAATAACCTTAGATTTGGGTAAAAGCTTGCTGAACACGATGTCAGCCTCTAGTCTCCGAGTCCGGAGTCGATTGCTGAACGACAGAGAGGATTGGTTATAACCTAAGTTCTCGGGCTACGGCCAGCTTTCCAACGCCAGGATAGCCGTTGAGATACACAAAAGGTAACTTCATGTTGAGCTTAAGCAGCGAGAAGCAGAAGTAGCGGTTTTGTGGAAATGACTGAATTGTGGTACTCGGCGATTTCATGCAGACCTTCCGGTAATAGTACAAGAGGTTACGAGATGAGGCAATGTGGAATTTTTTGGCTGTGGTGAATATCCAGGGCTCAAATCCTTCCGAAATATTCGCCGCAATAATGATGTGAGTTATGTGATCAATGCGCACCAAGACTCACTCAAACTCCCACAAATATATTGTTCGTCTAACGGTGCACCCTTCTGTTGTATCTCTGAGGGTCTGTCTTATACATAATGAGCAAGTCTATGAAATTTCAGAAAATAAAACAGGCGAACGCGTAGGCATCGACAGTCTACGATTCGGGCTTGGCGCCAAGCCAAACGATGGGCTGTGTCAACATACACCCTTGCATGATATGAAGAACTATTGAATGAGCTGAAGAGAACCGTCATGCAGGACGCTTGCTTCGTCGTAACCAGAATTTCAATCCATGATAGCTCGGCCGTCCTCGGTAGTTGTCAAGAATCGCCTCGATTCGGTGACAAGGTGTTGGCAATGAGGGCGAACGGTGAAATCGTAAGTGGTTCAAGTCAAGCATGTATCCTTCAGTCACGAAGATATGAGTATCGATGATATGTTTCATATGTGGGGGAACCAGTTCGGCCAATTGACAGTCTGGAACGCACTGGGTGGCAATGCGCGCAGACCTAGTACATCCTCGACGAGACAGTATGCCCGAAAAATACTATACGAAGCGCACAGGCTCATAATTGGTATCAGGACTCTCAGGGGCACCTCTAATGCAGGATCATCGTCTGGTGAAGGATTCCGCCAGCCCTGGGCCAGTTTGCGCGCTTTGTCCGGGATGGTTTGTTGGGTATACCGTGGCAGCTGCATCGACGCTGGAACGTCTGGCATTGTCTCGCCATTCAATGTCTTCATGATCTTTGCTGATGCTTTCGTCTTAAGAAATTGTTGTCTGTGCGGCATGTATAATCGGAAGCCGAGAACCTCGACAATAGCAAGGAGAATGCTGAAGGCCATTGTACCGAGGCTTGAGGTACGCCACAGAATACATTCGATTCTAGTCGGGAACGGAGAATTCCAACCACTGATGAAGATAGCGCTATAGAGAACGCTTACCAAGACCAGGAGAAGGCCGCCCGTGACATCGAGCTGTGGCCAGTTATCGTTGGGGATCCGGGTCATTGGCCGAGATGATATTTGGCGGGCGAAAATACTGAGGTGCATCTTCCTTGATACATTGAGACCGTACGCCCAGATCAATGAGATAGACCACTCCTCGCGACTCACAAAGTCCAGAGGTGTTTTCCGGTAGGATTTCTGAGCGTCGTCACCAGCAGACGTTAAGATCTCCGCCAAAGGGGTTTCACACTTCAATATAGTCGCCCGACCAATTGACGAGGGTTTATGATACCAGCAGAAACTGCTTGCGATCATGCAAGGAATGAACGCCAGCGTGGTGAGCTCGAGGGTCGTAAGCGGAAGGTGCTGTACTGCTCGCGCTATGGAGTTGACGCTGAACCAGACCACTTGAAAAATGGTGATGTATCGTCCCAGCCTATCCGTTACCGCAACTTCTTCTTCCTCAATCGTTGGGAACTCAACATATCCATGGCGAACTAAGTAGCACAGTTGCTTTGCATCAAGAGGAAACGTCAAGGGCTGTGGCCTATGTGCGGCCGGAAGACGAGAAGGCGCCTGTTGTGCCGGAATCTGTAGTAGGAAGCCTCCCATGTCAGCATAGAATGCGTGACGCATGGTCCAGGAGTGAAAATCAGCCGAGTGAAATTCTTTGACGGAGCGACATGCAGACTCGTATTGACCCAAGGCTAGAGCGAAGAGCCACTCAGGCCCCAAGATGCCGACACAGGCTAGGTTGAATTTATCGCACAATTGCCAAAACTGCCTTTCTCCACGTGTGGGGACATTGACACAAAGTGAAGACCAGCAGCAAAGGATGATTGTCACGACACATGACCAAATAATATCGAGAGTTCCCCGGCCATCAGGCGAACGGACCCATCCAACGGTGGTCATGGAACCAGACTCCTGCACATTGGGGTCATGGAGATGAGAAATCGTCGGTAGTCTCTCTGGAAGAGCGAAATCTTTATTCTGACTGACTGGGAGCTCAATTCTGAGCGAATGGCGAATGCTCGAAGCATGGCGGGCACACGCTCAAGTCTGTGTGAATATATAGTAATGTTTGAGAGAAATCCTCAAGACTGAAAACAGGCGCCAGTCCTTCCCTGGGAGCTACGAGAGCTACCCAGAGTCACCAATAGGTGGACAAAGCACCGTCCGATATGTTGGTGCATGCGCCCGAGGCGCCCTCGACTTCGCAGCGCAAATAGGTTCAGAGGAACTTGGAGTGTTACACAAGCTTGTGATTGGCATGAAGACCGGAAGAAGCCTCAGGTGATCCTCCAAGCCTAGAAGTACCATATAGCTGACACATCTAGACCTTCTGTTCGCGGATCAATGCACAATAGGGCATGGCACTTGACCACCGATTTTTTGGATTCCACTGCTTCTGCTTATTGCAGTGAGAACCCGATCGCCGTACCTCACGATACCACGTCCTATCATAGAAGGTTTAAGGGGCATTGTGTCTGTACTCCGTACACCGCCTGGCAGGGCAATGCCCGTGGATGGAGCGAGTGGCGATCCTCTGCCACACGCGCTCGGACGGGCGCCAATTGTTTCCTAAGACTGTCACATACAGTATCGACCGTGGCACTTGGGCCAGAGCCAGCCATATGGATTAACTCCCTCAATTCTTCCACATGTGTTACCACATGATGTTGATGATTGTACTCTTCGGCTAGCAGCATGTGAGTCTCTCTATTAGATTGTACCAGTCGTAAGACATCGGGAAGTATTTATGTATGCTCGTGCAGAAATCCGCGGCTAGCAGCTAGGAAGTGAAATGGGACTCGACCTGGTGGCGTGGAGAGAGCAGTAGCTGACTTTTGACATCCTTTCGGGGGGAGACGGGAAGCAGTCGTTGCCAATCAATGGTGCATCGGGCAGGGGCTTGGCCGGGATTTGCAAATCCTGTGGGTCTAATTTGCTGTTCGCTTAGGGGCAAAGGGAGCATTCAACCATGGAACGCAGGGGTCGTGCCGCGCCCGCAGCCCGCGTGGAAATCGCATGAGGCTAACAATCAGCTTTCTACAGCGCTGCAGCTCCTCTCCCATCAGGGACCCAGCACAGTGTTATGCTAGATGGCTCCATCGTCGGCCCAAGACAGTGAAGGCAATTCGTGTGCACCTCCAAGGTCTTCTCACAAAAGTTTTGTTGAAGGGAGTTGTTCGAATAATCCTAAGCAACGTTCCAGGTTCACAAGAGTACGACCGTATCTCAAGAATGGAGATCGAAATCCTTCGGCTTGCTCAACTGGAACCAACTAAAGCCTACCTGCCTTCCTCTATAGCATCTGCGGCACACTCAGAGCCAGTACAGTCAACAGAATGGTCCTGACTCTCGTATCCGGTCTCGAAGCGCATAGTCCCGTCTGCACCTTTGTTACGCGACCTCATTGGAGTCTGGCGTGCCTGTTTCGCGAGCGATGGAATAGCGAATCTAGGCAGCGACACTATACATCCATCCCGCTCATTATCCTTTTAGGCCTGCCAGTTTCGAGAACAATCTCTAAGAGCATACTCAACCAACTCCAAGCTTGAGATCTGATTATTGCACTATCTCGAAAACATACGAGCACAGCAGGAGAACGCGTTGCAGGACATCTTGTACATCTTTCAAGAGCAAGCGGCATATAAATAGTGCTAGCTACACGCTGGGAGTCTGTTAAGGAAGAGCAGTGCTCAGCAAAATTAGAAGAAGAGTCAGCAGGCCGGACATTTCCTGGAAGTGCCCATACACTGTTTGTTCGTGAGGTGGCTCACTACCAAGCGAAAGACCGCTTTTGTGCTCAGAGCCGGCGGAGACATTTCAGAAAGAATTTCATCCGGATACTGCCGATGCAGGCCATTTCAGCTACGGACATAATCCTCGGATGTCGCATCTACAGTGGTCTCTGCTCGCACCTCCAACCGTTCTGCTTCCGTCCGAGCATGTCTTCGAAGGCCCCAGCATCACCATATATACCTCAGCTCTGCCGAAAATACATGAAGAGAAGGAATTCTGGTCGATAAGAATGTGCCGTTGCAGAGATATAACACCGCCACCGAGTCCATGGTTGGTTAATAATTGAACCTGGGCGGCAAAAAACACTTTGGGTATCATGAGCCGAGCAAAAATGGCCATTTCCCTAATCAATGGCGCTCTGCAAAGAATGGAAGACCTCCAGTACAAGTCGCTGGGACTTCCGCCTGGGTCCAGGGTGTTTGGCACCGGTTGTAGTGTCGGTCACGTTGCCTCGCGCTTCGCTCGCAAGGACTTGCGTTTAAGACAAGAAGCGTGTGAGCTTAGAGCTGAAACCCGCAGAACACCCGACACATTCCTTAGGGTACAAGCAAGAGCGAAGACTGACGGCCTTTGATGTAGGGATGGAGCAACGAGGGGGCCGACAAGCGTTTCCAACGCCAAAGAAAGACCGCAGATGAAGCTTCAACCCAGGCCCGAAGGGGGTTTCGTACCTTGATGGAGCGTATTGGGGACGAACTTCAAGCTGCCACCAAGACTCTGAGTCTTCCCACGGCCCAAGCGAAAATTCTCGATATCAGCTTGGCCCTTGGAGGTTTAGCACATCGGCACTGAAACACTCAACGCATCCTCGCATTTCAGCCATAACACTGCCTAGGAAATTTGGTGGCTTCCCTGTCATGATCAAATACGGGCACAAGGATCCACGCATCAACGTAAAGTTTGCAGACGTAACAATGCTTGCGGCAGAGTACGGCATGACAGATATCCCCAAAGACGATCCGGACTCCGGGAGATTGAATTCCTGGCGATCCTTCGCTGCCGAATTTTTTGACCTCGTGCTCTGTGATGGTCAGGTCTTCCGTGCACTAAGGCGCACATCGAAGAGTAACGTGAAAATCACGAAGCCACCAGGCTAACATGTCGTCAACTCATACTTGGGTTGCAACGTATCAAGCCCGACGGAACGTTCAGCATCTTGCTTCATAAGCCTGAGATGTGGATCACAGTCAAGCTGCTTAGCCGTTCGACAAGATATCCGGGATTCGACTGTTCAAGCCGATAGTGGCTCACAGGACCAGGAGTTCATTCTACCTGGTTGCCAAGAACGTGCAGTCTCGACATCCAGAAGCTCTGCGTGCTATCGCTGACTGGAAGTCGACCTGGAGAAATCTCACATTCCCACAATCCATAGACGAAAAGGTGGTCAAACAGCAGCAAATTGACCAAGCGCACATGGCGATTGGAGAGGCGAAGGATCTCCTGACCAGCTTTGGCCGCCGGCTGCTTGAAGTAATGCAACCTGTCTGGCTTATACAGAGGGACGCTCTGAAGAACGATTCATGGCTGAAGAACAAAGCAACAGGACCCTGCGGACACACCGGTGGTCCACCTGCGAGCCCGACTTTGACGTTCTGGTGAAAAATCCTAGTCTTCCGTATGAAGCGACCTGTACGTTAGAGAACCCTAGGAGGTGACGAGTTACGCTTTACGATGAGCACGGAAGGGTGTCACAGGACACCAACTTGGTTTATATCTTTCTCCTGACCATTCCAAGACCACCATTCTCATCTGGCACATTCACGTCTTCTGTTTCATGAATATTACTTGTCAATGTTGGACAAAGCGCTTTCTGACCGAGTAGTGTCTAGCTCATATTATATCCTTTGCAATCCTCAACTCACATCTAAAGTATGATACATTTTCAATATTAGTGGAGTTGAAGTCCAAAAAGAAATATGCGCCCTTTTTTCCATGCTCCCCCACCACCAGCCCTCCGTCCCCTACGATTCCTCTACAACAAGCATATCCACCACTCCCCGCTGCTTCATTAGTCTCAGCAACGGCTTCAGCGTATTGCCGCTTAGCCTCGTCTTCGGCACCAGCAGGTCACCAGGATTTGCCCAATGCACATTGACAATAGGTCGACCGGGGCGACGCGGCAGAGGCAAGTCAAGGATCCGAGCGATGTCATCTAGGAACAGTTCAATCTCCTCGTCGACGGCTGCGATAATGTGATAAGCGCTGTAAGGCCGAGTGGGCAGAAAGACCGTGACAGCAAAGGTTGCGTTGGCATAGTTGGCGGCATGAACGGGGTTCGTAGAGTTCAGCGGAGGGAGGTAGAAGGCCGCGCGGCTGGTATGGTTGGGCTCGATATTGTTGGTGGCCATGGTAGATGGAGTAGTCATCGCTGTGTCTCCGCTTGAGGATCCTGTGGATAATGCCGTAGAGCTTGGGGATACCATCGTTGGCTTGAAAGTTCCTCCCAGTGGTTTTGGGAGTCTGAGAGGAGCTAACGTGCTTGACAGGGCAGATATATGTATCCTCTGGACAGCCGAAGCGTGGCCGCAAACATGGGGAGGTACGGACAACTGGCACAGGAGTTGGCAGCATAGACCGAAAGTTCATCATTAAATTTGCATCGATCTTTTGTGGTTGAAAAGCAGGCAAACTTGGCTGATCTAGCGAATTACGTTATGACAACCGTCTCAGCTCAGATCAGATCAGCAAGCATGTTTCTTGAATTTCAGAAAACGAAAGGACGCTATTCGGCTGGCTCGGAGTATAGTATCAATATATATACTGCAACTCGCGCCAAGACCGCCATTTGGTTGGCTATCGAGTGCTGCAACTGCCACATTCTACCATCCACGAACATAATAATCAAATACGCATATTAGATTCTAAGCTCAATTACTTAATTTGGAGCTTTGTGGCAGGCTCTGTGTCGCTTTGACATCTGGAGATCGCGCAGCGATCGTCGTCGCCAATAAACCCTGCTCCAACCCTACTTGCGCAGCTCCTGTGGAGCTGGCGACCCTCCTTGTCACTTGTATACTAACGATCTTGGATAGGTAAGTAATGAAAACATTAGCTACCGACGTGTGGACAGGAGGACAGTTGGAACGGCCTTGCATTTATGCAAGCACCCGTATTCAGCTGCTTGTGCTTTGGCTTGGCGGCAGTAATGAGTGCACTTTGTCTTCGAAAGACTGTGGTCAATTCGTCCTCTCTCTACCTCCCCCGGAGTCATCGCATGGCTATCGTTCTTCGCGTACGTGATACGCCTTGACTGTTTGCACTATAGGCCTTGGTTTGCCCCTGGTTAATTATTCCGTCTCCATCTCGTGAAGACGTGTCTTCACAGCATCAAGCAATAAAGGCGCCCCTGAATGCAGCACCCTTCCGGACTGTGAGATTACTTAATCCTTCTACCTTGATGTTCCACTACGATTGAGTCTTACAACTGGAGAAATCGGACGGGAATATGGACGACTCGACTATCGAAGCAGTATAGGACGCTTTCAGGGCGAGAGCCAAGGACCGAGCTGGCGAGTCAAAACGTACACAATAGTGCTAGCTTCGGCAACGCCGATGTCTACTATGATACATCTGACCATTGCACAGTATGCACTGGCTGTCGTCGGCCCGTCTAGGATGACGGTCTTTTGATCCTTCTTGCATGGCGGTGCGGCATTGGAAGGTAGGCACCCTTGGCCCGTAGACAAATTCTCCGAGATCTGGTGAGCATTCTTCACTCTCATCAGCGCTTGGCTACGGAGGTACGGCTTCGATGCATTTACCCGGTCTAATCCAGTCCAATTCTTCGGGCCGAGAGTAGGAGGTAGACGTAGGCGCTCTTGACCCTTTCACAAATTCTCCAAAATCTGGTAGGTGTTCTGGCACTCATCAGCGCGTATTGACGGACGTAATACTTTAGTGCGATTACCTGGTATGACCCAGTCCGCTTCTCTGTTGAAGCATATATAATCGAGTAAGGCCTTGTAAAAGTGCGGTCGCAATTTGCATGGTTCAACATTCTCTGGGCCTGGAGATCGAGGATTGAGAAGCAGAGATAGGTGTAGATGGAGGCATGGTAATGAATATATGGTGTCAGGAACCAGATGTGGCTGATAATCAATGATAACGTTGACCAGCTAAGGTATTAAATAGGTTCTGGGGCAGTCCGAGTAGCTGACTAACAGTCGAGACTGTCCATGAATATTAAGAGGTGAAGTGCGCATTAGGTAGCTATAAATTCGGAACTTGTGTAGTAAGTATCAGCTCTCCACAACTCAAATCGCGCTTAGCGTTTTCTCATTGTTTACTTCTAACGTTTCATGGCGTTTCTTTATCAATGCTATAGGCTTTTTGAGAACTAGCTTGCCAAAGTCCAGTGCGCCCGTGCCTTTGTTGTGAACGCCACAATGACATTAGTGTTATCCTCGATAACAAGCGTCTTTGAGCTCTCAATCTGATAAAGGTTTTTCGATTTGTTCATCTGGCCTTCCCACGAAGTCGAATTACCTTTCACACTCCTTTCGCTCATCTACTGCACAATTGTGATCTTTGGACAGTCTCTACAGATTTCATCATTGATAGCACAAGCATCACCTCTTTGGGTCAATTCATTGTATCTCCGCGTCTCACCATTGATCGCTTGCGATCCATCACAGCATCAATTACATTCCACAATCTTTACTTACTTCTTCTCGATTCTTGCCCGATCGGCTTCCTGTGAACTCAATTATGTATCTCATCCGACGCGCGGCTGCAGTAATTGCTCTGGGGAGTACAATCTTGAGAAGCAGTGCTCAAGTCACGACTTCATGCAACCCCCTGGATGGTGAGTTCAGTGCCAAGACGACTGCTCAGGTGAAAAGCTAAGCTCATTGATTCAGGTATTTGCCCCAATGACAAGGGACTGGCTTCCAATTTCTACTACATTGACTTTACTTCCATCAAAACCCTGCCATCCGAATGGACCGCCGCAAAATCCACAGTCGTAAAATTTGGATCTTCAGGGGCTGAATTGACATTCAATAAGCGATTTGATGCTCCAACAGTACGTACCAACTTCAATTTCTTCTTCGGCCGCGTCGAGTACGTCGTGAAAGCCGCCCCTGGAACCGGCATCATCAGTAGCATGGTTTTGCTCTCAGACGATCTTGACGAGGTCGACTGGGAGTTCCGCGGCGGAATTACAGACAGTGTGCAGACGAACTACTTCGGCAAAGGCTACACAGGCACATACAATCGTTCTACCACAAATACGGTCTTGACTCCCCAAACTTCCTTTCACACATATGCCATTGACTGGTCTCCAGATTCGCTGGTCTGGTCCATCAATGGGAAGAATGTGCGTACCCTGAGTGCCGCCGATGCTGGCTTTCAGTTTCCGCAGACTCCGATGAAGGTCAGTTTGAGTCTTTGGGATGGAGGAGATCCTCAGGGGAATCCTGGTACTATACAGTGGGCTGGTGGAGTCACTCCATTCCCTGTGCCCGAGCCATATTCGATGTTTGTCAAGAGCGTTAAGATCTGGAATGCAAAGCCGGCACAGCAGTACAAATATGGCGACAATTCCGGCTCTTGGCAGAGTATCAGACTCATTAATGATACTATGATCTCCAACGTATTGACTCCAGCGCAGACTCCGGCAATCATGAGTTCAGCCCCGATGTCGTCTTCCGAGTCGCAGCCTATCGGTAATACCACAGCAAAAGTTTCAAGCTCTTGCACAAGTCACAGCTCACTTTTGTCTGCAACACCTGTCCGAACAACTACCGCACAGTCTTTCAGTAATACCACTTTCAGCGCAACAAGCTCTTGCTCGAGCACCCATCCAGTCTCGTCTGGAATGCCGGTTCAGACAACGATGGCACATCCCTACGGTAATTCTACTCTCAGCCCAACAAGCTCCTGCTCGAGCACTGGCCAAATCTCATCTGCAATGTCGCCTTACGCAACTACAACACAGGGCAACGAGATTGCTGCGCCTAGCGCATGCCCGTCGTCCTCCGTTAGATGCAACAAGACGAGCAACGCAGCCTCTCCATCTATGATTCCAGGTACGCAATCCAGCAACCCGACATCAGCGGGCGAAATATCCACGTTCTCTACAGCTGCATCAGTCAGCCCCACAACCAACCCCACAGTCTCAACAATCTACCCACCAGTCCCAACTTCCACATCGGCTGTCGTTCCTTCAGGAATCGTAACAGATTCCTCCTCAGCAACAACATCGCCTCCTCCAGCGACCACATCCACCTGCTCCAACTGCTTCACACCACAAAGCTCAATTCCCCAGCCATCATCCTCAGTGGCGCTATCCTCTTCAGTAACATCTCCAAGCCCCAGCGCAGCAGCATCGACAAGCCCACTCTCTCCCAACTCCCCTAATTCTAGCACTTCCAAAGGCATATACACGGGCGACTCCAACAGCCTCGTAGATGGCGACTCAGTCACTGGTATCCTTCCCAGCAGTACCGATACTGCCAACAATACTTCTACCACCCAGACGGTTTTCCAGACACAGACCCTTACTTCAGTCATGAGTGCCACGAGTATACCGTACCCGCTTTCGAACGGAAGTACCGTCGCTGCATTTGGCAGTGCGGCGAGTGGGAGTGCGGCGAGTACGGGTGCTTCGGGAATGGGGAATGGGTATGCGAAAGCCACATCAGTCCCGATTATCTATTCTAGCAACGGGAACGAGATGAGGGGGACTTCGGTGGTGGCTTCGTTGGCGGTCATTGCGGGTACGATGGCTGTGATGTGCAGTGTGCTGTGAAGAAATTGTTAGGATTATCCCAAGAGCTCTTTGTAAATTGGCGTTGGGAAGTTGCTTGTATCATTTATTCCTTATTTCTTCTTTGGCCTTGATACTGAGATCGCTCTCTTGAGCGCAGTATCAATTAGCAATAGAGTTGTTTTCCGTCGTCTTTCCTTCCTGTTGTTGAAATGCCTCATCTAGCGTGGTGTTGGCCAGATTTATTTCCAGGACAATCCTTACCAGTTCGCTGAATGTATTGTTTCTATACGATCGGCCGTGGAAGCTAGAAATGGTGTCCTCTTCGCCAGCATTGCTTTTCACAGATCTGCTCTGACGTGTAACTTCCCCGCTGATGTATTCACGTCTTTTGTGTAGAATCCTTCAAACACAATAAGCGGGAAGTGGTAGGACTAACCACTTTACTGTTCGACGTGTTCACCTCTTGGGCTCTCGACCACGACATAACACTGATTGAGCAACTACTGCCTAGCGTGACCACGTCTTGGGCGCGAGATCTTGAGGAAACCGTTATCCTCAACAACATCCAGCAAGCTTCATCAAAGTGTCACGGTTCTAACATAAATTCTGCGATTAACCAAATCTTTGTTCGTCATCCTTGCACCTTGCTGATAATGGCTAAGTCTCATAGATAGAGAAATTGGCACATCCGAGAGCGAGACCGTTCATCTATGCGGGCCTCGAAATTGAGAATAGCAAGAAAGTGCACCTTTCATTCTTGACCGCTTTACGTTCATGGGATTTACCATGCATTTGAGCCCTTGCTGATGAGTGATCGATGACGTTGGAAACGGCTCTCGAAAGCCAACAGACCACGGCACGGAATTATCTTGGTATCCTATACGCTGGCACGGTGCACTTTTCAGGGTTTCCCGGTATCGCATATGATTTTAGGACTTTCATGGGGCCGACCTCTCGAATCCTTCGATTCTGTACGCCAAATGCTTCAACGGTTTGCCTCCTCGGCTATAGGTCTTCAATGGTGGTTCAGTCCATCGACTTTCCGTATATGGGTTCTTTCATAAATTCTAAAAATCAAGTGCACCATCTCGTGCAGGCGCATGGGATAATAGACCATCATGCGTGAGAGTCCTACAAATCTAATCAAAGTCTGTTGCACGATGAGGGCGCTCCCGGAGGGGCATTTCAATTTCATTGTCGATGTTCCAAGCAAGTCCAGACAGCAGCACAGTTCATACGATATTGTGCTGTGTTCGTAATGCCTCGGGGAATGGGTGCGGCTGTTTTTTGCTTTCCGGCTCACGACAATTGGCTACCAACAACGCTATGACCCTAAAAGGGACAAGAAGAATTGGAAGTAAAGCCATAGAGAAAGGAGCATCTTTCACGAGAGGGTTCTCTTGGAAAAAGAATGCTAACGGTCTCCCAATTGAACTATACAGCAGACTGATAAATGGCAACCACACAAGATAGCTAGGCGTGTGGTTCGCACTATGCAGTACTTCTATAACATCCATGTTCTACACAGACTGTGGTTTCCAGCCTGCAAACAGGTACGATGTCAACAAATGCTGTCAGATAATAGACCAGAAATTTCTGGTCCCTTATCCTATCAAGACTCTGTCGCTTCACCCGGCGGCGGCGCAAACAGCTTTGAGTGCCGGAGTCGCGTCACAGAGGTCGTTGATGAGGGCGTCGCCATTGAATCCAGGATCGAAGCGCCAAACAGCACAATTATTCGTGAGCGTCCCACCTTGCTTTCTGGCCGTACCGGAAACTGTATCGCACTCGTCGAGGATCCTTCTCAAGATTCTACCACATTCTTGATCCGGCGCAGGCCCATCAATGGTCCATTCGCAGCCGTTGAGAGCCTGGATCGAAATGACGATGTTGACCGGCCAGCCACTGGTCAACGACGCGGGCTGTTGGTACTCGATATACTGGTTATTTTTAACGGTGTAACCGCCGTAATGTGGGAAATTGTTGAACACGGGATCTGCGTCTTGAGGCTTGTTGCAGAAAGAGTCCACCGCGTTGATTGCATCGTATCGGTTAACCCAGGAGCCACTGTCATAGCACTGCTTCTTCTCTGTCGATGGGTCGGGACTTGGCGGGCTCGGGTCGGGGCTCGGCGAGGGGGTTGGTGCGGGAGCAGCAGTAACAATAACCACCGTCGTGACGGTACTTGGGGCGGGCAGGGGAAGCGTGGTCGTGCTCGTGGTTTGAACCTCGCCTTGCGCGGGAGTGTATCCGGTAATGGTCTTGACATCTCCGCCTGGCGGCCCACCAGAACCATTGCCACCTGAGCCATCGCTACCAGAACCGTTGTCACCTAACCCGTCATAGATGTCGGCTTCTTGGAGTTTGCAGATTTCCAGCTCGTCATCGTTCTGATCATTTCCATTGTCCGATCCATTCTGATTATCTCCACCGGGCCCTGGCCCACACTCTGGACAATTCGAGGATCCACAACCTTTGAGACCGCACCCTCCCCCACAGCCAAAAACGCCACATTGCCCTCCACAGCCAAAGATGCCACAGCCACCACCACCGCACCCGAATAATCCGCAGCCGGTTCCACATCCAAAGAGCTTGCAGCCCCCTCCGCATCCGAAGGTCTGACAGCCATGATGACCGCAGTGGCTTTTACACGTGGACGTGGGCTTTCCGCTGGAATAGGTGATGCTTGGTCCAGGCGTGGTGGTGATGGAGACGGTAGGGTGAGGTTGAATGGTGATCGAGTGCGAGGAAGGGAAGAACGGGACTATGGTGCTGCTTGATGACGTTGACACGGATGGATCTGCTATTGGTGTGGCAAAGGCCTGAAAGTAGGCTGACCCCGGTAGAGTGACCACGAAGGACAAAGGTGTAATACTCTGCACCGCCGTGAATGTAGCTGGAAAAGTATCTTGAGAGAAAACGGTTACACCCCAGACTTCTATCTCCGTGGTGGTCACCGGTGCGATATCTATGACTGTTTGTACTGTCTTTAACGTTGTAACGATTTGACCGTCAGTAACTTCGGTGGTTTGGATGATATAGGACGTGGTGAACGGCGGGAACGACATCGTTGTAGGTGCTGCAAGCGGGATGGGCGGAAGGACCAAAACGCAAGGCGGTTCGCACTGGACCTGTGGATTTTGGCTCGACCAGATGTTTGAATCAACCTCGACCATGCCTGAGCCAGTTCCAGTGCCGTCAGAGCCAGTTCCACCTCCTGATGTTCCACCTCCATCAGGAGTGTCGCCGCTGCCGGCACCCGAGTCGAAGTCAACACTCCAGACCATCGTCCCTCCAAGGCAGCGATCATTCGCGAAGGCCATCTTGTCCTTGATGGTATCGTCGTCATCGTAGCCTATCCACTGGTCGTCCCAGCTAATCTGCTTGATCTTGGGATCTTTGAGATACTCGGGTACCAGAGCTTTCTCTTTGATAAGAGCTTGGATTTCTAGCCGCGCAACTATTAGCAATTATGTTCCCCTTGCTAGAGTGCATAGGATACCCCTGTTTGACATGACCCCGTCGAATCCGGTGCAAGGACCGGCTTTGCTGGGTCCGCTGAACGCACAGCCTGGGTACGCTGGATCTGTGGTCAGCTTTGCAAGGCAGTAACCTTGGAGGGATCGACTTACCGCACTTGGGGTCTGAGACCGTGTAGCCGCGTCCGTAGTACGCTAGGCCAAGATTTACCTTTGCTGGTGTCAATTTGTCGAACCATAGCGGCAGTGTATCGTTGTCGATCTCTCGTATGTCCGTTTGCGGACGGATAATCGAGCCCAATGTCTTGACATCGGCGTCCCAGAAGCCATGTAGGTCATAAGCCATGAAGCCAAAGAAGTCAACATACGGCTCCTAGATGTTCAAAGTACATTAGCGTCAAGATCTATACCGTACATCGGCAGCAGTGGGCGCATGCTGGCTTGGTAAGAATTTTTGATAACATTATCCATGTCTCTTTCCAAGGTCATTGTAGTCGAGTGTATCACACACTTTGACGGTTTACCCATTTACCGTTGGTCTGTCACTGGTCGATCGGTCCACAGTGTTTCCGGCAACACGTCTTTTGGGACTGTCAAGGGATGAGTGGCCCCGAGACGTGCTTTCTTGCGGGGGTGCGAGAGTTCCTTGGTCAAGGGTACTACTAACCATAGCTTTAGGATCCATGCCGCGGAGATACCAATAGTCTGGTGCAAGTATACTGCTGAGCCCATACTTGCTGCCGAATGCAGCTCGCATTTCCTTCACTAACGAGACCAAGTTCGCAGTGTCTTCTGGTCTACCGCCCCGTACATCCGACGCCGGGTATTCCCAGTCAAGATCTGCCCCTTGGAAACCCCACTTATCCATGAAAGATGTTAGAGAGTTGATGAATGCTGCTCGATTGCTTGATGTTAAGGCCAAGTCGCTCCAAGTCGTGTGCGTTGGGCCGGGATCGCTGAAATCAAAACCTCCGATTGAAATCCATGTTTGAAGATTTGCTTGCTTGAGCTTTGTGAACTCCGGATACAGGGATTCGTCCAGAGAATTTGCGGGAACGATCTGAAAGGATGTTGGATCGATAGATCTATATATTTTAGCTCAGCGGGAAAGGACCATGGGATTTAGGCCTTACGCAAAGGCAAAATTTAAATGAGTGAATCCGTCCGTCTTGAGCTGACTCGGGGTAACACGGTTACAATTTCGCTGTCGAGTATTCCTAATCTTTGTAAGCTAGATGATTAATCTCATTACGTTTGACGCTGAGAGTATTGTGCGGCAAACATGTTCCAGGGCGAATTGAACGAAACCATCAAGTATCGCATGCGGTGGCAGAGCGCTGCTGTCAGAGGCTGCACTTTATCTTTCGTCGCCCATTGATACGGCGGCAAAACGTCACAGTTTGCTGACAGAGAGTACTAACCAAGATTGATAGTAGCCAATTCTTCGGCCAGCCGAAGTGCCACTTCCCTCGCCGCACGATGGAGGAGGGACTATGGTGCATCCGCCGTATCCCTTCTGACATGACGTTGTCAACCCCTGAGGATCTGCGTTGGTGCAGTGTACATCTTGAGTCTTCCGATATTTAGTTTCACACCGTTTCAAATTCGACAGGATACTCACCCCACACCATCCGAAGTAAGAACAGCAAAGGTTTAGTCCACATTTCAGTGTACCCCCTGCCGAATCAACACCACACATGGCTTGCGCGTCGCAATTAGAGAGACAAGTGACGGGAGGGGTTGGTTTGCAGTGGTAGGGTTTGAAACCACACTTTCCGTCCTGCGCGATATTAGCATTTCTTGTCGCTGCACTAGCCCCTACTCACTGAGTTACAGCAACTTCCATCAGCACAAGGCTTTCCTGTACCACATTGAATAGGGCCATCCACCCTTTTGTTTAATGGCACGTGTATACTTGTCTGAGGAACCAATGCACGTGGTACAGCTACCTTGGCGTTCTTTGGTGGCTCAGACATCGATTCATTACTTCGTTTCGTGGCATTAGCACCGATCTGTCCGAGGATGTACTCTAGCCCAATTTTCAAGATGGGTATTGGAGGCGCTTTAGCCAGATTCTGCTGCACGACCGCATGATTTTTAGTCTGCAAGCCGTTAGCCACTGTTTGGCGTTTTTGGCTTTCAAGGTATCGGCGAAGGATCCTGTTATCTTGTCGCCGCGTTGCTTTGATTTTGATATCCTCCCAATCATCGTACATTGTGGTATTGTCATTCTTCTCGGTATACGTCAAATTAGCCATCATTTGCGCTGGTGATACGTCATGTAAAGCCATCACTGTTTCTGATGTCTATCGACGCCGCGTCTGTTAGTAAATACCGAGGCTAGGTGCTAGCATTGAGTAAAAAGAGTGGTCTTCCTTACATGTTCGCCAAGCAATCGATAGTGGCGCTCCTCGCCATCACTACCGATTCCCCAGACGACTGGCATAGGTCAGCAATATAAGAGGTTTTCAAGGTGGGGATTCAGAACCTCGCTGCGAAGCCTGTTCACTCCTCTTCGATCCCCAGTTGGCATTGATTGTGTATGCAGTAGCACCATTGGGCACATATTCGACCCACGTTGCTATATTACTCGGAATGTTGACAGTCTTAAAATAATAGGTCCAAATATCGGTGGTGGTCAAACCGACGTGGCTCTGCGCTTGGTCAGCTTTGAAGTGATCGGTGACTTAAGAATAGGCATGGGGCACTTGGTCGACATTGATGTCTATGCATCTTAAGAGCTTTGAGGGTTGGTGGTGGAAGTCTGCATGAATTGCTGCTTGGACTTACGCTTATGAACCTATGCGCTTTGCTTTGCCAATCTTGTTCCGATTCTATGGATTTCCAATCCCCTTCCGATTTCACCAAGGCTTGGAGCTTAGGACTGCAACTGGCCCGCATTGGGACGCAGTAGATCACTCCATTGTTTCTGACTGCGGCTGTTCCAATTCCGCCCTGAATTGCCCTTAAGCCCAGTCAGTCATTGACGAAGCATTACCTTGGCGGCACTCACATGGCTGGAGGGAATTCATCACAAGTGAACATGATCCCAGTCTGCTTCTGCTCCCCAGTTTGTGGATCAGCAGTAACTATTCCGTAGTTTGAGTAGTCAACGAGTGGCGGACTGCAATTAAAGAGTCAGCATTCCGATTTTGAGTTAGTTTCTTGGAGTTGAGAGACATGTTCTCTCGAGTAGAATCTAATGACGTGGCTCAGGCTGGGGATATGTTCGAAAAAGGTGGAACGTGCAGGGAAGATATCTGATGCGGTGGCAAGGAACGATGCACTAGTGCTTGGTACGGTCGAAAACAAGGTCTCCACAATATTGTGGTACACTGTGAAAGGCGAACAGGAGCCCATTGCCTGACAGTCAACCAACCAAAGCATTTGCCTCGACTTTAATCCGCGCCGTCAGGAGGTCTGGAGAGACGATGGATTTAGAACCTCTAGCGGATGTACACTATGCCGGCACAGGGGTTCACTCACGTAATTAGCCCCGGCACATGCGGGTGAATTGGCGGCTGGTTATCATTAGGACCTATATGACCTTAGAGTCAGCCTTCCGTTTCTAAATCGCTAGATTGTATTAGAATGCATGTCTTAGGAGCGGATGCTGCTCAGACAGTCCCGATACGCCTAGAACAGGGTAGTGTGAGCTCTGAGTCTACAGCTTACATGTGGTTCCGCCCTTTTTCTTCGTCTTCCAATTGTCAGGACAACGCTTTTCTCTTCGCTTTTCCTTGCGATCTTTATCCGGATCCCACCCGAACGCCTCGAACCCAGGCGCAGGGTACTGTCCCACAGCAGCCCCTGGCCTGACCTGTCCGACGTTGGCACAAAGTGCGGGGACTGTATTGCAGTTATAGACAAGGGTGGGAATGTGTGGAAGCGCTGAAACCGCAGTGCGAGGGGCGCC
>JAABUL010004277.1_pt1 | contig 19373 bp, 3 predicted proteins | sample 5559151 | NCBI WGS metagenome assembly JAABUL01 (sample SAMN10711876, study PRJNA513368) | rock metagenome | isolation source: Antarctica rocks | place: Antarctica: Victoria Land, Pudding Butte sud | reverse complement strand
GCGTTTTGGCTCTTTAAAGGTAGCTGATGCGAATAGAATTTCTTCCTTACAGGGAGGTATGCTTAGCCGGAAGACCGTGCCAAAACAGGCCCTAATAGGTCGACGCTTTCTGATCGTGATTAAACGGTAAATATGCGTGTAAATTGTTCTTAAACAGGCTGTTTCGAAGTACTGTAATAGTTTGAAATTGTTTAGGACTGTCTTAACACAATTTATAATAATGTTGGTACAAGTCACTAGAAACCAGTAATCTTAGAAAACCGTTCTGGACATTAGTAGTGTCACGGTTCCAGGCTAGGCAGGCTTCGCCCTCCGGTTACCCTCCGGGTCTCCGCCCCCTAGCCTCGAATATACTACGGGTAACGTCTAGCGCCTTGGCACCCATAGTACTTATATCTATTTTCTGTACATAGTTAGTTCTGCATAGCTAGTATTCTTGTCAATCAACTATATACTAGTTATCGAAGCTCTAACTCTAACATAATACTAGCTATCTTTTTAGACACGATCTTGCGAACCGTATTCTAAAAATACTTATATTTGCTAATTTTTTTCCTTCGAAACGTACTTCAAATACAGAGTTACTAAAACAACTTTAGACACAGAGCTACTAAAGCAGTTCTAGATATAGAGTTACTAGAATAGACGCTTTGCGAAGCGTAATTGAGTCGCGACAATAGATATCTCTTAATCGACATATAACTTAACGATATTCAATTTCGTTGACTCTTTAGTAATTTTGCTAGAAAAGATAGACAACAGATTGTTCTAACTACGATTTAATAAATTTGTTAGAATAAAATTAGTAAATCTGCTAGAATAGAGAGACAACAAATTGTCTCGACTTCGACTCAGTAAGTTTGCTAGAATAAAATTAATAAATTTGCTAGAATAAAACTAGCGAATCTGCTAGAATAAAATCAGCAAATCTGCTAGAACAACAATTACAATACAATTTTGTTGTTGTCTTCGATCAACACTTTTGTCTTTGTATGCTAGAAAATTCGCTACGCAACAAAACAATACTTCAAGCAACATCTATTTTCGATATCGAAAATTTTGTTTTGCGAGTAGCATAAGTTATTCAATATCTGCATAATTCCAGATATATTTAATTTCGAACTTCTACTCTTGTTTACAAATATCTATATTATCTGCATCTTATCTATATTTGCAATATAATTAACAAGAAATCAATTTCAAAAAGCAAAATCAAATTTAGCTCTAGCAAGAATCGCAAGTTATTCAAAAAACTCTTGATAAATAAAAATTAATTAGATATTGATATTGTTTTTTGTTACAATTACTATTCTGTAGACTTTCTATTAAATCAAAATAATCTCGAAAACAATTTAGAGTTCGAAGAGCACTCTAATTTACTTAAATACAATATATTCGAATTCTTGTTGCTTGTTCGATTCAATTTTTACAAAATTATAATTGACAAACTAATTGAATCAAATTCGTTTGACAATATAGATTTGTTCGATATATTAATTCGATTTTTGATATATTAGTCGCTAGATAGCAGTTTTGTTCAATTTCGTAACAAACATATCAAGAAAGAAGACAAGAATAAGTCAAGTCGACGTCGCACTCTAGTTAATCAATTTAACGATTTTAACAAGAGTTAACAAGAAATATCTCAATCTCTTTAAGAAGCAGTCAAGAGTAACGTAGAGGGATAACTTCGACTATTCTTATAGATCTAGCTTACAAGCAAGAGATCGACTCAACAACGTCTATCTCGCTCGTAATCTCAAGCCGAAGCTACAAGATATAGAGAACAATAGACACTTTCTTAATTCTTTTGTCTTTATTGGGAATCTTGAAAAGTTTGAACAATAAATTATTGTATTAGTTTCTAAGTTTAGCAATGCTTCTCGACAATTTGTTTTCGAGAAAATTAAACTTAGTCTTGTTGTTGTCAAAATTACTAGCAATATTTTTAGAGAAATCAAGCATCGCTTGTTCGATAGATTTGTCAATTCTTATCTAACAATAGATAATCTACTTAAAGATCTAAGTACTTAATAGAACAATTTGAACAAGAAACAATATAACTTTGTTAAAATTATATTGCTCGAATTTGTTATAAAAAATATCGAAATCTTCAATCAATATGTTAATCGCTTTATATTTACGACAATTGAAGTTTCTATATTAGAAGTCGATAAAATGTATTGATTCGACAAAAATTTGAGCTATAGACTTCAAAGTTGCTACGTTATTTTGACAAACTATATTATTTTAAATTAACTTATTAGATTGATTTGTAAAATCGATTTAAAACTTCAACAAATAGAGAGATTTTGTTCAACTACTATTTGAACTTCTATCTATATACAAGCTACTAATAATATCAACAAATACAATAATTGCATCGATATCTTCAAGCTTTCTAGACGTATTAACACAAATGTTTGCAATATTAATAGCTTCAATACACGTATCTCTACTTGCAATTGGAAACAAAATATAGAAGTATAGTTTCAAGCTCTTAAAAACAAAATTAAATCTCTTAATCTTTGTCGAAAATATCTTAAGCTAAAATATAGATTGCATTATAGAGACGTCTTTTGCAAAAACAAGTTAGCTAAAATTAAAAATAAAGCTTTTGTTGAACTCAAGATTTATAATATTAGCAACTTCGAGCTAACAATATTTAAAAAAGATAGTTTCTCTAATATCTTAAATAACAACTTAGATAACTTTAGCAAGTTAAAAAACTAGATATTTTCGACAAGAGTTGCAGTCTAAAATAGAAACTAACACTAATACAAAAAACAATAAAAGAGCTTAAAATTATATTTAATTTATAAAATAAGATTTTGCTCGCTAAAATCGAGCTCAATTCTAGCACTATCGACGACAAATTGCTCAACAACTAGCAACTAAATTTTTATATTAAGATTTGTTCAAATTAAGTCTATTTGCTCTTCAATAAACACTATATCAAAACAATATTGTTTATTGATATCAAAGTCTTCGATAGAGTCTTTATAAATAAAAAGTTTGTCAAACTTTATAAACTTTCTACTATATTGCTCCGAAATTCTATCAAATTGCGTCTAGCTAATAACAAATTCGTTTCTAATATTATCTATATTGTTTAGATTATTGTCAATCTTAGCAAGCATATTAATATTTTATAGTGTTTAATAATTGAACTAGAACGATTTGCAATTATTCTCGATATACTTTAAATTAAGAAACATAATATACAAATCAAAAACAATATACAATCTCTCGAGTTCAACTCCAATTACTATATAGAGTATTGCTTGTTAGATTAACAATTGTTAGAAATCTTTAGCAATCGATATAAGCAATTGAAATATTTGTTTTCGAAATTTTTCGATAAAGTCGATGTTTGTCAAATAAGTATCTCTGCATTCTTAAAGCTTGTTAACAAAAAAAACTACAAGATAGTTGTTATATTGTCTAAGCATTTTGCTATGCTAGATTAATTAAAGAAAAACGATAGATATTTAGTTTGCACTATAGACAACAATATTACAATAAATGTTGCAGTTATTATCTTCAATAACTACAATAAGTTTTATACAAAATTTAAGTAAGATTCTTCTAGTCTAGAACAACTAGAGAAACAGATATATTTAAAATTTAAATACTAAATCAAGCTCTTTAATTTACAAAAAGCTAATAAGTTGCTATCAAATAGAAACATTAATTATACTATTAATTTTGTTCTAGAAGCAACTTTTTTGGCCAAAAAAGTCTATAATATTTTCTATCAAGAAGAAGAGATTATTAGAGTCTATCTAAATAATATAAAAAGCAAAAATCAAATTCGCAACAACATCTTATAGTATATTGTTTTTATTCTTATAGTTAAAAAGCTTGATAGAGATTTGCGCGTCTATATAGACTATAGAGATTTTAATGTTCTAACAATTAAAAATTGCAATACTTTATTGTTAATTCGAGAGATTTTGCAAAAATTATACAAAATCAAGTACTATAGCAAGTTCGATATTATTGTTGTCTTCAACAAGATTCGAATACGTTTCGATAATAAATACAAGACAATCTTTATTATTTGTTACAATCTATTTGAGTATGTTGTTATATCTTTTAAACTATATAATATCTTGATTACGTTTTAGTCTTTTATCAATAAAACTTTTAGTTTTTATTTGAACAATTTTTGCATTGTCTACATAAATAATATCTTAATTTATAATAATATCGAAACAAAATATAAGAATTATATAAACAAAGTTTTTGCTAAATTTTATAACGCAGATTTTTATCTAGATATCAACAAGTGTGTCTTCTTTGTCAAACAAGTCAAATATCTGAATTTGATTATTATTATCGAGAGAATTCGAATAGATTCCAAGAAAATCAAATATATTCTCGAATGGAAAACTTCTATCTGTATGCGCGACATGCAAGTCTTTCTAGATTTTGTTAACTTCTATCGACAATTTATTTATAACTATTCGAGTCTAGTTAAATCTTTGTTAGCGCTTAGTAAGCTCGAGAACAAGAGTCTTAGTTTTCTATAACAATCTAACAATCTCAAAGATCTTGCGTTTAAAGCTCTCAAACAAGTCTTTATCAATTAGTCTATCTTGCATTATTTCGATTCCAATTTAGAGATCTAAATCGAAAACAATATTTTCGATTTTGTAATTGCTGTTGTGCTCTCGCAAATAAACTTGAATAAATTGCTTTATTCAATAATTTATATATTCAAGATTATGTTGTTCGCAAAGTGCAACTACGAGATTTACGACAAAAAACTGTTAACTATTGTTTGCGTTTTTAAGAAGTAGTATTTAGAGTGTATCGATATATCTATCAAGTAGTTTATTAAAATTATTATCGACTATTGCAATCTAGAGCATTTTATAACTATTAAGCAACTTAATTGTTGTTAAACTTGTTAAATCAAGTTTTTGTCCAAGTTTAACTTCAAGATTATTTATCAATCAAATATACTAGACGCGAAGCTAAACAATTTGATTAAATAATTGCAAAATTTGTTTTTTGACAAAAACAACTTTTGCAATTAGTTTTAACGACAAACAATTCTTAAGCGATACAACTTAGAATCAAATATAGTTAAAGCTATTGTATTGGTTTTGCTACTATTAAATGTTATCTACAATTTAGTAACAAAGTTAATTTGTCTACTTCGAGACTTTATCGAGTTTAAACTAATTGCTAACAAAAGAATCGCGAAAACTTGCAAGAAGTTTACTTAAATCTCGCTAATAACTAACAAAAATATAGAATTATTTACGTCTTTATTGTTTGCAGTATTTGCACTATTTTGGCAAAACAAACTTTGCTTTGCTAGACTTCTACTCTTAGTTTTTCCGTTTACTATTGTTGTATTTACAATTTCTTAGTCTACAATTCTATTGTTTTTAGTTGTCGATTTTATTTTTCTTCTAGATATATTTGTTTTATCTACAATTTAGCTATCTATATTTGCAATCTTTTCTACAATTTAACTCTTGTTTGTTGTTGCAATTAATTCAATAGAAAAAAAGAAATCTAAAATAGAACTCGATTTCGAAATTCTTGTTCGACAAATATTAAAGATATATTTGTATAACAAGAAGATAAAATAGATTATTCAAACTAAAAAAACTAATAAACAAAAAATTTTAGTTATTTTTCGCAAAACAATCAAGCTAAAACTCGAAAACTGTACAATAATTGAATATTTAACAATTAATACTAAGTATCTACTTGTTCGAGACAAAATATATATATCTCGAAGCACAAATAATACTCTTCGAGTCGAAACAATTAAATTCTAGCATAAATTGTTAAGTGTCGAATATTTAGATCGAACAACTACTCTCGAGAAAATATAGCGTTACTACTATTGATTTATATTGTATTTAGACGTCAAGAAATACGTTAAAAGCTATCTAATTTGCAAGCACACCAAATTATATTGCAAGTATAGACACGATCTATTGAAGTCTTTGCCTATTTTAGATTGTTATTGACAAAATATATTTTGCAACTTTATTATCTCTTTGTTGCTATATTGCTATAGAGAAAAGATCTTCTAGTATATTTTAGTAGTAATCGATAGACTATTCAAAAGTAAGAAGTTTATATCTATAGACTCTTTAAAAATCAAAATTGTTGTTTAGATTTTTATCGACTTTGTCTAACGCATCGAGAGCTTCTCAGCCACTATTGTTTTCGACAAAGACATTCAATTTATCGTTTATTTTTAACAATGTCTTTGCAAAAGATTAGAAATCAAATTCAAATTGTTAATTGCGTTCTATTTAGAAATTGACAATTAAATCGAAAATGTCAATATTGTTCTCAAGCAATATCTCCAAGCGTACGTGCAATACAATTAGAATAATTGGATCAATTATTTCGCCATTGTCGAATTTGTCGCAAACAGTTACACCAACGAGTCTACTAGCTTATTACTCTTCTTTGCTATCAAAAACTATCTGCCACAATTAGATCTGAAACTACTTACAATTTTTTCTAACAATATTACGTCCGAAGCTTGTCGCAATATAAAGAACGTCAACAAGATTGCTAAAAAGATCAAGATTTTGCAAGACTTTTTTTGTCAAAAACTTATCTAAATTCAAGTTAAATAAGTAGAATTCGCTAATTGTAGACGCGTTGCAATCTTGAAATTCAAAATCGATAATTGAATTATGCTCGACATTTAAAATATCAAAACAACTTAACTATACAAGTTTCTAAAGTATAAGAATGCAGATCTCTATAAAATTATTTAAACAATTAACAATTATATCTACAAACTAGAATTGTCCAAGTTGATAAAAATCTATTTAGTATTCTATCTATAATTTTTGCATCTCGACAAGAGCAAGTCTCTATTAGATTAACAAATTAAGTCTTTGTTGTCTATTAATATTGTCAACAATATCGACAACAATTTCGAATACTACGTCAAAAACATCGGAATATTACAATACAATATATGCAAAAATAACAATAATATAAATTCAAGTCTAATTATTACTAATTATAGACGCAAAATGCTACAATATCAAATTCTCTTTATAGACTACACGAACTACAACAATAGATCTAAATAACTAAACTACTCTATAACTAACAACTGTTTTGATTTTGTTGTCGACTTTTACTATTAATATTCTAAGAATCTTATTGAATATTTAAGATATCTTTTAATTGAAAATCTAATAAGTAGAATAATTTGCATTTATATATTTTTGTATTCTACTGTTATTGTTGTCTAAACGTCGCCCAATATATATCTATAGTTCTTGTTGTCGCTTCTACAATCGATTTCGAAAACGCATTGCCAATATATTACTATTGTTAAAAGTTATTTGTTATGCATTCGCAATCGAAATCAAATCCAATATGCTATCTTGTTTTTTGCTATATTTAACAAGAATCTTGAAAACGCATTATCGATACATTACTATTGTCAAGAGTCAATCAATATGTATTCAAAATTCTTGTTGTTGCTTCTATAGTGTTTTTGTTAGACATTTTATAGTTGTCTCTTCTAAAAAATTTTCAAATTAGAATTGACTTAATATTTCTAAATATATGTACAACTGCGTATAAATTGCTGCCAAAACACTTTTATATTATTTTCTCTCTTTGTATGGCAAATTTAGACAAACGTGTTTAAACATAGTTAAAATTTGACAAATTTCGACTTTTCGACGTTGCTATTTTCTTGTTGTTGTCAATTCTCTTTGAGATTACGTAATTGATCGATTTTTATTTTGTTGTCGATTTCTCGATTTTCGCGTTATGTAATCTAGATCTCTCTCTTAGAGTTAAAATTAGTAATTTTTTGTACTCTTTTCAATTTTTTTATATTTAATGTTTTTTTAAAATTTATTTATCTCTCTCTCTTCTCTCGATCTTGTTGTCGTCCGACAAATTGCTCGAAACTCGATATTTGTTGTTCGACAATTGCTCGAAACTCGATTTTTATTGTTCGACAATTACTCGATATTTGATTTCGAGTACTAGATTGTACTCGATAGACGTGTTCGATACTAATTGAAGATAGCTAGAGATTAACTAGAACATTATCTGCAATATATATATTTTTTGTTTTGCATATTATTGTTTTTTCTATATTTTGTTTTCAAATTTTCGATTATTTTCTCTATCTAACAAATTTATTCTTTCGTTCGACGCGCATCAAAAACTTCGATTTTAATCGCCAAATAATATTCGATATGTATTCGATATTAATCAAGACTTGTACTCGACAAACACTCAATATCAATTGAAGTTTGTACTCAACAAGCACTCGACATCAACTAAAGTTAACTAAAAACGCTAATTGGAAGATTCGATATTGCTTTGTTGAAGCTCGCGAATAGAAAAAAAAAGTAGTGTTACAATTTTAGACTAGATAGACTTTGCTCTTCGATTATTTTCTAGATTTTCGTCTTTTAGTCTCGAATATACTACGGGTAACGTCTAGCGTCTTGGCACTTATAGTACTTATATCTATTTTCTGTATATAGTTAGTTCTGCATAGCTAGTATTCTCGTCAATCAACTATATACTAGCTATCGAAGCTCTAACCCTAACAAGTAGTATAGACGAATATCTTTTTTTAGTGTATGTTATACATTAAAATAAGCGAAAATCTTCTATGTCTTTTCGTAATCTTGTAATGTAGAACGTAATTTAGTAATTAAACATTAAAGTAACTCTCGATCAATTTCTAGACATCAATTATCTTAGAATTTCTAAATTTGTAATAATTATATGCTCTTTATCTTATTACGATAATAATTGTAACATTAAATTGTTGCGCATTAAAATATTTTGGTTTCTTGATATTCCGTTACTATCAGGCGCCATGGATAATTTATTGCATTATATTCGGTTTTTCCTCAATGGAATTGTCAAGTCTATAAACTGTTTTACAACAAGAATGTTACAAGTCTTGGAAGAAGACTTGGCGAAACTATCCAAATTCCAAGATAACATATAACTTGCTCGATTTCTCGACAGAATCTTAATATTGACAAATATAGTAAGCAAGACATTTGCTCGACAACTTATTACTGCTCGACAATAAGTAAGCAATAATAAGCAAAACAAGTAGAAAAGATCTTCTTAGTATATAGATCTTTATAACACAATTCTCTTATAGATTGTGTTTAACTTATCTTAAGTTTTAACTTATTGTTACGACTACTAAAGTTGCAAATTCTTGTTATTAAGTAATTGCTTGCATTGTCTAAAGATGTCTACAAATTTCTTCAAAAGTATTAATCTATTCTGATACTCTAGTTGTCTAGATAGCAGCGTAATACTTTAAATATTCTAAGAATATCTGTATCAAATTAACGCGCTTCTATCTCGAGCACTAGCTTATTAGTATTACGTCGACTCTCTAATAGTAAAAATAATAAGATCAAAATTAATAAGTCTAATATCTATTATAAAAATTGTATTGATCTGAAGAACTAACTTATACAAATAAATATCTATTTTATCTTCTATTCTGTTTTAGCAAACAAAAAGACAATTTTTGTATCAATATTTCTCAAAAAAAGAGTTCAATATTAATTCAAGTCAAACTTATACAAGTATCTAAAGAATTATAACAAAAATTCTTGTGCAATATTTACAAACTTCGACAACTTTAAAAGAGAGCTTCGAAGAATCTTTAAAATATTTAACAAAAAACAAATTGCAAAAAAAGTAGTTTAATATCTAACTTAACAAATCTCTACAATAGACTACGTAGCTAGATTTTAAAAGTATATCAATCTAATTAAGTAAAACAATATTGTATTTATAACAATATTTCGACAAAATCTTAAGAACAATCTAAAAGACAAAATTATATATAACAAAAAATATATTAACAATATATTCGATCTTATTAAAGTAGCTATTGATCTCGACAACAAACTATATAAAAGAATTATAGAAAAAAGATATAATTAATCTCGAAAAAAAACAGAAATCTTCTTTAAATTAGCAATTAAATATTAGCAAAAAAAATCTTGTTCTAACTAGAAGTACAATAATCTCAATTATTGTAAATCTATATCTATAGAACTAAATTTTACTTAACAATATAAAAAGAAGAATTTTAGAAAAAAGCAAAATAACAAATTTCAAAAAATATACTATTTATATAACAAATCGAGTTATTTTGCAAGAGATTGTCGATTGCAAAACTTAATAGATTGTCGATAAATCAATACTATATTAAGAAAGATACTTAATAATTAAAATAATATTAAAAAACAAATTAATATAGAAACAAATATTCTTGAGATTAAATTAAACAACAATTACTATCTAATAGAAAATCCAAATTAATTACAAAAAGTTCTAGATAAAATATTATTAAACAAAATACTTGTATCTATACAAAAAGTCAATTAAATACTTAATAAAACTATAAAAGCAAAACAATTAAAAATATTATATTCTTACTTAGCAACAGACTTAAACAACAAATATAATTAAAAGAATTTTTACAAATATCTAAACAATATTACAAAATATCTCGAGACTTTAGCTAGTTTATTAAAGAAACAATAGATTAATCAAATTATAAATAAATGCAAAAAAGCGCTAGAAAGCAACGCTACTATCAAAAAAGAAATTCTTAATAAAATCGAACAACAACTAAGCAATATAAGTCTATTTTAAGAAAAGATAGAAAAAACAAAGAAATATACAATACTTAATTAAACTAAATACTACAATAACTTCTATTAAATTTATATAGAAGATAAGAAAGAATCTAAATAATTTTTTAAAAAATTATTTATCTTTAAATAATAACAGAAAGAAACTTAGTACAAATAGACGCTTAAAACAAAAATTGCAATACAAAAACAAAGAAAAGTTCAAATTTCTTAATAAAAAGTATATCAAAGAAATGCAATATATTAGTTTAACAACAACAACTAAATTTAACAATATATATACAATATTTTACTATATTAGTTAAAATTAATAATTGTCGACTTATTGCAATAATTAATTCTAATATAACAAATAATTTTATAGTTAAAACTCTTATTAAAAGAAAAGAATATTTTATTTAGAAGAAATTTAATATATACAATCTAGTAGTTATAGATAGAAATCTATTATTTAACAAAAATAAAAAAGTAGATAAAGAAACAAAATTACTATCGATAACTATTTAACAATATTACAAAAAACTAATCTTTAATATAGTAAAAATAGCTATTTACAATATTGTTCTAGAAATATCTTAGTTAAAGCAATACAATTTAGAAGTTAACTAAAATACAAAAGTACTTAAATTTGCACAATATAATTATATAATTTATATTTAATCTATATATTAACAACAATCAATAATAGATAAAAAAACAAATCGAAAATTAATTGCAAATAGCAAGTTTGTATTCTCGCAAAAAAACAATCTAACAAAGTTCGACTCAACAAATACTAATAAAAATCAATCGAATTACAAAGTTAAAATAAATAAAGAAAATTACAAATTTTCTAAAAGTCTTAAACTATCTAATATAGCAAAGAAATTGCTAAAATATATATTACAAATATACAACAATTAAAAATATCTATTTTAAGAAAAAAAAACAATAGAGACTTTTTCTAAATATTAATTGTAAAATTACAAAATTAGACTTAAATTAAACAAACAATTTATATTTGAACTTATATATACTCTATTCAAAAAAAAGCTCGAAGTACTTTGCGAATATCTAACAAAAAACAAAAAGAAAAAATTTATTAAAAAATTTCAATTACAAATAGAATATTCAATTCTCTTTATATTAAAGAAGAATAAAACTCTTTATCTATATATTAATTATCGAAAGCTAAACAATATTACAATTAAAAATTAATATTTACTACTTAATATTAACAAGCTTTAAAATCGACTATTTGAAGCAAAATATTTTATTAAACTAAATTTACAAAAAGTATACAATCAAATTAGAATAAAGATAAAAAAAGAATAAAAGATAGCTTTTTGCATATAATATAAATTATACAAATACACAATAATATTATTCGAGCTTACAAATATCTTAACAATATATTAAGAAATAATCAATAATATACTACAACAATATCTGGATCGATTTGTTATAGTATACTTGAACAATATAGAATATATATAGATTTCAAGAAGCTACAAACAATTAAAAAATAGAAATTATTAACAAATATTAAGAAAGTACAATTCTTTCTAAATTTTATAAACTACAACAAGAAGTTTATTAAGAACTACTTAGTAAACACAATATTATTAACAAATCTTACAAAGAAGAATATATTATAATTATAAAAACTCGCAAAAAAAAATTATTTCAAAATCTTAAACTAGAATACTTAAAAAAATTAATATTAAAAATATACAATTTGCAATTATTAAACAAAATTAAAATCGATATATTAAATCTAATTATTAATATATACTTTAATTAAAAATATAAAAGCATATAATATTTAATAATATATTTTTTAAGAAAACTCTTATTAATCGAACAAAACTATAATATTTATAATAAGAAATTATTTGCTATAGTAGTTTTCTTAAAATTATAAAAAGTATATATAAAAGAATTATTAAAATTTACAATTCTTACAAACTATAAAAATCTTATATACTTTACTATTACTAAACAACTAAACAAAAGATAAATACAATAGTTAAAAAAACTAGAATAATACAAATTTAAAATACAATATATCTTAGACAAAGATAATAATAGAGCAAACATACTTAGCAAAAAAAATAATTATATAAAAACAAAGAAATTGTTTAACTACAATATACTAAAGATTAATAAGAACAAATTATTATTAGTAAATAAATACAAACTAAATACTATACTACAAATACTTTAAAATAATACAAAAGAATTTTTAATAGAAAAAGAAAAACTTCAAATATCTATTAATAAAATTAACAAATATATAAAAGAGTATTATAACAAACTACTGCAAAAATATTCAAAAATAACAAAAACTCTTTAACTTTTATATTAATATTGTTAATTTTTACAAATAAAACAAGCTATCAAAATATATATTAAACAATATTTTAGCTATTAATAAAACAAACATAATATATACGCAAGCTATAGCAAAATTTAATATTAGAAACTATTTAAATTGCTATAGAATGAAATTACAATAGACTTTATTATTAAGTTGTCTAGATTAACAAACTTAATAACTAAAAACAAATATAATTTAATACTAATAATAATTAATAAACTTATCAAGTACTTATATATTATTGTATGCAAAGAGAAGTTTATTGCAAAACAACTAAAATATATTATATTAAATTAACTTATACAATATTACAATATATTTAAGAGACTAATTAATAACAAAAACAAGCTCTTTATATCTAACTATTAAAAGATGTTTCTCTTAATATTAGATACAAAACTTCGAATATCTACTATCTATTACTCGATTATAAATAGTTAGATAAAACAAACAAATTAAAATTTTAAGCAATATCTAAAATACTATATTAACAATACTTATAGTAATTAAATATTATTTCTATTTATAATATAACTAATACTTAATGCAAAAATTTCGAATATTACTAAGATAACTCTATTCTTTGTTAACTATAATAAAAAATCAAATCTCTTTAAGAAAGAGCGTATATATCTATTAACACAATTAATTATTAAAAAAGTAATAATACTAAAAAAGATATACAACAATATCTCTAAAATACAAAAAAGATCAATTATATATTAAAATAAAAAACAAAAAACAATATCTTAACTAAAAGAGAAAAATAAAGTATATCTTTTTACAAAAAAATTTAAAACAAGAAAGTTAAACAAGAAATTAAATTATATTAAAGTTAATCTATTTTTTGTTAAAAAAACTAAAAAATTAATTAATTACAAACTCAACTTATTTAAGAACATTAAAATATTTCTAGTATTTTATATATTATTGTTGAAATTAATCAATTTAAGTATATCTATACAAAAAATATTTTATTATTAATTACAAAAGAATAATATATTCGAAGTTAAAAGAATACTAGAACAACAAAATTAGCAATATCTTATAAAGTAAAAAGAATATTCTACGTCAAAAAATATATAGAAATTAAAGAAAAATCTTACAAATTGTTTGAATTTGTTGCAATAGTTTTGTCGAACTTAAATCAATTGAAAACTTCAAACAACAAATTATCAATATCAACAAACTTGTCTTAGAATATTACAAAAAACAAGATTTTTTTTAATTATTGCGACAATTTTTAAATTCTCGAGACATTCGAGCTTTTTTATATTAGACAATTCTTTATTAAATATCTTTTGTTTTTGCGCTCTAAGAAAGCGTCTCTGTTTGCGCAATTGCTTTAGCTTAACTTGCTAAGAACAAATCAATTTAATAGTTGTCTTTTATACAATCTTTATTTTTAATTTCTCTTGTTTTAGTCTTGTTATAGCGCAATCAATAGTATCGAAATTTACTACTAAAACAACAAATTTATACTTTTTCTTAACTCGTATACACTTCGCACAATTCTTTGACAACAAAAATAGACAATATTTTTTCTAATAAAGAGTACAGCAAGTACAAGTTACTATCGCAACAACGTTGTAAAAAGCTACGCATTAAAAGAATAATAGACAACTTCTTAAAAAACAAAAAGATATAAATACATAATAAATAAAGAAATCTTCGAGAACAAAGATCGAAAAAAGAAAATAGTATTACAAGTCTTAAAAGAAGACTTGACAAAACTATTCAAATTCCGAGATAACATATAACTTGTTTGACTTCTCGACAAAACCTTAATACTAACAAGTATAGTAAACAAGATATCTGCTCGACAGCTTATTATTGCTCGACAATAAGTAAGCAATAATAAGCAAAACAAACAGAAGAGATCTTCTTAGTATATAGATTTTTATAACACAACTCTCTTATAGATTGTGTTTAACTTATCTTAAGTCTTAACTTATTGTTACAACTACTAAAGCTGCAAATCCTTGTTACCAAGTAATTGCTTGCATTGCCTGAAGACGCCTACAGACCTCTCCAAAAGTATCAACCTACCCTGATACTCTAGTCGCCTAGATAGCAGCGTAACAAAGGACTGCGACATTACTGCAATAATATTGAAAACTAATTATAAAAGATACTGTTCATAAACCGATTAAAACTAGTTACGAGATCCATTATTCGCCCCTGTAAGGTACCGAACGCTTCAAGAATAACGCTTATGAAACATTCTACCAAGGCATAGCATGCGTTCTGCAATAGTCTTACTGCCTACTTTTCTAGAACGTTACCTTCCCTAGGTAAACGAGCTGTTTATGTGCTGCTGAGAAGTTTTGCATCCATCTATGTATCGACTTACTACTATCCCATGCATCGGGTTGGCCCCTCTGCTAAGCACTCGTCGAAAAGCGATTTGACGGAATCACGATAGGTTGATCAACTAGCGAAGACCAATAGCTGAAAAGGCGAACCCTTTAAGTAATTGCTTTGCTCCATGAAAACTCTCAACAGGAAATTGAAAACCCGCACCGTAATAGTTCGGGACTTGATGCGGCCTAAAACAGTGAGCCTTCGTATGGGGTGCTGTGCGATGTGTGTAGGAAGTCTGCAGACATGGATTGGCGATAATATATATGATTAAATAAAAGGCATGGATGGAAAAGAGTATGACTTGAATGCTCCGTATTATTGTTGGGAATTATGTAGAATGAGAATTGAGTAATGAGATTTCAAATGCGTCTCAGTAGATGATAATAGATTGCGTGGATGGAGGTCTGCCCGGCGACTTTTTTTCTCGAAGCCCCGGTTGTTCACTGAAGAGGACACAATCATGGCAGATTCATGTACAAGATAACGTCAGTTGTCGATAGTCCAGAATTGGTGGTACGCAGCCCCCTTTCAAAATTTCATTAACGAAATTCTGATTATGTAATCAGATTTAGTATAGTGGTTAGTATATTTCGTTGTGGTTCATTCCATTTCGAATCCGAAATGACGGCGGTTCGATTCCGCCAATCGCCAACTAATTATTTTTGAATTTTGGCTATGGAATGGTTGGATGAACGAGAGGTACAGGATGGATCAAAATGTTCATCGCAAGGCTAGCATTTCCCGAAGAAACCCTGTGAGCGCCATTATAGCCACCGTAAGCTCCACATTCTTGAATGACCCTCCTTCTTACGCAAAGGCACTCTTTACATGTTACGATTGCTTCTGCTAGATACATCACGCAAGCATCTTGTTCACGGTCGTGCGAGTTGTGAAATGGATCTTAAAGAACTCGCTACCTTTTTGGCCCTTGGCCGGGTATCTCATTAGCCGGCACGTTGCTCGACGTAGAGAGTACAACGAGCGTCTCATCTCTAATACTTTCCGAGAAGGACTATTGACGGAATGATGATGGACTGGTTTGACCAACTCACTCCTTTTGGCCCAATTGACAAACCCTCAAAGCATACTTTTTGCGTAACACGGACGGCACCAAAAAAACGTCTTGCAGTGTAAGATATCAGAGAAGAGTCCGGGATTCTTAGAAAACTGGCAAGCAGATAAGCAATAATTGCTTCTGGACCATTGTAACTGAACGGCTTTTTCTTAGCTTCAGACAAACCTGAAGTTCGTCTGCTATCACTCACTGCTTCCGAGTCCGAATATGCCCTTTCTCTTATCCATTTCATTCATCTTCTCAGTATACGCTTTGTGTTCAGAGCAGCATATTACCTTCACCTAGGTAGGCAAAAGAGGTTTCATCACTAATGCATGACTCGCTGTAAGCATACGATGCAGTCCGTGATCGTTTTTAAATCGCCTTGTTGTCGGACCCTGTTTTATTATTACTGAAAGCCTGGCTATGTCTACCTCCAGCAGTGAAAGGATCAGCCTGAGTCTTGCACCTTATCATCCCGGCGTACGGGATATCCGTGTTGGTTTTGGGCCACAATGCATTCTAGCACACGGCCTGGTAGGACGACTGGAAGCTACGGGCAAGAATGTGACCATAGATGAAATCGCCTCGGTGGATGATTTCGAGGGCGAAATAGGTCGCAGCTTCGAGGTCTTCCGCCGCGTATCCCTTAAAGTAGCCTCGGCTGTTGATCTCAATTACTTTCCGATCATTCTAGCAGGCAATTGCAATACGGAGATTGGCGTCCATGCGGGACTTGTGTCCGAAGATCCTGAAATGGTGTGGTTTGACGGACATTCGGACCTCGATAATGCAGAGGAGACCACAAGCGGGTACTTTGACGGCATGGGCGCCTCGATGCTGACTGGTGAGTCTTGGAAGGCGTTAAAGGCCACCATACCCAGCCACCGACCGCTACCACTGGAAAAGCTCATTTACTGTGGAGTACATGATCTGTCCAAGGGCCAAATGCGGAAGCTCAAGAGCTCGCTTGCTCGAGTGGTGTACGGAAAGAGCATAGAGCATACGCTGGACTACGCGAAGGCACTGAGGGAGCAATTAGAGCAAAGCGGAGCGTCTACTTGCATAGTCCATATAGATCTCGATTGCCTGGACACCTCCATCGGTAAAGCCAATGAGTTTGCCGCGCCCGGTGGTCTAAGCGCGGAGGAACTACTCAGCTGCGTGGACGCAATAGCTGCACGGCGTCGACTTGTTGGCATTACGATAGCCTCCTTTAATCCGCCTCTGGAAGGTGGGGACGCAATTGCGGATGTTGCGGTCAACGTCATTGCACGCTTGGTGAGCAAGCTCTAGCCACTGAGATAACCACAAGGCTCCTCCCCTGAGTGGGCTGCTCTACTGGGAGTCGCACCTTCCGAACAGCGGCCAGACAGTGTGTGGTATACACAATGACCATGACTTCCTGATTACCCCCGTCAAATTTCAACAGAGACTCGTTCAAATCGGGCTGTGTTCTTCCCTCGTCCAACCCGACCGGTATACAGATATACTCCCACACTGCCCAAAGAGCAAACAACGGCCAAGGCATTCTGTGTGGTCTGCCAGCCGGCTTTTTCGAACAAGGTACCAGCGAGTATAGGCGCCAAAGCCGTTCCTAGACCCATTGCAGAGCACAGCAATGAATATGCTTGAGTGTATGCTCCTGCGTTGCCAAAGGTTTCGGGATGGCTTTCTGCCAGGATTTCCACTTCATGAAACATATCTGCAGCCAGGGACGCCAGGATATGATTTAGACCTACGCCTGAAGCTGGTGTCAATACTTGGAGACCAGGAGAATGTGGGATGAACCCACCGGTCAGGAGCAGGAAGAGGCACAGCACGACCTGATCAACGATAGTGTCGTCCTTGACCAGGCCAAGTAGAACAAAAGCCGGGGTAGTAATGGCAAATCCGTTCAAACACACAAGCCTAGGGCCGTAGCGATCCGAAACTGAGCCGAAGAGTGGCCCAAAGATGCATGGTCCGGAGATTGCTAAGAACAAAGTGCCTGCGCTGGCAGAGCCCCACCCCAATGTACGCTTGAAAGATTGGGGTAGGATGGCATCAAAAGAAGTAAGCAGGAAGATGTGTATAAACGAGCCGTAAACCGCCGCCATCAATCTTCGAGAACTGATCAGAACAGCCACCTTACCAAATGCCTGGGCCAACTTCGATCCGTGTGCTTCGATGTTGCGAACAAATAACGGCGACAACTCATCTGGTGCCATTGTTGGTAGTGACGGGTACTCTCCGCTTCGGAACTCCATATCTGTTCATTCTTCGCTCGAACCGGCGTAGTCGCTGTCCGATTCTGGGAAATCTCTTTCCTCTTCAACAACATTATAATCAATAACATATCGATGATCCCGTGGCCACCGAGTGTATGCCTCCTTCTTATCGATCATAAAGAATCGTAGTACGACATCGAGCCAATCACTCCGAAGATCATGGCAAATACTGCGAGATAGCCTGCCCTTTGGTATACGATCCCCGCGAGAACTGGTGAGACTAAAACACCAAGTTCCATGCCACTAAATACGAAACCCATCCTTCTGGCTCGTCAGCCATGCGTAGGCGCATTGGAAAGGGACTTACCAAGAGCCGATTTCATCAGAAGGGACTGCATCTGCAACAAGTGCCAAACTAGCTGTATAGACGATGCTGCCGGAGAACCCTTGTAGGGCTCTTCCTAAAATCAGAACATTCGGGTTCCTGGCCATGCAGAATACAGCGCTCGCCGCGAGCGCCAAAGCAAGGCCTGATAGCAAAGTCGTCGACAGGGACCCTCGTTCGGCGGCCCATCCAGCAAATGCTGCACGATAATTAACGACAGCAGCTTCTATTTCGTGGATAGCACTTACGAGCCCCGATGGCCACGAAAGATCCGTACACCGTCAGGAGCAGAGAAATCCAGAATTGGACTTTGCTTCAATCAGGCACAAAT
>JAABUL010004276.1_pt1 | contig 19375 bp, 19 predicted proteins | sample 5559151 | NCBI WGS metagenome assembly JAABUL01 (sample SAMN10711876, study PRJNA513368) | rock metagenome | isolation source: Antarctica rocks | place: Antarctica: Victoria Land, Pudding Butte sud | reverse complement strand
TTCGTGATTTCTGGCCAATCCCACCCGATTTCGGCGTCGCATCGCCTGGACCGTCCAAGATGGGCCGGAACCCCTTCCGCAGATGCGTGATTCCCACATGCGATCTCGCTAATCCGTCACAGTAGAAGTAGTTTGCTTACGCCGATTCGGATCCAGGAGTTGCGGCCAAAACATCGCCATCTTCGTTCAGCTCCCCGCATCCTAATCGTCAGTCCTGATTGATTTTACTAGATGACTGGCGAGACGACCATCGTCCCTCGCCATCGGTCGCACGCAAACGCTCGGCGCCCGGCTTCATCGACGTCGATCGCCTCCAGTCAGATCCGGCACGGCCGGTCGAGATCACGGGGACCGAAGCAGGGCCGGCCTCGTCGGGCGTCTCGAAGCCAAGGAAGGCCCGAATTCCGGCGTCCGATCATCGTTCCTATGCCGAGTCTTCTCCCAGGAGCCGGGCGATGGCGCCGGCCTCGTCGCGGCGGTTGTCGTCGTAGCGGAGCAGGGTCTCCAACTTGGCGTGGCGGCTGAACCGCTTCACCTTCCGCACGTCCCCATTGGCCAGGTCCAGCGCCCGGGTGATCCCCTGGTGGCGGAGGCCGTGGGGGTTGGTGCCCCGGGCCAGCCCGGCCCGCAGGCCCAACGCCTTGGAGGCCCGCGCCACGTTGCCGGCGTCCAGCCGGGTGGGGTGGCCCGGGCCGGCGGCGCGGTCGAGCCGGACGAAGAGTGGCCCCGGCCATTCGCCCCGCGCCGCGACCCAGTCGGCCAGCGCCGCCGCCGTCGGCGCGTTGAGCGTCACGTTCGTCTTCTCCGACTTCCCCTTGCCGACGATGGCCACCGTCCCGGCCTCCAGGTCGAGGTCGGCCAGGTCCAGGGCCACGACCTCGCCGCGGCGGAGGCCCAGGTCGTGCATCAGCCGGACCAGGGCCAGGTCGCGCTTCCCCTTGGGCGTCGTCGCCCGCTCCCGGGCGGCGGCCAGGAGCGATTTCCAGCCAGCCAGACCCGGGCCCCGGGTGTCGCGGTAGGCCTCGGCCCTGGGCGAGGGGATGTCGATGGCCCAGGCGACCCGGCCCAGGGTGCGGGCCAGCTTGACGACCGAGCGGAGGGCGGCCAGGCGGCGGGCGATGGTGGCCGGGGCCAGGTCGCGGCCGGTCAGGTGGGCCCTGTAACCCAGGGCCCATCGGTTGGCGCGGCCGGCGGTGCCGGCGACCAGGGCCTGCACGGCGGCGGAGGCGGTGGGCAGGCCGAGGTAGGCGGCGAAGTCGGCCAAATCCTTGGCGTAGCCGCGGAGGGTGGTGGGCCGGCGACCGGCGAGGAAGGCCCCCAGGAGGTCGCCGTCCTCGACGGCCTCCAGGTGGTGGCCGGGGCGGGCCTGGGGCGGGTCGAGGCGGACGAGCGAATTTTCATCCATGCTTGTGCCTTGTCGATCGAGGGCCATCGGGGGGCGGCGAGCGGCCGCCCCCCGGGATCCCCTATCGGCATTCCGACCCGGCTAGCGCGTGGAAATGCCCATTATCGCGCGCTTCCCGCACGATGAGACTCAGTTGCGGATATTGCATTTATTGCGTTTATTGCGACGGAGCCCTATAATAATCCAGCAAGAGGCCGATTCCCTCTCCCGGAGCCGACCCATGACCCGGCGAACTCCCACCGGCCCGCAGGCCACCAGCGTCCTCACCGAGGACGACCGCCGGGTCGCCGGCGAGGCCAGCCGGCGCCTGGCCGCATTCCCCGCGACCCCCACCCGCCTGGAGATCCACGCGCCCAGCCGTCCCGAGGAAGTCGTCGAGATCCCCGCCGCCGTCCTCCCCCTGCTCCGCCAGCTCCTCGACCAGATCGCCGCCGGCACCCCGGTCGCCGTCCTCGCCGACGACGCCGAGCTGTCCACCCAGCAGGCCGCCGACTATCTCGGCGTCTCCCGGCCCTTCTTCATCGGCCTGCTCGACCGCGGCGTCCTGCCGTTCCGGAAGGTGGGCGCTCACCGGAGGATCCGGGCCCGCGACGTGATCGACCACAAGCGTCGAGACCAGGCCGATCGGCTCAAGTCCCTGGAGGAGTTGGCCGCCCAGGCCCAGGAGTTGGGGCTGGGCTACTGACATGGACCCGGTCCTCGCCGTCTACGATGCCTGCGCCCTCTACCCGGCCCCGCTCCGCGACCTGCTGCTCCACCTGGCCGGCGTCGGCCTGGTCCGCCCCCGCTGGACCGACGCCATCCACGAGGAATGGACCCGCAACCTCCTGGCCAATCGCCCCGACCTGGCCCGCGCCCAACTGGAGCGGACCCGGGCCTTGATGGAACGGGCCGTCCCCGAGGCCCGGGTCCGGGGCTACGAGCCGCGGATCCCGACCTTGACCCTGCCCGACGCGGACGATCGCCACGTCCTGGCGGCCGCCATCGAGGCGGGAGCCGGGGTGATCGTGACGTTCAACCTCGCCGACTTCCCCCCCGCAGCCACCGCCCCGCACGGGGTCGCGGCCGTCCACCCCGACCACTTCGTCGTCGCCCTCCTCGATGCCGACCCGGAGGCGGTCCGGAACGCGCTCCGCAATCAGAGGCGGTCGCTGAGGAATCCGCCCGTCACCGCCATCGGGCTGCTGGAAACCCTGCGTCATCAGGGCCTGATCCGCACGACCGCGCGGCTGGAGGCGGTCGTCGACCGGTTTTGATGCCGTCGCGGCCCGCCCTCGGGGATTCGTCCCACGGACTGTGGAACGATTTCGGCGGAATCCCCGGAGCCGAGGTATTTGCCCGGACCGGGAGATAGCGTCGGCACTGTTGACACAATTGCCGTGGACCAACCACTTCGACCACTCAACGTGTCGTCCTGATCCTGGGATAACAAAGACCTCGGCCTGATGGCCCATCACGGGTTGAGGTGGACCCACTGGAGGGGCTCATCTCAACGTGCCGGTCACGGACGGTCGAGCCCTTGGAGGTCGCCGCCTGGCTCTCGACGCACGGTTTCCGGTGCTTGATCGTCGCGGGCAATCGGCAGTCGAGCAACCCGGTAAGCCCCGTTATCAGGCACCGGGAGGATCCACGGCGGCCTTCGGGTCAGCCAGCGGACTGGTTGATTGCGAATTCGTCGGTCCCGCGGGTCAGCGTGATCCGCTTCAGGCAGCATGGGCACAGGACCGTCGGGGAGGGCTCGTCCGGCAGGCAAAGCAATGCGTCGCACCCGCATAGGCCGGCCCCAGGATTCTGGCAGAAAGGACAGGGGGCGCAGCCCATCAGTTGCGAGACGTTAATTGCCGGCAGGTCGAACCCCGGGCCCTTCTCGATGGTGGTGTCCAGGGGGTGTGAGGCGATCGGCCGGTAGGCTTGTAACTCCTCGTTGAGCCGGAATCGCATCAGATAGGGACGACGGACCTTGGTGCAGTGGACCTTGAGAAAGACCTGACGCGGCATCCCGGAATACTTCGGGTGCGAGCCCGGGGCGACCTGCTCGACCTCCGCCGGCTTCTTGCTCAGGTCGATCCCGGCGACCGACTCCGCCGCCGAGCCGACGCCCGAACTCGCCCCCTGGACCGAAGCCGTCAGCCACAGGAACAGCTTCTTGATCGTCTCGGGGGTCATGTCCTGGAGCTTGAAGACGATGTCGCTGACCTTGTGCAGCACGTCGAAGTCGACGTCGTCGCCGCAGCCGATCGCGTAGAGGTTGGCGATCCGCGGGTGGGTCAGGCGATCGATGGCCCCGCGGACCGCCTCCCAATCGTCGGTCGGCTGGCCGTCGGTCAGCAGGAAAACGATCGGGCGGTAGTCCCCCTTCTGATCCGCGGTCGTCTTGCGGACCTCTCGGACGATGCAGTCGCGGAGCACCTTCAGCGCGGCGCCCAGCGACGTCCCCGGCCGGACGGCCAGGGGAGGCGCCTGGAACTCGCAGAGGTCGGTCAGCGGCACGACTTGTTGCGCCGTCGCGTGGTAGGTGATGATGCTCACCTGCGCCGTCTCCAGGGCGTGCGGGTCGGAGCGGAGCTGGCGGATCAGCAGGTCGACCCCGCGCTGCACGGCCTCGATGGATTCGCCGATCATCGACTCGGAGCAGTCGAGCAGGATGTAGACGGGAAGTCGTCGGTGGCTCATGGTGGCTTCCTCTGGCGCGACGGCCTCGGGCCGCCCGGCGATGGGCGACGTCGGTGGCCGTGGCTCAACCCTGGATCATCTGGACCTGGACCAGGCGGCCCCCGTCATCCGGCGAGAGCAGCAGTTGCTGGCCGTCGATCAGCTCGACCATCGCGCCGATCGGGACCATCTCGTTCTTCGTCAGGTCCTTGAGCGCCGGCAGCCGCTGGTTGACGAAGGCCCAGCGACCCTGGTGGATCGCGAAGTACCCGACGGGCTTCTTCTGGTCGGCCGTGAGCCGCTCGCTGGGAAAGACGTTCCGGTCGGAGTGCCAGGGGTAGAGGTACTGGTCGCGGTAGACCATGAGCCGGTGGTTGTCCGGCCGGAACTTCCCCTTGCCCCGCGACGAGTAGAGGTTGAGGATCGGCAGGTCGCCCTTGAAGGGGGTGTCGCAGAACGGGCAGACGGGCCGGGTCGTATTGTCGAAGACGTACCACTTCTGCTCGCACCCGGCATTCACGCACGGCTGGAGCAGGTCGACCGTCTTGACCAGCGCGTGGAGCCAGTCATTGGCCGAGGGACGCCTCGCCGGGTCGTGGAGTCCGGCGATGAACGCCTGGTCGAAAAGCTCCTTGAGGTAGGGGCCGGCGATCGTGTAGGGCCGCTTGGTGATGTCGGCCCAGGGGAGTTCGCTCGGGCGGGCATTGGCGATCCTCGGCCGGTTCGAGGGGTCCGTCGGGTGCTCGGCGAACAGCGCGTTGATCCCCTTCGAGAGCGCCTCATCCTTGGCCGGGTCGGGGTCGTGGACCTTCGCGCCGTTGAGCGGGTGCCGGTAGAAGAGATACATGTAGATCAGGACCGACAGGGCGTGGCGGTCGGTCTCGATCCGCGGCAGGCACCGCCTCGGGTCGTCCCTGGGGAGCAGCGACGTCGCGATGACCTCCGGCGCGATGAAGTCGGCCGTGCCGATCACGTCGGGGGGAAATTTGCCGGGGACCACCAGGCCGTCGATGTCGATGATGCAGGCGTGGCCCCCGGCCGGGTCGACCAGGACGTTGCGGTACGAGAGGTCGGAATGGGCCAGGCCGGCGGCGTGCATCCGGTGGACCGCCCGGCAGATCTTGATGCACGTCGTCAGGTAGCTCCGCCAGTTGCCCAGCTCGCGGGGATCGAGGAACTTCGACCGGTTGTGCGCCGACGCGAACCACTTCCCCTGCTTCTCCTTCCCCTTGATCCCGAGGAAGTCATTGTTCTTCGACCCGTGCCCGAAGAAGAACTCGGGCTTGTAGGTCGGCGCGACGATTCCCAGCTTGCCCTTAAATTCCACGATCTTCGTCGGCCAGCAGAAGAGGTCCTTCCAGTACTCGCCGCCGGCGTCCTCGAAGATCTGCTGGCGGTAGCGGCCGACGATCGTCTCCAGCCGGTCGCGCGACGTGGCATTCTGGGGGTCGCGGAAGAACGCGACGACGTAGGATCGGTCGGGAGAAAAGTAAACATCTTTCATCCCCCCCGATCCAATGATCTCATCGACGTATTGGACGGTCGTGCCGTCCGTCGCCTTGAGGGTGATCACGTCCGGCATCGAGGATCTCGCTGTCGTGGTGCGTCAGGGGAGGAGGATCACGATCGTCCGGTCATCGTGGTTGCCGACGGCCCAGAAATTGAGCCATTCGAGCAGTTCCTCGTCGGCCCGGGCGTTGTCCTTGGTCAGGGTCACCTCGTCCGAGAGCCCCGCCCAGAACTGGTCCCAGGTCCCGGCGTCGAGGAAGGCGTTCTCGGACGAGAACTTCGGGTCGGAGACCCCGTCGCTCATGGCGACGATGGCGGTGAAGTCGGGGACGATGTCGAAGCGGATCCTCCCGAGGATCTCCTCGCCGTCGGCCCAGATCCGGCCCATCGTCAGGAATCGCGTCTGCCCCGCGAAGTCGCCGCTGTCGGCCCGGTTGAGCACGCCCACGCCGCCGCCGCGTCGATAGACGCCGACGCCGCCGTCGCCCACGGCGATCGCCGCCACGAACCAGCCGAACTCGAACTTCTTGGCGATGGTGAAGATCAACGTGGTGGCGAAATCCTCGGGCGGGCGATCCAGCCCCTTGGCCTCCGCGACGATCCGACGGTAGGCGTTGTTGCCCACGGCCCCGAGGACCCTGTACAGGGCATTGCGGACGAGCTTCCGGGCCTCATCAGCCCGCGTCTGCGCGAACTCCGCCACCAGTCCCGAGAAGGATTGGTCGAGGGTCGTCGTCAGGTGGTGGCGGGCCTCGTGGCAGGTCGTCTCGCAGGCCAATTCCGCGCCCCGGCGCGACAGCGGGGCCGAGCCGGCCCCGTCGGCGACGGCGAAGTAATACCAACCCTGTTCGGGGAGGTGCCCGAGCCGGAATTCGTCGTCGCGATGGTCCCCCTTGTTGGCGTGCGACCGCCCGCGACGGCTCGCCGCCACCAGGACCGAATCGCCGACGAGCCGTTCCCTGGCCGTGTGCGGGCGCCGGAAGGGGCTCGATGGGTCGGGGTCGACCTCCTTCCAGAGGGAACGAGGGTCGGGATTGATCGTCAGGTTGACCCGTTCCGTGGCCGTGTGCCAGGTCTTGCCGCGGATCTGGACCGTGAAGGAGATCGTGATCCGATGGTCGCCGGACTCCCGCGGCTCGCCGAAGATCCGGACCATCTCACCGGCCGGTTCGGCCTTCAATCCGACCTGCTCCAGGCCGTCGATCTGGCGGGAAATGATCGTGACCTGGTCCACGAGGACGCCCGCGGGCAGGCCGGATGCCTTGCGGATGGTCAGGGGGACGACCGCGTCGTAACGCTTCCCCACCATGGCGTTGGGGATCGGGAAGTGGATTTCGAGCCGGGACCCGCCCGGGGCGGCCGAGGGCGGGCCGGCGGCGGGCCGCGGACTCGGCGATCCGGCTCGCGACGGTTCGCCGAAGCCGGGCCGAGCCCGACCGGCGTCCGATGGTCCGGGCGTCGGCGATGGACGCATGTCGGGCCCCGACCCGCCGACCGGCGGCCCCACCCGATCGCCCGGCGTCGATTCCGCGGCCTTGGAATCCGCCCCGGCGACTTCGAGATGGCGGATCTCGGAGGCAGGCGAAACCTGTTCGGGTGGCGAGGTCGTCGCGGCCGATCCGACGACAGGATGCGAGATCGCCGTCGCCGACCCTTCGACGCCGCAATCCCCGGGATATTCGCGAATTCCGGGAGGGGGTGGCAGATCCGCCGCCGGCTCGTTCGGCGGCGGATCTTCACCCGTCACCGCTTTCCCGTCTTCGGAAGTCATCACGTCCGCATTCCTTTCCCCCTGGGGGTGGGACCGCCCGCGAGCGGCCGTGTTCGGCATCGAGGTGGATAGGTTGCCGGAGATCGGGCCGGCCCGGCTTCGAGCGTTCAGATGACCACCTCGATCTCCGGCGGCGGCGGGGGGAGGGGCGGCGTTTCGGTCACGCCCATGCTCGTGCCCCCGGCGACGATCGTGTCGGAGACGAACTGGAAGAACGCGGCGAAGGTCGAGCCGTCGGTCGTCTCCAGGCTGAGGACGTGGTCGGCCAGCGGGACGAGGTCTTCCTTCCTCGCCTTCGGGCCGGCCGCGCAGGCCACGATCATCGCGAAGTTCCGCCCGCGGACCTCGGGGATCATCTCCTTGTACTTCTGCTTATCCGACGGGCTGCCGTCGGTCATGACGAAGAGCAGCGGCTTCCAGTCGCCCTTGGAATGCTCGGTATTCCTGATGACCTCGCGGTCGACCTGGCGACAGAGTTCCTCCAGCGCCAGCCCGAGGTGCGTCGGCCCCGCGTCCGGCGTCTCCAGGTCGGGGACGCGGAGGTCTTCCAAGGGCGTGAGCGGCGTGAGGATCTTGACGTCGCGATCGAACGAGATGAACGAGACGTGGACAGACTCGAGCGCCTGAGGGTCCCTTCGCAAGGCCGAGATGAGCATCTGGAGGCCGACCTTGACCGACTCGATCGGCTCGCCCCGCATCGAACCGGAGGTGTCCAGCAGCAGGTAAACGGGCAGTCGTCGCATGGTCACCTTCGACGGTCGGGCGCCGGTTTCTGGGACCATCCCCCGGCAGGGACGGACCGAATGGTTCTGGGTGAGGACGGGCGAGATCACGCCGGCTCGGATCAGACGACCACGTTGATCTCCGGCGGGGGTGGGGGCAGCTCGTTCAGGCCGCCGACATCCTTGTGCGCCGTTTCGACCTTCTGGCTCCCGACGATGATGGAGGCCGAGACCCACTTGAAGAAGGCGGCGATGGAACTCGAATCGGCGTTCGCCAGCCGGACTACCGACTCGCCGGCGATCTTCTGGAGGACCGCGATGTCGCCGGACCCGACGGCGCAGCCGACCACGATGCCCCACTTCTCCCGCTTGAACCGCTCCAGGCCCTTCTCCCAACCGGGATCGGGCGACCCGTCGGTCATCAGGAAGACCATCGGCTTCCAATCCGCCTGCGCCGCGCCGCCGGCCTGGTTGACCTCGCGATTTCGACACTCGGAGACGAGCCGCAGGGCGTCGCCCATCGCCGTCGAGCCGGAGGCGACGATTGCCGGCGACTGGAACGACGCCAGGTCGGTGAGGGGGACCACCTGCTTCGCCGAGCTGTCGAACGTGATGACGCTCAGGAAGGCCGTCTCCAACGCCTGGGGATCCTTGCGGAGGGCCGACACGAGCATCTGGAGGCCGTACTTGACCTGCTCGATCGGCTCGCCGCCCATCGAACCGGAGGTGTCCAGCAACAGGTATATTGGAAGTCTTCTCATATGATAATCCTTAATTTTCACAAGTGATTCTTGAGAACCTTCAGGAAGTTATCCGCCGGATGACCCTCGCCGAGCGCCCGGAACTTCCAGCCCCCATCCTTCCGGTAGAATTCGCCGAAGACCAAGGTCCGCGCCTCGCCGAACGAGCCGTCATCGGCCAGGTTATAGCGGGCGATCTCGCGACCTCGGGAGTCCACGGCCCGCATGAACGCCCGATCGATGTCGCCGAAATGCTGACCCTTCTTGGCCCCGTGGTAGATCGAGACCAGGAAGAGGATCCGCGTGTACTGGGCGCCGAGGTTCGCCAGGTCGACGACGATCTGTTCGTTGTCCTCGACGCCGGAACCGCCGGCGAGATTGTCGCCCGAGTGGGTGACGTGCCCCGAGGGATGGCGGAGGTTGTTGAAATAGATCACGTCGCTGCCGTTGAGCCGGCCGTCGCCCACGTTTCGCAGCTTCCCCTTGTCGTCGAGCAGGAAGGCGACCGCGTCGAGGTCGAAGTCGTCGTCCGCGGTCGACTTCGAGAGGAATTCCTTCTTCCTGACCTTCCAGCCGAGCCCGACGGTGATCGACGAGAGGTCGTCCGTCTCCTTGTCCAGGTTGATCGTCTGGCCTTTGACGAGCGAGATAGCCATGCGGTTTCATTCCGGTGAGGGTGAGCGATGGTGTCGGCCACGACCCGGTCCGACCTCGCGTCTCGGTCCCGGCCGAGCAACCCGGGCGACGGCGCCGGCGGGCCCGGAGGCGGGTGGTTCAAGCATGCTTGTTAACGAAGTGCCGGAGCCCGCCCGGGTAGCCCTTGCCCACGGCCTCGAACCGCCAGCCGCCCGATTTCTTGTAGAGCCGGCCGAACTCGACGGCGGTCTCGATCGAGAAGTCTTCCTCAAGTTCATACTTGCAGATCTCCTCATTCCCGGCCGCGTCGTAGATCCGGATGAACGAGTTCCGCACTTGGCCGAAATTCTGCCTCCGCTTGTCGGCCTCGTGGATGGTCACCACGATGATCAACTCGGAGATCCGGCTGTCAATCTTGCCGAACTCGACGAACAGGGTCTCGTCGTCACCGTCGCTGTTCCCGCCCGACTGGTCATCCCCCGTCGATTGGACCGCGCCGTCGGGCGACTTCGGATTGTTGTAGAAGACGAAGAACTTCTCATCGGGGATCTTGCCGTTCGAACCGAGCATGAAGATCGAGGCGTCGAGGTCGAAGGCCGCCCCCGAGCCATCGTTCGGGTCCCAACCGAGGCCGATCCCCGCCTTGCTCAGCCCAATCCCGACACGCTGGCCTTTCTGGAGATTGATCGCCATCTCAGCCTTTCCTCATCCGGATTGAAAGTCGCCCATCCTGGCCCAGAATCCAGGGATTCCTTCATGGCAAAAAGCTACCACGCCCGCATGCCTTTCGCCATGAACGTAGGTTCGATTTCTCGAAATACGAAATAGCCCTCCCCGATCGGAGATGGCCCGAGAGGCCCGGGATAGCAACCGGGTTGGCCTCGGAGGTCAGCTCGCGAAGTACCCCATTTACGACCAAGTTTACGACACAGGCCAGCGAGGCTCAGACCCCGTCCGAGGTTTCGACGTGGCCGTCGTGAGGGCCGGGGACGGTCCGGAGTACGGGCGGATCTCCGTTGAAGCCGGTGCGGGATCGTCCTCGACGAGGGGGTCCTGTTCCGGACCAACGAGTCGGCCTTCGTGAAGACCAAGCGGAAGCTACTCGACGACTGCGACCTCTGGTGCATCCTCAGCCCGCCCGGCGGCGTCTTCTCGGCCGCCGTCGCCGGCGTGAAGACCAACCTGCTGTTCTTCACCAAGGGCGGGCCGACCCGGCGGATCCGGTACTACGAACTCTCCGACGTCAAGGTCGGCAAGAAGAACCCTTCACGATCGACCGCTTCCGGGACTTCTTCGACCTCCTCCCGACCCGGGCCGACGGCGACCGGAGCTGGACCCTCGACCTCGCCGCCCGCCGGTACGCCGCACGGAGTCGATCCGCCCCGCTCCGAGCCCAGGCCGAGGAGAAGTCGGCCGAGGCCCAGACGCTCCGCGAGCGGGTCACGGAGTGGAGGAAGTCGGCCGCCCCCGACCGCGACGAGATCGCCGCGTTGGAGGCCGGCGCCGCCGCGTTGCTCAAGGACGCGAACGAGTTGCAGTCCAAAGCCGAGGCGATCGAGAACGCCGTCTACGGCCTCAAGGCCGTCAACCCGAACGCCAAGGCGGCCGAGGAAGGTCGGACTCCCGAGGAATTGCTCGACCTGATCGACGCCAAGAGTCAAGAAGTGGCCGAAGCCCTCGCCTCTCTCCGGGCGGCCCTCAAGCAGACGCCCGGCTCCGAATGACCGATGCTCGATCTCGCCGCCGATCGCGGCCTTCCCCGCCCATGGGAGGCCAGCCCCGTGGTCACCAGGGGGGCGGGTCGACCACGAAAACGTCCAGACCGGGGCCGTGGCCATCACGCCCCCTCCAGCTCAGCCAACGCCCGGTCCCAGCGCTCCCTGGTCCAGCTCGGATCATACCGACGCACCTGCGGGAACGGGTCGCCGCGATAACCCTTCGCCGCTAAAGCCGAACGCACCCGGACCACCGTCCTGGCGTCCTCGGACAGCACGGGTCGAACCGGCGGGCGGATTGACGAGGACGCCACCCGGGGCGGCTCGGGGCCTCGCAGGAACGCCTTGATCCGAACGTTGGCACGGTCCTCGTCATCCTGGGTCAGGTAACGCCACAGCTTCCCGCGCACCAGGTACACGAACAGCCCGGCGGGGTTCCCCTGGCCGATCGCCAGGGCGTGCTCCGCTGCCCCCACGAACCGCAGACGATCCGCCTCGCTCCCCGTCACCAGGCCCCGCGCCACCGCTTGGCCCAGCAGGTCCATCAGCCGATCGCTGTCTTTAAGATCCTCCACCAGGACAGCCTCCAGCCGAGCCGCCAGCAAGCCACCCGGGGCCGCAACCGGGCCAGGGGCCGCCGGGGACGGTCTGGAGGTCGCCGCCGGTCTCGTCGGCGGGGAAACCGCCGCCGAGCCCGTGGCGGGCCTCGTGGACGTCGTGGTGAAGGTCGGCGACTGGGCCGGGGCCGGCGGGGGCGGGACCATCGGGACCGGCGGCGAGGGCAGGATCATAGGCCGGGCGACTGCCGGCGGGTTGGGGATCGCCAGGATCTCCGTCCCCCCTTCCTCCCCCGAGAGCTGAACCCCAGCGGGTCCGCCGGAGGCGGGGTCCTGGTTTTGAATTTCCTCCTCTCGGAGAGGATTGCGGTCAAGAAGAGGGGGTGCGGATGGCGCGGCCGGGACGGGAGGAGGGGGTGCGGAACGCGCGATCGGGTTGGCGGGCGGTTTCCAGCATAAGTTGACGCGATAGGCCCGCCCCCAGCGGTTCATGGCCCGTTGGCGGTTGTTGGCGTCGGCGTCGATGATGAGCCATCCCAGCTCGACGAGTTGGTTGCGAGCGGCGACGACCTGGCGTTCGCTGACGCGGAAGGCCCGGGCGATCCAGGAGGCTTTGAACCGCCCCCAGCCGTCGGGCCGGCCTTTGCGGCAGGAGAGGCATCTGAGGAGGGCGCCGATGGCGACGGCGATCATGGCGGGGGTGGCGCGTCTGGCCAGGAAGCGGAGGAGTGTCCTGGGGATGACGAGCTGACCCTTGCCGCGGCCGATGGAGTCGGCGAAGGGCCCGAGGAGGTCGTCGGGGAGGGCGGGCAGGGTGGGGAAGGTGATGGTGGATTCGGACCAGGTGAGCAGGCCGGCGGCGACGAGGTTGTGGATAAGGAGGCGGGCGCGTTGCTGGGTAAGGTCGAGGAGGCTGGCCAGCTCGGTGAAGCCGTAAGCGGGCTGGGTGCCGTGGCGGGCAAAGGTGCGCCTTTTGACCATCTCGATGGAGGCGAGCCAGGCGCGGAACTCGCCGATGCCGATTTCGAGCCCTTGGCAGGCGAACCAGGCGGCCAGGAGTTGGCCGACCGGGATGAGGACGAAGCCGCCGACGATCGCCGTGGTCGTTGGAGGCGTCGGGAACTGCGCAGAAGTACGGACCATCCCCCGGACCTCCCGAGTCGGAGGTGGGCGCACGGCGCGCAACAGAACGATGGCGCCGCGAGCCGGGTCTCGGCCCGGGCTTGGCGCGCACACCGAACGCTGCGAATCACGGTCAACTCTTGACTGGGGATTGGGGGGAGCCTAGATTGGGGAGTGTCAAAAGCCCCTACTAGGTCACGCTCTCATCGGGTCGCCAAACCTTCTGAGAGGCCCTTCAGCCCGCCAAGGCCGATCGTGACCACCGGAACAAGAGAAATCCTCGCCGTGACGGCGGGGGTTTTTCCATGGTGGATCACTTCGCCGTCGCCTACCTCAAGTTCACCTCCGTAAACGCCTTGATGACGGTCGCCTTGGCCCACGTCGCCGTGAGGGTGTAGAACCGCCGTCGGGGACCGGACGATCCCCAGGAAGCCATGATGGCAGCCGCGGCGTCGCCGGGCAAGCGGGGACCGATCCCGGATGGGGCAGACCGACGATTGCTCCGGATCGACCGGGAGAGGACCCTGGTCACGCCTCCGCCTTCGGCTCGGAATCCAGGAGCCGCCAGGAAGGCCGCCAGGAGCCCCGCCACGTGATCCGCGGCCCCCTCAACTCCGATCCCCTGCCCAGCGCCTCCCAGGCCCGCCTGAGAGCCGCTGGGAGTCCCGGCTGAACCTCCCATTGCAGCCCTGCAACCGGCCGCCGACCACCAGCTCGACCGCCAGGCCGCCGCCCCCCCGTGCGATTCCGCAACCGGCCGCCCACCAGGCCGCCAGGTGCCCCGCCACGGGTCTCCCACGCCCCCGGCCCGCCCGATCCCCCATTGCCGTCCTGCAATCGCCCACAGAGCCGCCTGGGCCCCCAGTTCAAATACCGGTTCTGCCGGCATTGAGCCCGCGGCGACCACCGCCCCGACGGCCGGCTCGACCACCCCCCGGCGCAGGACAGCAACCGGCCGACCACCAGGCCGCCCGCCAGCTCCTCGGGCACCAGGCCGACCACCAGCTCGACGACGTTGCAGCCCTGTTGCCCACATTTCCCAGCTTCGATCGATTGCGGGCACTTTCCCTGTTACAGGTAGCTATTTAGGCCGCGGCGGCGAGCCGATCGAAGCCAGACCGGTCGAGCAGGGGGAAGGGGCCGAAGCCGGGACGCCGCGCGCGACGCCGAGCCGCTCGGCGTGCCGTGGTGTGATTCCCACGGCGCGTGCGGTGGCGATGGTGGCGGGGATGAGCATGGCCGGCCCCAGGGTGAGACGATTACGCCTGATCAAGCCTCGGCCTTGAGCCTGTCGAGCAACTTCATCGCGTCGCGGTCCGAGACGACCAATCCGGCGGCCGCCAGCTCCTTCTTGAGCCGGCGGTAGCCGAGCGCAGGTTTGCAGCCGAGGGTAGCACGGGCCGCCGCCTCGACGTCGGGGGCCATCGCGGCAATCTTGGCGGCGCGGGCCTCGTTGTGGGCCGCCAAGGCGTCCAGGCTGGACGGACGGACGGCGACCGGGCCGGCCTTGCGGGCGGATTGCCAATCGCCGAAGCACTCGACGATCCGCAAGTTGCGGGTGGCGTCGGCGTGGGCCCACCACTGGTCGTCCTCGGCGAGGAACCACGGGGACCAGCTGAGCGCACCGTTGATCCCGAAAGGTCCGACCCCGCCGACCGCCCCGGTGGGCAGTCTGGCCCCGGTGTCGCGGTCGCGGGCTATGCCGTCGTAGAAGGCTTCCAGGAAGCCGATCGGCTGCACCTCGTTCCACCAGAAGTCGCCCGGCTCCGGCGCGAACCCCCAAGCCGACCCGGCCAGCAGGAGCCGGAGGGCCGACGGGTAATCCCCGCTGGCGACGCCGACGTGGAGCTGGACAGAGACCGGGCGGTCGATATCCGAGAAGGGGTCGCGGCCGTCGAACACTAGCATCTTCTGGTCGGCGAACCTGGCCTTGCACAGTGCCACGGCCTTCTCGCCGAGGACGCCGACCAAGTTCGCCTCGAATCCCAACCCGGTCACCTTGTCGGGCAGGTTCGTGATGCATGAGTTATTCCCGACGGTCTCATCACGCGAGTGGGAGACGGGCTCGACGCGGATCGATCGCAGTCCGCCCGACATACCTGCCATGCGCGGCTTGAAGAGCCGCGAGAAGAACGCCTGGGCCGCCCGCACATCAGTGAGAATGTTCTCGGTCCCGTGCCGGGCGTGGAATTCGGCATAGAGACGCATTCTGGCGAGCTGCTCCGCGGTGGCCCGGAGGTTGTAGCGGACGATGTGCTTGCCTGTCAGAGTCTCGGGCGAGCACGGGCCCGCGACGAGCCGTTCGTGGAGGGCGACGACCGCCCGTGAGTGGCACCACGGGCAGATCGCGGTCCGGCCGCAGGTGAAGTCTTCCTCCATGAAGTCGCCGTCGCGGCGGTACTCCGCCCCGGCGGGGCGGCAGGAATTCAGGCGAATGAGCGTGCCGATCGGCGTGTCGGCGCGGGCCCCAATCCTTCCACCTACCTCGCCCAGCACCTCCAGCACCTCCAGCCCGGCCGTCGGGTCGATGCGGCCCCAGAGGCGGCCCAGCAGGCCGCGGTGGAGCAAGTCGAGCGTCGTGAGCTGCACCGCCGCCGCCCGCCGCCCGGCCGGCAGGTGGGCGACGCGGGCTTCGGCCCAATCGAACGGCTTCCGAGAGATCGAGCGGAAAGCCTTCGACCGGCGGTCCCGCATCAGCGAGCCCAGCAGAACATCGCGACCGAGGTGGTCGACCGGCCGATTTCCGACCGTTACGAACTCCCAATTGCCGACATGGGCGATGCGGGCGTCCAGGTCGCCTGTCGGGATCATGCCTTCGTCCATGAAGCTGCCCGAGGCCATGGGAGGTGCCGGAAAGGCCATCGACGGCGGGCCTCAGTTGGTCAGTCGCGCCGGGCTTCGGTCCTGACGCCATCGTTGGCGAGCTGGCGTGAGAGATACTCGTCGATCGCGCGGCGGATCAGCTCGGCCTGGCAGAGGCCGGTGTCCTCGCCCAACTGGCGGAGGCGTTCCTGCTGCCGCTCGGTGATGTGCAGGTTGCTGCGGATCAAGGGGGCGTTCCAGGGCTGGCGAAGCTGAAGACCCTAAGGAATAGGTACAAGATAGGTACACTCCGGGCTGCGGTCAATGACCAACTGCGCAAACAAGGTTGCAGCAGGTAGACATCGCGCCAGTGCTGCGCACGACCTTGAGAGCCGATTGCACAAGTTAGTTGCACTACAATTCGCTTCGCGAATTGAAGCAATTCGAGCAAAGCGAGAATTGCTTCTGGTAGAGTAACATCTACTTTAATGTTATAGCTCCTCAAAGTCGTGCGCAGCACCCAATGTGGCCATTCGTACAGAACGACCTCATCGATCCGGCTTATCCAGCCGATCGTCGATCACATCGTCGGACGCCGCATGGGCAAGAACCGGCCTGGCAGCCCCGCTACGCGATTGTTGTGTGAGCAATGGTAGAGAATCGCATCTATGGTTCAGCAGCCCGGTGGCGAGCCTCCTGGGGCCTTCCCCGAATCTCGCCTCCGCTGCCGATTGCGTGCTCGTCGTCCGCGAGACCGGCCCTGGAGAAGGCCTTCCAGGTTGCAAGGCACTATCCGCGACCACATCGACGGCATGTTCATCATGCCCAGGCTGGCGAAGCTCCTCGGCCGGGTGGACACCTTGCCCGGGCCGATCGGATTCCGGCGGGGCAAGGCCGATCTCCGCACGGTCGAATTCGACGAGTCGAGGCGAGGGCTCCGGGTGGCCGTGCCGCCGCTCCAGCCCGACCCCGAGAGCGACCAACCGTTTACCAAGCCGGCGGCCGCGGATCGTGCCCTCAAGTTCGTTGACCGAAAGGGCGGGCGTGGCCCACTCAACCGATGACCGGGCCGCCGGCCTGTCCGGCGACGAGGCCAAGATGGCCGACTTATGCCTCGGGCGACCGCTGGCCGATGTTCGCCGAGCACCTACGCCTGGTGCCGCCGGAGGCGACCAGTGAGACGCACCCCGACATCCGCTATCGCGACGAGGATCGGGGCGTCCCCATGTGGGATCGCGTCATGCGCCTGCTCGACGGACCGTCCTGGGGGCCTCCTGGCGCCGGCGCCAGGAAGTTCCTGGCGCCGGCGCCACCCCCGTCCGATCTTCTATTCTCTTCTTCAATTTATTATACCTACCATGGGCCCCCTCCCCGACGACCTCGAACGTCTCCGGTTGCCCGAGCCGATGACGGCCCCACCCCGGCGATCGGCCCGCCCGCCCCGCCACCGTCCCAAGGGACCCTTCTTGCGGGGGCCGATCCCCCGGGCCTGGCTGGATGGGGCGGGGCGTTTGCCGGGCAAGGCCCTGGCCGCGAGCTTGGTGCTCTGGCGGGGGGCAGGCCCGACCGGCAAGCAGACGGCCCGCGTCACCCTGGCCAGCCTCGCGGCTCCGGGCCCGAACGAGGACTCTGCCCGGAGGGGGGTCAAGGCGCCGGAACGCGATGGCCTGATCGAGGTCATACGCCGGCCCGGATGAGGGCTGGAGGTGACCCCGCGGGAGGTCCGAGACCGCCCCGAGCCGTGAGCCGGTGCGGGAAATGCGCCGCTGGGACGATCGGAGCGAGAATCCTGAACATCGGGGAGACACCCATGAGTAGGCGAGAGCGACCCGAATCTCGGAACCGGACGGCCATCCCCGGGGCGACGCTCGGGGCGGACCGGCAGCATCGCGAGGACGCCGTCGTCGCGGAGTTCCTGGCGGCCACGAACCGCCTGGTCGAGATGATCAATCGGAAGGCGGAGGAGGCCGTCAGGGAGCATTCCGACCCTGACTTCGACCTCGACTTCGACCGCCAGACCCGGGACTTGAAGCAGGCCAACGCCGCCATCAGGAAGATCATCGCGCCGCTCGAAAATCTGAAGAAGGCGATCAATCGGCGGCTGGAAGACCTCCGCTGGTTCCGCGACTCGCTCGACCCGGACAGCCCCCGCTACCACGACCTGTAGACCGGGCGGTCGGGCGGCCGCGTCGTCCGGGCGGCAGGCCCTCGGGGGGCCGTCCGCCCGGTCGCGGGGGCCCCGGGCCGCGGCCGTGGACGGGGCCCCGACGCGGCCGTCGGGCCCGACGTCCCACCCGGCCGGGCTGGGACGGGGGGGCGAGGCGGGCTACGATGGAGGTCGGGGCGTCTCGACCGGCGCGGCCGCGGAGATGTAGTCAATGGCCCTGGACCGCTACGGCAATTATTCCCGCTCGGTCCGCGTCGGCAATCGGGTCATGCGGGCCTACCTCGGCAAGGGGCCGGCCGGTCAGCTCGCGGCCTTGCTGGCCGAGGAGCGGCGTTCCGGGCTCCGGGCGCGGGCCCTCGAATGGCGGGCCGAGGAGGCCCGCCGGGAGGCGGCCGCCGCCGGCCAGCGGGCCCTGGACGAGCTGGGCGAGCTGCTGGCGCGGGCCGCCCTGATGGCGGCGGGATATCATCAGCACGACCGCGGCGCATGGAGGAGGCGACGGATGAACGGCAGCGGGGCGAGGGACGGCACGCGCGTGAACACGGGAGCCACCCGAAGCGACGGGGCCGCCGAGGTTCCCGGCGGGGGGCCCGCTCGTCGCGGCGGACCGATGCCGGTAGGCGGGAAGGAATCCGGGGACCGGCCGATCACCGAGGGCGAGTTGCGGGAGCTGACCGGGCGTGCCCAGCGGGGCGACCGGGCCGTCCTCCCGGACCTGATGCGACTCCTCGACGCCAGGTCGGCCCTCTGGAGGCACTGCGGCGACGTGGCCCGGGAGTCGGAGGCCCTCTGGATCGACCTGATCGCCGGCCGGGACCTGCTCGTGCGGCAGTCGCTGAAGCGGAAGGTCGCCGAGATGAAGGCCGAGCTGGCGGGCCCGGCCGCCCCGCCCATGGAGCGGCTCCTGGTCGACCGGGTGGTCGCCACCTGGATGCAGCTGGCGCAGGCCGACATGGCCCTCGCCCGGCTCAAGGGGGGCGAGGCGAGCATCGCCCAGTTGGACCTGATGCAGCGTCGTCAGGAGCGGGCCCAGCGGTCGCACCTGGCGGCGATCAGGGCGCTCGCCACGGTCCGGAGGCTGATCCCCCCGCCGGCCAGGGGGGCCGTCGCCGACGCGGAGGCCGCCCGACCCGGACGGGACCAGGCCCCGAGGGCGGCCGGGTCCGCGAGGAAGGGGCGGGCCGATCGGGAGAAGGCCGCCGATCGCCCGGCCAAGGCCCGACGAGGCCGGCAGCCGGGGGTGGCGGAGCCGGCGGGCCTCGGGCGGGCGGCGAGCCTGCCGGGACCGATCCGAGATCGCATGCGCGGGCTCGTCCCCGTCGAGGAGGAGAATTGACACGGTCGCATCGACGACCCGAGGAACCTCAAGATCAAGCCGGCCAGCCCTCACGACATCCGGTGCCGGTCCCGCGGCGAGGCCGGGATGCCGGGGATCGTCGATGGCCGGACCGATCGGGCCGGGGAGGGTGGCCCGTCCCGCGGACGGATCTTCGGTCCCAAGGGGGCGCCCGATCGACTCCCGGTGGGCGGGGCGGCTGATAGCTAACCGAAAAAGGGGGGGGGGGCGGGGCCCGGCC